>Ga0208242_100066_pt1 | contig 149445 bp, 146 predicted proteins | sample SubbioAug_CSW13A_FD_184825 | JGI IMG/M metagenome (GOLD analysis project Ga0208242, IMG submission 184825) | Serpentinite rock and fluid subsurface biosphere microbial communities from McLaughlin Reserve, California, USA - CR12Aug_CSW13A (SPAdes) | ecosystem: Environmental > Terrestrial > Deep... | reverse complement strand
ATGTGTATGACACCCAGGGTCAACTGATCTCGATGATTCTAAACAACGTGGAATATGCGTATGTCCGCAATGCGCAAAACGACATCGTTGGTTTGATCAACAGTGCAGGAATACAGGTGGTTTCCTATACCTACTCCACCTGGGGAGAAGTGCTTTCCATCACAGGATCATTGGCAAGCAGTGTAGGACAGAAGAATCCCTACCGATACCGTGGGTATCGCTATGATAGTGAGACACAACTGTATTATCTACAAAGTCGCTACTATAACCCACAGTGGGGAAGATTTGTGAATGCGTATCAAATCATATCTGAAAATCATATTTTAGGTACTAATCTATTAACGTATTGTTTGAACAATCCTATTAACATGATTGATATTGATGGAAGAGAAGCAATGACTTTAACTGCATTAAGTCTATATGCACTTGGAACGTTAGTAACTGGAATGTATGGATTTGCAGTAATGTCAACACCTCAAGCTCAACGAGTATTCAACAATCTGTTTAAAGAAATCAGTACTAACATTAGTCACGGTCTTCAAGTCTTAGGTGGAATGACAATTGGGGCAATAAGTTTAGCGTCATCAAAAGCAAACGCAATTGCTAAAAGCATTGGTAATAGCTTTGCACGTACAATAAATACACCAAAATAAAAAAGTCCAAGAGAAATCCATCATATTGTAGCCCAGCAAGCACCTAATGCATCATTAGCAAGAGATATACTAGATAAGGTTGGTATTGATATAATTCTGTATACAACCTGGTTTCTTTAAAAACTGGACTACATAGGAGATTGCACACAGACATGTATTATGGATGGGCAAATAGTATAATTATTAGTGCATATTACTTGGCTAATGGAAATTATGCACAGCAACGAATCAATGTAATAGGCGCATTAAATACAATACGAGCGTATTTGCTAACAATAGATGTTGCATCTCCATATTAGAGAGGATTAATGATGTTAAATAATATGCAAAGAATAGATGAATACTTAAAGTCAGATGAGAACTCAAAAAGATGTGAGCCTTTTGATCAGTTAAAAATTAAGTATGTCGCATTACATAAACTATATGCTAATTCATTTCACGAACTGAATAAGGATTTAGAATCTAAAGTAATCAAACGAGAATATGCAAAAGGAGGGGAGGTTCTTCATCGGGGCTTCTATTCTCCAAGTACTTTAGATTTGATCGTCGGAAACTATAATAGAGGAAAATTACTAAAAAGAATCTCAAATAATACAAAGTATAATTATGAATATCTGTTTGACGCACAAAACAGTTTAATTTGTGTATATAGTTATTACATAGTTGAGGATGTATTCAAACTTATTTCTACCGAACTATTTGTTCGTAATCAAAACAAAGTATTATCTTTAGTATTTAGCACAGATGATTACAGCCTAAGTTTTATATCTGAATGTCAGTTTGAGAATGGAAAATTGATAAGTTATGAAACAGCACTTTGTGAACTGCTTGATAGTGAAGTGTACTGTTCTGAAATAAATGTAGAAACATATGAATATGTGGATGATTTAATGAAATCAATGTGTTGGACTAGATACAGTCCTTCAATAAAATTATTAACACAAGAAAGGTATATATTTTCTAGAGATACTGATGGTTTTCTGTCAACATATAAAGTTGAACACATTGAAGGATTTATGCCAAAAATGAAAGAACTTCAAAGCAGACAGATTTATAATGTTAGAGTAAAAAGAAGATAATAGATATAGGACTAAGCTTATTTTTGGAGTGATCACATCCATCGAAATAAGCAAAGTAATAGGGAACTAAATGATGGGAAACGATATAAGGATATCTTTATCATATGCCATTATCGGAGTAGTGATGTATGTTTTTTGCTAATGAGATTTTTAAGGATAGCGGAAGCGAATAATAAAAAAACTTAAAGAGGAGCACATCATTATTCGTTTACCTAAAGTTTATAAGTGCTTAGGAATTGGAGTTGTAATTGCCATCTTTATATGATCAGTTTAATTAGTACTTTTTAATGATAGTGAGACAGGACTGTATTATCTACAAAGCCGCTACTATAACCCACAGTGGGGAATATGCTACAATGAGATAAACAAAAAATGGGGGAAAGCTATATGAGAAAACATATATTATGGATAATCGTGTTAGTGCTTATATCGGGGTGTTCTAATCTTGAACGATTTCAAGTCTTTTTGGAAAATGAAAATGTTGTCTCATTGAGTGTTTATGAATATAAACCTTTTACTTCAAGTACTTTACCAGAATTAAGATTTGAAGTAACTTCTTCAAGCGATATTAAAGATGTTTATAAGTTTCTAATCGAAGCCGAGTATAATGGTTATACGATTGAATCAAAACGCTTGTTTAATGATCCCCAACTATTTGACGCAACCTTATTATGTAAGGGAGATAAGAATTCAGCTTCTCAGATACTAATTCTACTAGAGAATGATAATGTCTATATTACAACATTGTTTACTCGAACCCAACATGATCAAGCATTTAGAATGTTTAAGATACAAGAAAAAGATGCTCAGAAGTTTAAAAGCATATTAGAATTAAATGACTTAAACTAGCTTAACATTGCCTTTAACTAACACTTAAGTCATAAACATATAAAAATCAACTTTCAAAGAGTTAACTAAACAAAAAGCTGACATTTCGTCAGCTTTTTATGTAATCTTAACTAAATAAATTGATTTCGATGAATGTTGAAAAACTCAATCCTCTTTAAAGTCTTTTAATTGAATATTGAGTGCATTAACCGAGATCTGTAACTCCACAAGCAGAAGTATCAGTGATATCAGTAACGTTAAAAGACTAAACGCAAACATGGTTTTTGCTAAAAAGTCTGCACTCGCAAAGATAAGTAGTAAACTTAGTACACTAAAGAAGAAAGAAAACCCTCCAAATATTTGCATGTTTCTAATAATCGTCATTCGTTTCTTTAAGTTAATTAGTTGTCCTTTAAGGATATCACTAGGTTCTTGTAGATACTGTTTGTGTAAATCGCGAATTAAGCCCGCAATCACAAGAAAACGATTGGTATAGGCAAGCATAAGTAATGAGATCGCAGAGAATAATAATGTAGGTGTTTGTAAGTTAAAGTCCATATGAGCCTCCTATGCGTTGCTATTGTATCATATCTTGTTCACCAACCTAAAGAAACAAGTCCTTGCGGACTTGTTAATTGTAGTATATAGCTTCTAATGTCTTAAAGACAGGGACCTGATCCGCAATGATTTCATTGAGAACAGCTCGACCTTCTTCAAGCAGTGAATAGAATACATAGTTTGAATTGCGCTCAACTCCTAAGGCAACAGTAGGATTGACCTTTACTAAAGCCACAAGATCTGCGTTCACATGATGAGCTGTAATATAAGGAAGTAGTAGCTGCATTTGTGAACCAGTAATGGTGAAGGTTGCATATTCTTTACCATTTTGACCACTCCAATATCGCACGCTACTATCAAATGATTGCACATAGAAATCCACAGGGTTATCACCATTACTTGGGCGAATAATTTCGAAAGTAATTGAATCTGAGATCACAATTTCTGGGATATTCAATAATGCTAAAGTGTTTGTGAATGAGGCAAAGACAGGAAGTGCTTGAGATGTTGTTCTTCCAAAATTACCTTGAACTTCTACTTCACTTGTAATATATCCAACTAAGTTATCTCCCGCGAGGACAGTTGCACCTAAGCGAGTATATTCCTCAAGATAAGTATCAAAGATTGTTTTTGTTAAGGTACGTTGAATTGGAAACTTTTGATTAAAGGATACTGGCGCAAATGAAATAGTTGTCACCAGTTCACTTTGAGTTAAATGAGGATAGCGATTAAGTAAGTTAGGTTTAGAAGTAGATAAAGGTAATACTGTATCCGTCCAAGCCACTGGAATAGTGTAGGAGCGAAGGGTTGTAGAACCATTTTTCATCGTGTACTTAAACTGAACATTACTTGTCACCCAAGACGTAAGTTTAAAAGGATAAGTCGTGGTCACATTAGTTTCTTCATTGAAGAAATAATTATTAGAAGTAACTCCTAATTCTTTAAAGCGATCCACAATGGATTTGTGGAAAGTCACAATCCCTTCAATATCAGCTTTTTCTTCATAGGCAATAATCCCTTTTGTATCATTATAGATATAACTGGTATAAGCAGGTGAGAATAAACCTAATTCATCATTAATCAAGAATTCAACCTTTTCCACATTATTAGGATTAGGCACAAATGATGTATAACCTGCACCACCACTAAGGGTTGCACCAATGAATACCGCAAGTGAGACCACTGTAAGGATTGCGAACTTAACTAAGGCTTTTATAAAGTTTTTAAATCCACGATTCGCAATAACATCCAATATCATGTATCCCACAAAGGTAAAGAATACTGGGAATATGAGAGTTCTAAAGTCTAAACTACGTCCATCAGTAAGTAAGGTGAATGTGGAATAGAAGAAGAACTGAATAATAAGGATAAACATAGACACAATAATTGGATAGAACTTATTGTTAGTGAAAGGAGTTTCTGCTTTCTCACTACGACGAATTTTGTAGAAGTAAAGCACTAACCACGCCATCCCAAAGGACATCACGAACCAATATAAGGCCACTAGATCAGGATTAGGATAGACTAGGTTACGATTAAGATTAAGTTCGAAGATACTCCATAGAGGAGCGGTGAAAAGTAGGAAAGTATTGTTGGTTGGAGCTCTAAATCCAAGAAGGACTGTGTTTCCAAACACTAAGTATGTCCCATAGGCAATCATTGGAATAAGATGAATGATTAATCCATAGAGGAAACCATCCACAGCTGTGCCTGTATTCATCATTGAGAACATGAATGGAAGGGCAATCGCCATGGCTAAGGCAAGACTGTAGTACAAGTTTTCAAAGATAAGCGTATTATCAACACCAGGAACCACCATGATGTTATATATCCAACCAACTCCATAAACTAGTAGGAATGGAAGTAGGACCACTACGATTGAGGCCGCTAATCCAGTTAAGAACAAGTCTTTACGGGTAATTGGTAAGGCATGGTAAACATCCAGTGATTTCTTAGAGTTAAGATATGAGAAGATCACAAATGGAATAATGACGAGGTTAATGAAGAACACGATGAGTTGGAATGTACGCCCTACATTAAAGAATGTTTGAGAGTATGTCCCATTAAATACGAATTCTGTAAAGGCAAGTAGAGGATAGAGAGCCACCATCGCAACGGTGGTAAGAATCATTAAACGTGTATTACGTTTAAGAAGGAAACGAAAGAAACCAACATTAATGCGAGCTCTAAATAGATTTTCCATAACCACGAGCCTCCATTTCATACACAAAGATTTCTTCTAAATTGAGTGGAAGTTCCACATATAAAGCAGGATCTAAGGATTCAAGTTGAGCTTTAATCACGTCGAGTGAACCTTTAATAACTAAGGTAAAGACATTGCCCACTTGTTCTTGGTGAATAATATCAAGACCATTGAATCCAGCAACATCCAAGACATCTCTAAAGCCCACTTGGAATTTATGGAATTCATCTTTAATCGTATCCACTTGACCACTCATGACGACTTTTTTGTTATCGATGAGGGCCACTTGATCACAAATATCTTCTAATTCACGTAAGTTATGGGATGAAATAACGACTGTCATTTCACGATTAGACATTTCCTGGGCAATAAAACGTTTTAAAGTTAAACGCATCACAGGATCTAATCCATCAAAACTTTCATCAAGAAGTAAGACATCAGGATTCACGGCTAAAGCTAAGATAAGACCAACTTGACGCTTCATCCCTTTAGAGAAGTCATTAATCTTCTTATTAAGTGGGATTGGGAAGTTGTTGAGAAGACGTTGATACATTGTTTCATTGAATGAAGGATAGAATAACTTATAGAATTCTTTCATTTCATCAATGGTAGACTGATGAAGATAAAACGGATCATCAGATAAGAATAAAATACGTTGCTTTGCAAGCGGATTGTCATAAACAGGTTGATCTTCTAAAGTTACTACCCCATGATCTGGAGTAATAACTCCGGCAATCAGTCGTAAAATTGTTGACTTACCAGCTCCGTTAGGTCCAACAAGTCCGAAGACACTTCCTTTTCTAACAAACCAATCCACTTGATCCAACACTTGTGTAGAATCAAATGACTTAGTGACTGATTTGAGTTGGATCATAATCCCATTCCCCTTTCTCACACCATGCGCTAACCGCATCGATAATCATACTTGGCTCTAAACCATATTCCAATGATTCTTGAATTAGGTTTCGAAGCTCTTTAAACTTTTCCCTCATATACAACTGCATACTTACGGCAGGATTAGATACAAACGATCCTTTCCCTGTCACAGAAACAATCATGCCTACTCGTTCACACTCTGCATAGGCTTTCTGAACGGTGTTTGGATTCACTCCAAGTTCCATGGCAAGAGTTCTTACGGCAGGTAGTTGATCGTTTTCTTTTAGGACTCCCCCTACGATCAATTTCAACATTTGCGTTTGAAGTTGTTCATAGATGGGAAGCTTGCTGCGATAATCGAGCACAAACATAGCAACACCCTCCTTAATGTATTATTTACAATAATACAATACACCCATTTAAGACACTTGTCAAGCATGAGTCAATGATTAAACAGAATTGATAAAATGTGCTACAATACAAGCGAAACCGGAGAAAACGTTATGTATGATGTGATCGTAATCGGAGCAGGGCATGCAGGGGTAGAAGCTGCATTAGCCAGTGCTCGTCAACATATGAAAACTGCTATGTGCACCATTTCAATTGATAAAATTGCGATGATGCCATGTAATCCTTCCATTGGGGGTCCCGCCAAAGGGATTGTTGTGGCTGAAATAGATGCTTTAGGTGGACAAATGGGGATTACTGCGGATAGAACCGCATTACAGTTTAAAATGCTTAATACTAATAAAGGACCAGGGGTCTGGTCTTTAAGAGTGCAATCAGATAAACTCGAATACTCTAAAATGATGAAAGAAGTCTGTTTAGCGCAAGAGAATTTGGATGTTATAGAGTCAATGGTGGACTCCATCATTGTGGAAGATCATGTCGTTAAGGGAGTAGTTCTTTCTAATCAAGAAAGACTGCTTGCGAAAGCAGTGGTGATCACCACAGGTACGTACATGCGTGCTAAGATTATGATTTCAGATGAAGTGAGAGTGAGTGGACCTGATAACTTACCAACCTCTAACGCCATTTCAGATCAACTCAAAGACTTAGGATTTAGACTCTTTAGACTTAAAACAGGAACTCCACCACGAGTTTTAACATCCTCCATTGATTTCTCAAAGACAGTGATTCAACCAGGAGATGAAAAGCGATACTTCTTTTCACCGACCACCAAGGAAGAAGACACCATCAAAGATCAATATCCTTGTTACTTAACCTATACTTCTTCTAATACCCATGACATTATTCATCTTAACTTAAATAAATCTTCCATGTATTCTGGAGTGGTGGAAGGGGTAGGGCCACGTTATTGTCCTTCCATTGAAGATAAAGTTGTACGCTTCTCTGATAAAGAGCGTCATCAAATCTTCTTAGAACCTCAATCAGTACATTTAAATACTACGTATATTCAAGGGTTCTCCACATCACTTCCTCGTGATGTGCAAGAGAAGATGCTTAAGACCATTCCAGGATGTGAGAACGCAATAATTACCGAGTATGCCTATGCTATTGAATATGATGCGATAGAACCTACGCAACTTTATCCTTCATTAGAAACTCGACTTATAAAAGGATTATTCTGTGCAGGCCAAATCAATGGGACTTCAGGATATGAAGAAGCTGCAGGGCAAGGGATTATTGCGGGGATTAATGCGGGATTATATGCACAAGGAAAAGATCCACTCATCTTAGCTCGTGATGATGCGTATATTGGGGTGATGATTGATGATCTAATTTCTAAAGGAACTTTAGAACCATATCGCTTACTGACTTCACGGGCTGAATATCGCTTACTGTTAAGACATGATAATGCGCAAGTCAGACTATCTCAAAAAGGATATGATGTAGGATTACTGAGTGAAGAGCGATACACTACATTCTTATCAGAACAAGCACAAAAACAAGAACTATTAGAAAAGATTAGTAATATCCGAATTACATCAAAAGATCCGATGGCTCAAATCTTAATTGAAAAAGGCTATACTAACTTTCAAGAAGGTATACTAATTATTGAAGCCATACGTCGTCCTCATATTTCACTCATGGACTTTGTGCCTTATTTAGGCATCGAATTAAGTGAGCGAGTCATTATGCAACTTGAAATCGAAATTAAGTATGAAGGTTACATTGCGAAGGCTAGAAAAGAAGCAGAGAAGGTTAAAGTCTTAGAGACATGGCGAATTCCATCTGATTTTGATTATTCAGTGGTGCCTCATTTATCGATTGAAGGTCGTCAAAAACTCTCAACGATCAAACCGATGAGTATTGCACAGGCTTCTAAGATTTCTGGAGTCAATCCTGCAGACATTCAAGTCTTACTTATGGCCTTAACCAATAAGTCTAAAGCTAAAGATCAAGCCTAGGAGGCACTATGAAGAAAGTGATAGGGTGGATCATTAATATCAGTTTAGTGGTTGTGGGAGGGTTTCTTATCTACTCCTATTTTCAACCTGAAAGTGAAGTGGTGTCCAAGAGTGAACCAATAATCATTGAACTTAGAGCTTATAACTATGATGAAGCATTTAGACGTATTCAACAGGTTAGTCTTAATCAAGAAGAACTGAATGAAGTGAAAGATGTTTTACTTATTCAAACACTACATGCAAGAGATGAACTCAATGAAGAACGCTTATTACTGCTTAAGGCTTTTGTAAAGAATGTTCCTTTTGAATGGGGGCCATCTTTCCATATGCCAATCTTAGTCAATATTCAAGTCTATCTTGATGATCTTGATGCAGGGTATGTGTTGGATTGTCATAATGATAGTGATGCGATTATTGTGGAACTAAATAGATATACCACACGCTTTATTGATAGTATTTTGCCATATTATCGTAATGGACTAGCCCAAGCTCTTAATAATGCAAGAACGCATTATAATAATGCCTTAGATCTTCAAGAAGATTTAGTAGCTTGTTATTCACCGATTGAATATATTCAAGTATTAGAATCTGGACTTGCATTTATGAGTTCTACTTTAGACAATCCAGCAGTCAGCAATTATGTATCATTAAGAGACGCTTATTTTGAAGTAAGAGACGCTTATCTTCAAGAAGCAAGCGAATTAATGCGTGCCATTGAGGTGGTCAAATCTAAAGTTAATACCTTAAATCTTCATGAAGAGCGTATCCAAGAACAACTAAATTCCATTCAACCATAGACATTTCATAGGAAATGTCTTTTCTTATCCCTCATAGAAGTCAACTTTGGTATAATGTGTCCATGAGACCTACATTTATTCAACATTCATTTGAGCGCATTGGGTTAACTTTAAGTGCTCAACAAATCGAACAACTTGATGTTTTCGCATCTCTTTTAATGGAAGAGAATAAAATCCATAATCTTACTGCCATTGATGATTTTGAAGGGATAGTGATTAAACACTTTGTGGATAGTGCATTAGCACTGCATCATGTTCCTCTTCATTCACAAGTTTGTGATGTGGGATCAGGGGCAGGATTTCCTGGGTTAGTCTGGGCAATCTTAAGACCTGATTTAAAAATCACGTCGATTGAGACCACCACAAAGAAAATTAACTTTCAAAAGAAAGTTGCCCAATCATGTGAACTTCATCATGTGCACTTTATTAATGAGCGAGTTGAGGAATTAAGAGAATATAAGGAGTATTTTGATATAGGAACAGCACGTGCTGTAGCGGGATTAAATATCTTATTAGAACTCATTGTGCCTTTACTTAAAGTGGGAGGACATGTGGTAGCTCTTAAAGGCCAACAAGCCCAAGAAGAACTCTTTGCCTCCACCAAAGCTTTAGATGTTTTGCATTGCCGTGTCCAAAAAAATGAAACACTTCAGCTCATTGATGAAGAACATAGCATAAGAACGATACTAGTGATTGAAAAAATTAAAAAAACGTCACCTCAGTATCCTCGTGGTTATGCTAAAATTAAAAAACAGCCTTTGTAGGAGAGCACCATGAGAGAAACTGTAGAGATTGGTATAGATCAGATTAAACCTAATCGTCATCAACCCCGTGTTGATTTTAATCAAGAATCGATTTATGAACTTGCGCAATCAATCCGTGAAAATGGATTGATTCAACCGATTGTGGTTCGTCAAGTTGGGGATGCTTATGAGATTATTGCTGGGGAGAGACGATATCGTGCATTATTAATGTTAGGACACACTACGGTCAATGCTTTAGTGTCTTCAGCCGATGATGTTCAAAGTGCTCAAATGGCGATTATTGAAAATATTCAACGAGAAGATTTATCAGCGATTGAAGAAGCAAAAGCCTATCAAACCATTATGAAAGCGAATGGTTGGACTCAGGAAAAGGTTGCGACATTAATGGGGAAATCTCAATCTGCGATTGCGAATAAGATTCGCTTATTGCAACTTCCTGCACCGATCCAACAAGCCGTTCTTGATAAGAAAATTACTGAGCGTCATGCGAGAGCACTCCTTCAAGTAAAACCCGATGATCAAATGATGATGTTAGAGACCATCATTAAACACGATCTCACAGTGAGTGCCACTGAAGCTAAGATTAAAACACTGGATTTACCAAAAAGTAATAAACCAGTCTCTAAAGGGTTAGTTCGCCACGTTATGATTGTTAAGAACACCCTCATGCAAGCCGTTGCGATGATTCAAAAAAGTAATATTGAAGTCAAAGTTAATGAAAAAGATGCTGAAAACGAATGGAGCATGACCATCACCGTTAAGAAATAGGAGAAGATATGGGAAAAGTAATTGCTGTGGCTAATCAAAAAGGAGGAGTGGGTAAAACCACCACTTCGGTGAATTTAGCTGCTGGATTAGCATACTTAGGTAAAAAGGTACTTTTGATTGATTTTGATCCGCAAGGAAATGCAACTCAAGGCATTGGTGCTTCCCGTTCTTCATTTAAGTTAAGTGCTTATGATTTATTACTTAATGATAAGAAAGCCAATGAAGTCATTATCTCCATTCAACAACCTCCTCTTTTCCTAGTGCCTTCCACCATTGATTTGGCAGGAGCTGATTTAGAAATGGTGGAGTATAAACAAGGGAAAGAAAAACTGCTTAAGAATAAGATTGATCCTATTAAAGATGCTTATGATTATGTCATTATTGATTGTCCACCATCTTTAGGGTTACTCAATACAAATGCCTTAACAGCCGCAGATTCAGTCATTATTCCAGTTCAATGCGAATACTATGCGCTTGAAGGATTAACTCAACTTCTTTCAACGATTCGCTTAGTTCAAAAACTCTTTAATCCTCAACTGATTATTGAAGGAGTGCTGCTTACCATGTATGACATGAGAACACGCTTAAGTATTGAAGTGTCTCAAGAAGTCAGAAAATACTTTAAAGAAAGAGTATATAAATCCACAATTCCACGTAATATTAAATTATCTGAAGCTCCTTCTAGGGGTCAATCCATCTTTGAATATGATGTTCGCTCTGAAGGAGCGAAAGCTTATGCGGCACTTGCGAAAGAAGTGCTTAAATACAATGGAGGTCAAGTATGAGTGATAAAGCGCGTCTTGGACGTGGTTTAGGCGCAATATTTGGTGAGAATGTCAGTGATGTCCTTGAACAGATCCAACAAGGTTCGATGGAAGGATTTCAAGGATCTCGTCAAAATGTGCCATGTGGTGAGGTGAGACCTAATCCATACCAACCACGTAAACAATTTGATCAAGCAAAACTTCAAGAACTTGCGGATTCTATTGCGCAACATGGAGTATTCACTCCCATCCTAGTCAGATCAACGCCGCTAGGATATGAACTTATTGCGGGTGAGCGTCGCCTTCGTGCGAGTATCATGGCGGGTAAAGAGAGTATTGAAGCCATTGTATTAGATTTTAATGATGAACAAATGATGGAGATTTCACTCATTGAAAATATTCAACGAGAAAATCTTAATATTATGGAAGAAGCAATGGCGTATTTGATGTTGATGGAAAGATTCTCACTGACTCAAGAAGTACTTGCGAATAAGGTGGGTAAATCACGTGAACATGTGGCGAATATCTTAAGATTAAATCGCTTACCACACACCATTCAAACCATGATTTTGAATCAAGAATTATCCATGGGACATGCGCGTCCATTAATTACTTTAAGTAGTGAAGCGGATATGATTGCGCTAGCGAAACGAATTGTGAAAGAGAATCTTTCGGTTCGTGCTGTGGAAGCTATAGTTAAGAAACCATTATCACAACCTAAGAAAGTTAAACCACAAACTCATCATTATGATAAAGTGATTCAAGCTTTAGAAGATAAGTTTCAAACCCAAGTTAAAGTGAATGATTCATCCATTACCATTACCTATAAAGGATGGGATGATCTTAATCGATTATTAGATCTTTTAGATGTGAGCGAAGACTAAGTGCCTAGTGCACTTTTTTATCTTTTTAATGCTTAATGGTATAATAAACCAAGAGGTAAATACTATGATATTGGATACCATCGTCGGTATCTCGACACCACAAGCTATGGGTGCTATAGGCATCGTCCGATTATCAGGATCTGATGCGATCGAGATTGCGAACAAACTTTTTAGTAAAGACTTAACTTCCATTGCATCTCATCATGTCACGTATGGTTTAATACGTGATCCTTTAACACATGAAATTGTGGATGAAGTGATGTTGACGCAGTTTAAAGCTCCTAAATCTTTCACACGAGAAGATATTGTGGAGATCAGTTGTCATGGAGGTCTCATGAGTACGTCTCGTGTTATGAGTCTTTGCATTAGTTTAGGAGCACGGAGTGCACTCCCAGGTGAGTTCACGCAACGTGCAGTGATTAATGGTCGAATCGACTTAACTCAAGCAGAAGGCATTAATGATTTAATCAATGCATCATCTACCCAAGCCATGAGTATGGCTCTTAAAGCGATGTCAGGGGATGTTAGAAGAATTATTGAACCGCTTATTGATGAACTCATTGGGATGATTGCCCATATTGAAGTGAATATTGATTATCCAGAATATGAAGATGTGGTTCAAATGACCACTCAAGAAATATTGCCGCAAGCTAAATCATGGGTTGAAAAAGCCGATGCTTTAATCGAAGCTTCTATGAAAAAAGAAGTGATTAAAGAAGGGGTTAAGACAGTCATTGTAGGGCAACCTAATGTGGGGAAGAGTTCATTACTCAATGCCTTGCTTCAAGAAGAAAAGGCGATTGTAACGCCAATTGCCGGGACTACACGTGACTTTGTGGAAGGATATATTCGCTTAAAGCACATTCCACTTCATTTAGTCGATACCGCAGGAATTCGTGAGAGTGATGACTTAGTTGAAAAGATTGGGATTGAACGATCACTTCAATCCATTGATTCCGCAGAACTTGTGATTGTGGTAATTGATCCTACTAATCCTAATAAAGACATGGATCAACAGCTCATTGAAAAAGCATCTTCAAAAAAACATATCGTCGTTTATAACAAAAGTGACCTCATTAAATCTGAAGGTTTAAGCATCTCAGCCTTAAATCAAGATATCCAACCTTTAATTGATCATATTGAATCTTTATTTGCGCAAAATATTGCGGTACTTGATACACCTACCTTAGCAAATCAGCGTCAAATTGGCATGGTGAATCAAGCGAAACGTCATTTAATGCAAGCCATTGAGGCGATTGAGGCAGGATTTGAAGTGGATTTGATTACCATTGATTTATCGGCAGCGTATGATGCCTTAACAAGCATCTTATCCGCTAATACCAAACCATCATTGATGGATGAAATATTTAGAAGATTCTGTTTGGGGAAATAATGATGACACTAACACTACGTAGAGCTATTGGATTTATCATTGATAGTATGATTGTATGGATTCCATTATCGGTTGTGGCGATTGTTTTCTTCATCACAAGAGCGATACTTTCATGGATTCCTATTTTGAATTGGTTTACATTCTTATTCTCACTCTCAGGAGCAACCTTTACGTTATTCTTTTTATATGATTTTTTAAGTATGGTGTTATTTAACACGACCATAGGCAAGACTGCCATGATGATTAAGGTGACTGATCAAAGTGGATTTCCAGCATCACTAGGTCAGAAGTTTATACGATCTTTACTACGAGCACTGCAATTTACCATTGTGGGGCAAGCGTTCTTACTCATTAACTTAGGAATCATAGTACTTCGTGGAGAACAATATAGTATTCATGATTTACTTGTGGGGACTAGTGTATGGCGAAAATAGGTTGGATTGATACTCATACTCATCTGGTCTATCATGATCAACAACACCTTCAAGAACATTTAGAGTACGCAGTTCATCATGGTGTAAGTGATGTGGTGGCGATTGCCCTTGAAAAAAGTGAGTGGTTAGCTCATGAGAAAATGAAATTATTAAGCCCACATCTTCGAATTCATACGACCTTAGGAGGTCATCCTGCGGAAGTATTTAAATGGAGTGAAGAGCGATTTAATGCGTTTATGAAGCAGTTAAGTAGTGTGGATATTGTGGCAGTGGGAGAGATTGGTTTAGATTTTTATTGGGATAAAGATCACCATGAACTTCAAAAACAACGCTTTATTGCGCAGATAGAACTTGCGAATGAGCGTAAGCTTCCCATCCTTGTGCATTGTCGAGATGCCTTTGAAGCATGCCTAAAAATTCTTCAAAATCATCCACCAAAATACCATGGCATTATGCATTGTTATAGTGGTAGTAAAGAGATGGCTCTTGAGTTTTTAAAGGTTGGAATGGACATTTCCTTAGCAGGTCCACTTACCTTTAAGAATGCAATTACCCCAAAAGAAGTGGCAGATATTGTGCCCCTTGATCGCCTTCATATTGAAACGGATGCCCCCTATTTAACACCTCATCCATTTAGAGGAAAACGTAATCATACAGGGTATGTTCACTATGTCGGTGAGGAGTTAAGTAGGATAAAAAATATGAATGAAAGCGATGTCAAGAATCAACTAGCACTAAACTTTCAAAGAATATTCACCAAAAAAATAGACAAATTTTTAAGAGTGTGCTAAAATGCGAAAGTCAATTGGAAAGGAGAGTAGAATGAATAAATCCATTCTCAGTGTCGCACTGCTTGCGTTTAGTGTGACCTTAAGCTCTTGCGCACCGCGTGTCAATGCGGTGAACACAGCTACAAATCCAATGATTTTCCAAACGCTTTCCGCATTACCCCAAATAACTCGAGATCCTTATAGCTTAGAAATTGAAACAGTTGAAACTGTAGTATCTCAACCTCGCATCATCTATCAACGAAGCTCAATCTGGCAACCAGGTGGACTAAGTTGGATTGCTGCGAAAGCCGTCACAGGAACGCCTAGAATTCGCGTTGATCAATACACTGTCGCCAGTGATATTAACGGCAACGTCTTATCAAGAACATTGAATGTTGGAGAAACAACCTTCATTGATGCAACACCCACTGTATATAAATATGGTGCTGCTCCTACTATTGGTTCTGTATTTTTTCCATCACGTATATTTAGATATGGTGCTAACTGCGCTGGATGTTACTCTAAAACAGGAACATCTCCAACCTCATCGGGGGTTTTAGTCAGTGTAGAACCAGCTGTCCAACAAATGGATGGCACGATGCTTCCTGGCATCACGTATGAAGGATATTATGTCCTAGCGTCATCACCACGTATTCCGATTTGTACCATCGTGGAAATTACCAATCATCGCTTTCAAGGGTTTGGGTTAATCCCTAATAAACCATTTAAAGCGATCGTACTTGATCGTGGGGTTCGCGACAATACTTTAGATTTATTTGTTGGAGATGAAAGTCAATACAATTCAATGGTTAGACTGACAGAAAAACAATTCCCTAAAGTGGAAATCATTGGGATGGGAACACCTGCGCGTAATGCCAGTGGTGATCGCATCTGTAAATTACCTTAGACCTTTAAAAAGGTCTTTTTTATGTTCTTAGTGAGGTTGCTCCCTATGATATAATAGGTCTATGAAAAAACTTTGTTTAGATGATGTCATTGTGGTCGAGGGACAACATGATGCGCAAAAAGTAAGTCAAGTTGTTGAAGCACTGATCTTAATCACTCATGGAACGCATATCTCCAATGAGTTTCTAGATCAACTTGAAGCATTATCAAAGCATAAATCCATTATTATCTTTACTGATAATGACACGCCAGGTAAGACTATTCGTGAAAAGATATCAAAGCGAGTAGCTAATGTGAAACATGCTAAGATTCGCGATAAACAAGTGAATGTTGGAGTTGAACATGCTTCCTATGATCAAATCCTTGATGCGCTCTCACATACGACATCCTTTAGCGAGTATCATCCTACATTCACAATGAATGATTTATATAGTTTAGGATTGAATGGAAAGCCTTCTAGTGCTACACTACGTGAGGCAGTATCTTATCACTATCGTTTACCTAAGATGAATGCAAAGGCATTACTTAAAGCTTTGAATCATCTCAATATATCGTATGAGGAGCTAGAAACATTGTGTCTAAACCAGTCATCGCCTCAATAGCCTATGTCAATGAAATACTTAGAACTTATGATACCCATGCAAAGAAGCGTTTTGGGCAGAATTTTATCGTGGATGCAAATATCATTCATAAGATTGTGAACACCAGTGGAGTGGATAAAGAAACCATGGTGCTTGAGATTGGTCCAGGAATGGGAAGTTTAACTCAAGAACTACTCAAGCATGCGAAAAAAGTGGTTGCGATTGAAATCGATCCCCTCATGGTTGAACTATGTGAGAAACACTTTCGTGATGAACCTCACTTTACGCTCATTCATGATGATGTCTTGAATGTGAATTTTGAAGAATTATTTAAATCACAACAATGCCTACATGAAAAATGCATGGTTGTCGCAAACTTACCTTATTACATTACAACACCCATTCTGTTCAAACTTATTGAATCCAATGTTTGTTTTAATTCCATGCAACTTATGGTTCAAAAAGAAGTGGCACAACGCTTCTTAGCCAAAGTCGGAACTAAAGACTACAATGCCTTAAGCATTATTATTCAAACATTATTTGAGGTTAAAACAGCACTCGAAGTATCCCGAAATGTCTTTATCCCAAGACCTGCCGTAGATTCTAGTGTCATTCATCTCAAACGAAAAGAAGTATCGTATGCGCAGTGTAAACCATACTTTGATTTTCTTAAATGTGCGTTTGTACAACGTCGTAAGACACTCACCAATAACTTAAAAGCAACCTATGATTCAGAAAGCATTAAAGCTGCATTAAATGCATGTCAACTTAGTGAATCAGTGCGTGCTGAGGCGTGTACTCATGAGCAGTTATCATCATTATTTAAAATTCTTAATCAAGGTTAATGGATATACAAATTTGGGGAGAACACCATGAATAGAAAAGCAATTATCTTGGCTGCAGGCCAAGGAAAACGTATGAAATCAGTGCATTCAAAAGTGATGCAACCGATTTTAAATGAACCAATGTTGGAACATGTTATTCGTGAACTCGAAGCGGTCCATACACAAAGCATTGAAGTTATCGTAGGTCATCAAAAGGAAGAGATTCTTGATTACTTTAAAGATCGTATTCAAAGCGCAGTTCAAGAGCCACAGTTAGGGACTGGACATGCTTTAATGTGTTCTTTAGAACTTAAGGATGAAGAGGGATTAGTACTTATAACCTATGGGGATGTTCCATGCGTGAGAAGAGAAACCTTTGAGAAAGTCTTCACCTTAGCTTCCAACTGTGATGCATGTATTGTGAGTGCTAAGATTGAGGATGCAGGAGCCTATGGTCGTATTGTACGTACACCTGAAGGGCAAGTGGTTGGGATTGTGGAAGCCAAAGATGCGACTTCGGAGCAACTTAAAATTCAAGAAATAAATACAGGCATCATTTGTTTTAATCAGAAGAAACTCTTTAAACATATTAAAGAACTTAAAAATCAAAATGCTCAACACGAATACTATCTCACCGATATGATTGAAATCTTTGTATCGTATGGATATCACGTGGAGGCCATGATCATTGATGATATGAGTGAAGTGATGGGGGTTAATGATCGCCTTCAACTTGCGCAAGCAAGTCAAGTCATTCAAAAACGAATTAATGAAACATGGATGAGTGAAGGGGTCACCATCATTGATCCAAGTCAAACTTGGATTGATGCGAAGTCAGTATTATCACCAGACTGTGTCATTTATCCTGGAGTAACTCTCAACAATGCGAAGCTTGCGGACCACGTCACAATTAAGGGTCCTTCATTCATTGAGAATTCATCCATTGATGCTTATACCCAAGTGGATAGTTCACATATCTATGATAGTACAATCGGTTCTCAGACAACCATTGGTCCTCATGCTCATATTCGAAATCATTGTGTGATTGGAAATCATTGTCGCATTGGTAACTATGTGGAAATGAAGAAAACCATCTTTGGAGATTACTCAAAATCTGCACATTTAACGTATCTTGGTGATGCAGTGGTTGGAAAACATGTTAATATAGGGTGTGGTGTTGTGACCGTGAATTATGATGGTAAACATAAACACGTGACAACCATCCATGATGGAGCTTTTATTGGGTCTAATGCGAATCTAGTCGCACCAGTCATCATTGGTGAAAATGCATTAGTGGCGGCTGGTTCAACCATTACGCAGGATGTTGAAGATCGTGCCATGGGAATAGCGCGAGCATATCAAGTTAATAAACCTTCAAAAGGTCAATCATACAAAGAGAAATAAGGAGAGCGTATGATGAAAGATACCATAGTATTCGCATTAACTTCCTCTGTGGATTTAGCTGAAGAGATTTGTGCGTATTTAGGATTAAAACGAGGACAGATTGCAGTGAAGCATTTTGCGGATGGTGAGATTATTGTCGAGCCAGAAGAATCTGTTCGTGGTAAACGTGTGTTCATTGTGCAATCCACATGCTATCCAGTCTCTGAGACATATATGGAAATTCTTATTGCGCTTGATGCCATGAAACGTGCGAGTGCAGGAGAGATTACCGTGGTCATGCCTTATTATGGATATGCTCGCCAAGATCGTAAAGCTCGTGCACGTCAACCCATCACATCAAAACTGATGGCTGACTTACTTCAAGTGGCTGGTGCAAATCGTGTTGTCACCATTGACTTACATGCACCACAAATTCAAGGATTCTTTAATATCCCAATTGATGATTTATCCGCAGTATCCATGTTAGGACAATACTTTAGATCAAAACATTTTAAAGATGAAGTGGTGGTGGTATCACCAGACCATGGTGGCGCAACGCGTGCTCGTCGTATGGCTGATTCTATTCCAGGAAGTACCATTGCGATCATCGATAAACGTCGTACTAAACCTAATGTTGCGGAAGCGATGAATCTTATTGGGGATGTTGATGGCAAAATCTGTATTTTAGTCGATGACATTATTGATACTGGTGGTTCAATTCTAGGTGGTGTTAAAATGCTTTATGAGAAAGGCGCAAAAGAAGTGTATTGTGCGGTCTCTCATGGAGTCCTTTCAAGAGATGCGGTTGCACGAATTCATGATTCACCAATCAAGGAACTTGTGATCACAAACTCCATTGAGTTGTCTCCTGAGAAACGAAAAGAACCAAAAATTAAACAAATCTCAGTGGGATACATGCTTGCGAAAACCATTGAAGCTATTCATTCTCATAAGCCTGTCTCAGAGCTATATCACATCTTTAATGATTAATTCAAAACAATGGAAGAAATTCCATTGTTTTTTGTTGACAAGGAATATATTCGGTTGTATTATTGTATTAGTTAATTAATACAGTAATACAGAAAGGAGATCTATGGATCAATTTATCGGAGAAAAACCAATTTACGTTCAAATCATGGACCGTATCAAAAAAGATATTGTAGCGGGTAAACTTAAAACCAATGATCAGATTGCGAGTGTACGAGAACTTGCTTTAGATTATCATGTGAATCCTAATACAGTCCAAAGAGCTTTGAGTGAATGTGAAAAGGATGGATATCTTCGCAGTGATCGTACCAGTGGACGATTTGTCAGTGCAGATGAAGCTATGATTCTTGATTTAAAAGAGAAACTACTTCATGAATGGGTCAGTCAACTAGTGACGCAATGTAAGGATATTGGATTAGCAGAGAATCATGTTTGTGAACTCATACATCAAATGTATCGGAAAGAGGGGACTGAGTGATGATTGAAATTCAAGGTTTAAGTAAAAACTATGGCAAGACAAGGGCACTTCATAATGTGAACTTGTCACTACAACCAGGTCACATTATTGGATTATGTGGACCGAATGGATCAGGGAAAACAACGCTTATTAAGATTTTAAATGGATTGCTTAATGACTATCAAGGTCAAGTCAGCATTGACCAACATGAAATTGGAGCACATTCTAAAGCTTTAATTTCATATCTTCCTGATCAAACTTACTTAGCAGGATGGATGAATGGGGAACATGCGATTAAATTATTCAAAGACATGTATGCGGATTTTGATGAAGAAAGAATGAGAAGTTTACTTGAAAAACTCAAACTCAATCCAAAACAACCGATTAAGACGATGTCTAAAGGGATGAAAGAAAAATTCCAACTTGCATTAGTGATGTCACGTCATGCAATGATTTATATCCTTGATGAACCCATTGGAGGAGTAGACCCTGCGGCTCGTGAACTTATTCTTACTACAATTTTAGAAAATTATAATCCAAACTCAATCTTACTTATCTCTACACACTTAATCTCAGATATTGAAACCATCTTTGATTCAGTCATCTTCCTTAAGGAAGGTGAAGTGATGCTTCATGATGATGTGGATACAATACGTAGTACTCATGGTAAGTCTGTGGATGAATTATTTAGAGAGGTGTTCAAATGTTAATCAAACTCATAAAACATGATCTTATTGCCACAAAACACGAATTCTTTGGAATCTATCTAGGATATTTACTGTTGAGTATTGTCGCTCCATTTCTAGTCCAGAATGGTCCAGAATGGCTTCAAGTGCTTTCTGTGTTTGCGGTTGTGGGGGTACTTATTGCGATTATCGTGATAACCTTACTTGCGATTATCCGCTTATTTCAAAAACGGCTATATTCCCATGAAGGATATCTTACTTGGACACTTCCAGTATCTACTAAGCTCAATTTAGTTTCTAAAGTGATTGTGGGTGTGATTTGGAACGTTGCCAGCTTTGTGGTGGTATGGGTAGGAGCTATTATTGCAGCCTTGATATACTTATCTCAAACAGGAGCATACAATGAAGTATTAAATATTCTAAATGTGATTCTTGTCGAGACAGGATTCTTAATGAAGATGGTAGAGCTTGGAGTTGTATTCTTACCTCAATCCTTAGTCTCTATCTTCTATTCAGTGATTTTCCTTCTCTTTGTGATTACTTTTGTGAACACATCATGGATTAAGAAGGGCAGAACAGGGATTGGAGTCGTGTTATATTTTGGTCTTTCTTTAGTCATTGATGCGATCAGTTCACTTCTCATTACTAAACCAGCTATTATAACGAATGTTGGTCCTGATGGAATGATGATCAATCCATTTGATCCTATCAATTCTGCAGTGACTGCATTATCAAATTTTAGTTATTCGATTGATGTTCCTGTAGTTTTGGCCACCATTGCATTTCATTTAGCAATCATAATATTAATGAGTATTGGGGTTCTCTACTTTGTAGAGAAAAAGATGGAGATCGAATAAAAGACTTAAAAAGCACATCAGACACTATAGACTGATGTGCTTTTAACTTGTTTTAAAGACTAATAACCTCAATCGCATCCTTTAGGACAATACTATAAATCATTGTTTTTAACCTTGGGGCATAATCCTTTAATGCGTGATGATATGAAGACATTTGATTCATATAGCGTGACTTAAGTTCTTCAAGACTAGTTACAACATCAGTCTTGAAATCCACAATTATCCATTCTTCTTCATTTTTAATAAGCAAGTCTAAATAGTATTGATGATATCCATCCTCATCCTGAGTGATGATAGGATACTCACTAAACTTTTCAGCTTTTTGCCATGAAGAGGTGATTGGATGAGTAAAGAAAGATAACATACCTTCTTTTTGTCCTTCACTTAAGTCTTGACTTAGTGAGTGTACAATCTGAATTGGATTTGAAGACACGATAGCAAGTGAAAGGATTTTGTGAACTAAGGATCCCACTTCATTAGGTTTTAATCGATTTGACTTATCTAAAGGAAGAAGGATGATGGGATGAAGTTCTTCTTTCTTTGAAGGGGGTAATGCGATAACATCCTCTTGGATTACTTTTTCAATTGACACAATTTTACTTCGATCTGGATCATCAATTTCTTGAATAGTACACAACTGTTGTGGAAAGAAAGCCTGCAATCCAGAGAGTAATCCATTGATACCTTTTGATTTTAAAACAGTTGAAGCATGAAGATGAGAAGAAAGAGAGACAGTTTCTCGATTCATACCTACACAGATCATTTCTTTTTCAGCACGAGTGAATGCCACATACCATAATCGTAATGCTTCTTCATAAGCGGCTTTCTTTTCAAGATATAGTAAAGCATCTCGTACAATATTCTTAACAATGATGCCATATTCTTGCTTGATTCGAAGCGTAAATCCATAGTTTGAATCGACGATCACTTGATCTCTTGAGGCATGAACGGTGGTTGATTCATCATTGAAAACATAGACTAATGGAAATTGTAATCCCTTAGATGCATGGATAGTCATCACTTTAACCACATCATCACTAAGTGCGACATCCATCGCTTCCGCAATCTTTGCATCTTTAAGATGCTCTAGACTTTGTATGAATGCAACTAAACCTCCTTGATGACTGTTTTCAAAATCGACGGCCTTTTGAATTAAAGCATCAATATTGAGTTTACCTTGTGAATCACATTGTTGGTAGAAGTCATTGACTTTACAACATTCATGCATAGCTTGAGAAAGAGACAAGGATAACACTTTATTTCTTAGTTCATTTAATGAAGCATGAACATCTGGATACTGCTCTAACAAAGCTTGATTGAGGTTTTTTGTGAGTTTTAACTGAGCTACATCGTTGCTCGACAAGTCAGTAAATTGACTGAGTAGAACCCCGCTTAGATAATAATCATTAGGGAACAAGCAATAACTCGCAAGCATCAGACATTGAGTAATGGCTGGATGTTTTAAGAAACCTTGAGGGGAGTTAATGAAATGAGGAATACCTTTTTCATCAAAGAGCTTCTTTAGAATATCTTTCTGCGCGTGTGATTTCACAAGTACGCAAAACTCTTTGAATGGAACATTAAATTCTTGATGTCTTTGAATGATGTCTTTAGTTATAACACGTGCTTTGACATAATCCGCAGATTTATCGTATGTTTTTGTTTTAAAATACTCTTCTTGTTCGTGATCTTGTTCTTCATCATCACGTTCCTCATCTTCAATCTCTTCATCCTCAAAGTCAATTAATTCATCTTCTTCCGCAGATTTATTAACTTTTAAATAAGTAACAGGAGATGTGATGAGTTTTTGTGAATCTTTTCCAACAGTGACACGATCATCTTCGCGATATTCATCGCTAAAGCCATCCACATTCATAAGGATGTTAAAGAGAAGATTATTAAACATTACAATAGGCTCACTTGATCTGAAGTTGTGAGGTAAAACATATACTTTTGGGGTTTGATTCTTAATCATTGATCTCATCAGTTGAGGTTTTGCGCCTCTAAAACGGTATATGGATTGTTTAACATCTCCAACTCTAAAGACGTTTTTCCCATTGGAAATCAAAGTAATAATTTCATTTTGAACATCATTAGTATCTTGAAATTCATCGACTAGGATGTCACTAAAGCGAGATCTATAGAATGCAGGAACATCAAAATCGGGATGAGTTAGAATGTTATAGGCTAAGCGCTCCATATCATCAAACTCAATGACTTTTAACTTCTCTTTCTTTGATTGCATTAAAGCAGTTAGTTCTTTAACAAGTTCAATAACAAGTCTCACATGTGGCACTAAAGAAGATACATCATTCAGATGAGCTTCAATATCATCAAAAGATGTGGACAATGATTTTAGACATTCTTGAAGTTCAGACTTTGCTTTACTATAGGACGGATGATCTTTAATCTTTGGAATCCCTTGAAACCAAACTTCACCATGAATCGCTCTAACGACCTCCAATAATTCACCTTCATTCACTTGAGTAAGGAATTTGTTTAATGTCTCTTGAAGATCAAATACGGGATTCATCTTTGTCCCACTCATTGATCCAAGTCGAATCACTTCTTCACAACCAACTAACGCTTTAATGAGTTTATGTGAGAACTCCTCGCTTAGAATAGGTAGGATGATTGATAAAGGGTCTTGGTGAAGCATTAAAGTTTTTAAGTCAAAATCTTCAGGATTAAGTTGTAAGCGTCGAACTTGGTAAATCTCTTGAATGACTTTCTTGATATCTGTGAAGTCAAAGGCTGAAGTTGAGACTAAAGATTGCAAAGATTGAAAATCTTCAGGGTGATTCTTGATAGCATTTTGAATCACACTATCACTGCATTCATCAAATAGAAGTTGCTTGGTGCCATCATCCAATACATTTCGGCTCATTTCAGGGTCAAGGTTCAACACATATGAAAAATCCTTAATGAGAGAAAGTGCAAAACTATGGATCGTTGATATCATGGCTGTATCCACTAATGAGAGCTGCTCTTTAATAAAACTAGCAAGTGATTCATCAAGACAAGATTTATAGACCTTCAATAGTTCTGTTTTTAAACGATCTTTCATTTCATGTGCAGCTGCTTCAGAGAATGTCAAAGCACAAATCTGATTGACACTAATTCGATCATTCATGATTCTAGTCATTAATCGTTTAATAAGAAGTGTCGTCTTACCAGCCCCAGCTGAAGCAGACACAAGGATATTGGTGTCTTTTAGAGTTGAGATTTCATGGGTTAATGTTTCGATACTCATTCTTTCTCCTCCTTAAGGGCTTCTTTCTTTGGTGGGGTGACATCCCCTTCATATAAAAGCGGTCGTTTTGGAAATGCTTTAGAAAAGTGACAAATGGATTGATAATCACAGTACTGACATACTGAGGCTTCAGCTGGATTCTTTTCTATCTTCCCTTCTTTTAGATTCTTAATAAATGTAGTGAAAATCACTTCAAGTGCTTCTTGAATGCCTTCTTCTAGATAATGGGTCTTTTTATTAAGACTTCCATCTATATTAAAATTATAGCGCTTTAAATCATTGAAATAATGATTTGATGATTGTGTGTTAACATAAATGGCATTCAGTTTTGCTTTGCTTAAGAACAGTTCTTTGTGGGATAGCTTTTCAATCATGAGTCTAGGATTGGTCGCTTGAAAGTTTAATACGTACTTTGCTTTCGCATCAATTGGTGAATTCTTTAGATTATAGTAATGAACACCAGTTGGTTTTAGTTTTGATTTCTTGGCATAAAGATGCTGATAAGTGAATAATTGGATTTGTCGCCCCGCAAGAAATTTTTCCTTCTTAATTGATTTTGCGGAAGATTTATAGTCAATAATTCTGAATGCATCCGCATGATGATCAATGCGATCAATGAACCCTGTGAACTTTAGGGTTGTATCTAATAACGCAAGTTCTTCATTAAGTTCTAGTTCACTCTTAAAAGGTTTAAAGTGAGTAAATTCTTCTAAATGCTTAAATCTTTCCATGGCAAGCAACAACTGCTTAGTGAGTAGTTTGAAAATAGTCTCAAGCTCTTGCGCATGGTATGGAAATAAATGAGTGGTGTCAAATTGGTAATCTTGTAGTGATGTCATGATGAAATCTTCATTCAGTTTAGGCATCTTTAATTCGACCCATTTTTCCATGACAAAGTGCATCATAGTTCCCATATGAGCCAAATTGAGTCCACCATCCAATGTTTTGGACAATCTAAGTCCTTTATTAAAGAAATACTGGTAGGAACAATTGAAGAATTGTTCAATAGAAGATACTGAACCTTTAATGGTGTCTTCTTTGAAGAATAATGAAGCTGAGGTTAGAGGTGATAATGCATGAGACTTTTGAGCGGGTTTAATCGCATGACGTGCTACTTTCCAAGGAGATATAGGACTATGACTCATATGATCTTTAAGATCAATCGCGACTTCCATGGGCTTACCTTCCATGGATGCACTTGGATAAGAAAGAATGGTTAGAGGGGATTGAGTGAATACATGACTCTCAAAAGCCACTAACGCAAGATTACGCTCACTCAGTGAAGGATAAAGAGGAAGCTTCGCAAGATAAGCTTCATCAATAAGTCCACTCATTTTTTGAGTAGGTGGATAATGCTTTGAGCTACCTCCCATAATGATAAGTTGGTCATTTTCCCCAACAAACACTTGGGAAAGATCATGAATCATTACATGAGATGTTGCTTGATTGAATTGAATAGACACAGATTTGAGTTGATGAATGAGTAGTTCAATTTGTGTTTTCGAATCAAGAGTAGATCCTAAAACATTTTCACACAAGGATTTAATGTGAAGAAGTGATTTTCTTTGATCATGAGTTAAATCATCTCTTTGAATCAAATATGCATACACATCCTCAACCCAGAAAGACTTAGACCAACTAAATAGAATTGGAATAATGACTTGTCTGGCCTCTTCAGCTTCTTTTTCCAATTGAATGAAGTTATGGATATCATGGTCAAATAAATCACTCTTAATTGTAAATGAAGATACATGATTGAAAGTGTGGGCTAGTGTTTCATAAGGAAGTCTAAAGGTATCGATGTATTTGAGTAATGATGGAATATAGTGATGGGGAATTAATTGATGTTTACATAAAGAGATGAATGATGTTAAACATGGATTCAATGCATACTCAAGGGCACTGATCAACGCAGAGACTATATTTGAAAAAGAAGCTGAGATTGTTGATTTATAGGAAACATGATATAGATTCAATGCATGAGTTAATAATGAAACATCTGAAGGATTAGCACACAAAATACTTGTTTTAAGTGTTGGATTCTTTACAATATGCTGAGCAATCCCATGAGCTTCTAAAGCTGGATTTAAAGCATGACGAATATACCTATCGCCATTTACTTCTTTGATTGGGTATTCTTTCGCATGGCTTTCAAGTAAGGTTTGAACTATAACACGGTCAATTGCTGAAACAGGATGTGGATGAATCCAAATCTCTAAATCATGTGATAACTTTGATACCGCTGTTTTAATGGAATCATAAGAACTAAATAATGGTTGAAGCGCAAGACACACTTTCTTGATATCTTTTTCTTTATCACTATCCTCTGGAAGTGATTCAAATGGAATTTCAAGATGATGACAATCTAGGGCAAGTGATAAACAACTTAATTGATGATCAAAATAGGATAGAGAAGATGAAAGCACCGTGCATGTTTCTCTAGTTTTTGATATGATAGGGATTGCTTGAATCTTCATGTCTAAATTATTAGATGCAAGATTTAAAAAACGCTCCTTAAAAGCATGAAGCGTTAATACTGAAACATTAAAAACAGATTGTTCATTTTGAAGAAGCTGTTTCATGATAGCATCGTGTGTCGATGTTGGCGCAATGATTATTTTCATAGAGTGTTCCCCTAGTGAATATTATACAAGATAAAGGAGGTTGTATGAGTCAAGAAATCAAACTTGCGAAGTCATCGCTATTTTTATCCGCCTTTTTATGGGGTTTTGGGTTTGTAGCGGTGGAAGGTGCCCTAATTTCTGGATGGCACCCTATGGCCTTACTTGCAGCTAGAGGGTTCATCGGTGGATTTTTACTTTTACTATTCTCATATAAAAGAAAGTTTTGGAAAAACAAGACCATGCTCTGGGAAGGCATCAAAGCAGGGGTATTCTTAACTCTTGGATTTGTTGGTCAAACCTATGGCCAAGCATTATCTGGCCCTGCGAATGCATCCTTTATTACCGCAATGTATGTCATCTTTGTTCCTCTCATTGGAGCGGTCTGGTATAAGTACAAGATTTCGATTTGGGTTATTTTAACATCGTTTACCGCCTTCATTGGGGTTGCTTTGATTACAGTTCAAGGAAGTTTATCAGTGAATGTTGGTGATATTTGGTTGCTTGCGGGAGCTATCTTTTTTGCCGTTCACATCATAAAACTCAGCCAATTATCTCGATTTAATGATAGTTTATCGCTTACAACCATCCAATTGTTTACAATGTCGGCTATTTCTAGTACATTTATGGTAATAACCAATACAAATTTCACATCATCTGGTTTATACTATGTGTTGTATATTGGTTTAATCAGCAGTGGAGTCGCTTTCTTTCTACAAACCTTTGGCCAGAAATCATTAGAGTCTTCAGTTGCTTCGATTATTCTTACTTTTGAAGCCATCTTTGGAGTTATTGGTTCAGCCTTAGTGTTTAGTTTATTGATTCCAACACAAACATGGATTGGTGGGATTTTGTTGTTAGGATCTGTCTTTTTCCTTGAAGCAATACCACTATTGAATAAGAAGAGAGTTTAACCCATCCGAAAGGGGGCCAGTCATGTCTGTCACGGAGATTTTATTGCAGATTCCAGACGTTCGCAAGGAGAACGGACGTTGCGCCTTTAATGGCTACTTGGAAGATTACCTCACAATGATTGAGGAAGATCATCCTATGGTAGCTCATTTCCAAGAATTGTTTGAAATTAATCCAAACTTTAGATTAATGGTGGATTACTCCTTTGGAGTGAATCCTAATTTAGTAACGAATCAGATTATTCGCTACAAAGATATTTTAAAGTTACCTGAAAGACCCATTACAGTACCATATATTGTGTATGGAGATACGAGTAAGAAGGTAGGGGTAGGATTTATCTTTGGTGGGACTAAAAAAGAAGACTATCTTATTTCTAAAGGATTCTATTTTGCACTGACTGAGCCAGAAGCGATTTTTCAAGATCATCGCAACTTCGTCATGGCATGTGTCAGTGATCCAGCCATGTATGATGCGTCACTCATTAAGAAAGTGATGCAAGATCAAATGACGATTGGGAACGCTCAAAGAGTATTAGACAATCATGTATATAAGAAACTTGATGAAGCGGTGAGTGCATGTTATGCATTATCTCAAAGCATTAAAGAACATGTGGTGACTGTCATACCTTCACTTGAAGATCGTAGTTCTACGATTTCGAATGCGATAGTGTCTTGGTATCTGCTTAAAAAAGCTGTGTATGTGATGACGATGACCAACAAACCATTATTAGCTCAACTTGAAAACAATGTTAAGGCACAACGTCACCAAGCCAAAGTTAATGCGGACTCCTTAGTTTTTATGCCATTATCAGAAATGTGGCGATTATAATAAACAAACAAAGCTCAGGTAACTGAGCTTTTTAAGTGTTTTTCTAGATTAAGAATTAAATAGATTGTTTTGTTGAAGGTTGAACTTTTCGTTTAGCACAATTTGCACATAAACCAGAAATTTCTAATTGATGAGAAAATACTTCAAAGGCATAATCATGTTCAATGGTATCTAAGATATCATGCATTGGACACATTTTGATTGGAATCATGGCATGACATTCAATACACACTAAATAATGTTTATGTGTTGGAGCAACAAGTTCGACGAGTGTACTTTGAGTAATTGAGTTGTAAGTCTTATGGATAAGATTAACTTGAGATAAAGAATCAATAGTTCGATAAATGGTGGATAAATTGATGGGGAGTTGATGTGAGTGACAATAATCATCAAGTTGTTCTACTGAAACAGGCACTTTTAAATCACGTAAAGCATCAATGATGATTTCACGCTGTTTAGTGTATTTAAGGTTAACTCGTGATAATAGTTCTCTTGCGTTATTCATAAGTGACAAAATTATATCATACTTCTATCCAGTTTTCTTCCACTTCACTTAGACACTGCGAAGAGATCATGGCTAGGTATGGATTGAGATCATTAAGCGATGATTCTATTTTAAAACTACAATCAGTTTCATTCACCTGGACATGACATCCAATCTTCTTTCGCTTTAAAGTTTCCCATAAGGGAAAAGCATGTTCAAAACATAGAGTAAATGTGACGATGGGTGTTTTTGTAATAGGGATGATGTTTGCCACTTTAAGAGTTTCACTGACACTACTCGTATAAGCTTTAACAAGACCGCCCACTCCTAATTGAATCCCACCATAATAACGAATGACAAAGGCTGCGCTTTTAACTAAGTTTTGTTTCAATAATACATTCAACATCACTTTACCAGCACTATGAGCAGGTTCACCATCATCATCAAACCAAACATCATCATGATGTTCGCCTACAAATGCAACACAAATATGAGTGGCCTTGGGATGAAGAAGCCATAAGGATGAAACAATCTCTTTGCATTCATCTTTACTTCCACAAGGATAAACAAACCCAATGAAGGTTGATTTTTTAATGATTGAAGAAGATGAAGCGATCGAAATAACTTTGTTCATAGGAATAGTATACCAAATCTATATGAAATCGAAATTCACATTATGATGTAAATATGATTATTAATAATAATATCAATGAAAAAGGTGTGAAATACCTAGTGCTCTAAATAATTAGGTTTGACATTCAAACCATCACTTACGTATAATGGCATCATACCCTAATAGGAGGAGATTTTATGTCAAAAATTCTAATTGTGACAGATTCATCTGCATCAATTGATTTAGAAGTAGCGAAACAACATGGTATTGAAATAGTACCTCTTTCAGTAGAACTTGAAGGCAAAGTCTATCGTGATCAACTCGATATGACAGGTGCAGAACTTCGTGAGAAACTCAAACAAAAAGCAGCACCTAAAACTTCACAACCAAACTTAGGATATGTGAATGATCTTATGAAACGTTGGAAAGGTGAAGGATGGGATGATGTGATTATTTTCTCCTTATCTTCAAACCTTTCTGGAACTTACCAAGGCTTCCACTTAGCAATGATGGATAATGATATGACTAATGTGACTTTAGTCGATACTTTCACACTTGCGGGACCACTTCGTGATATCGTCTTTAAGGCAGCAAGCATGGTTAAAGAAGGCAAAACAAAAGAAGAAATCTTATCCATGGCACAAACTGTGATTGATATGACTCAAGTATTCTTAATTCCTGAAAACTTAGATCAACTTGTTCGTGGTGGACGTGTTTCTCCAGCATTAAAGACTGTTGCGACACTTCTAAAACTTAGAACATTAGCTGTTTTAAGAAATAAAGGAAAAACCTTCGACAAAGCAGGAACTTCCCGTACTGAAGCAGGTATCTTCAAAATGGTCATTGATGACTTTGCGGAGAAAGGTGTTGCGGTTGGAGTTACAAAATTCGTGATTTGTGAGTGTGAAGCTCAAGATATCGCATTACGTTTAAAATCAGCTTTAGTTGAGCGTTTTGGACCTGTCGATGTAGATATCATTGATCTTCCTGCTACCTTAACTGCACATGCTGGATTAAGAGCAGTAAGTATTCAATCTTCATTAGTTCTTTAATTAATTAATAGCGGTCTATAAAGGCCGCTTTTATATTGTTTGATTTTCTTTTAAACAAGAAAATGTTCAAATATAACCACTATTTAGGGGAGTTTTGCTTAATATTATGTAACTTAGTGTGAACTTCATGTATATTGGCTACTTTGTGTTGCAAAGATGTGATGATAGTGCTAATATGCATCATTATGAAGAACTTATCCACTAAAAAGTTAATATCTTTTACAGGTTGGATGATGATCTCTGTGGGATTAGTGCTTCTCATAGAGTTACTTAACCGTCGTTCAATGCTTGGGATGATTCAGTTTACACTCCAAAACCCAATGGTGTTCTTTTATAATGCTTGTTTAGTTGCGTTATCGCTTACATTAGTCTTCTTTACTAAAAGACAAAAATATACATTAACCCTTGTATCTGGGATATGGATTGCCTTAGGTATCATCAATATGGTGATTCGTACCTTTAGAATGACTCCTTTAACCTTAGATGATGTTCAATTTATATCAAATATTGCTACTATCATGCCACTCTATCTTAGACCAACACAAATTATGCTTGTGATTGGCGCAAGTATTTTAGTGCTTGTTGCTTTAGTTGTGTTTTTTGTGAAGACTAAACCGCAACAACGACTCATTAAAATGGGTTTTGTGAGATTTGGAATTGTGCTAGGTTTAGTGTTATCGATACCTAATATCTCCTTGTCAGTGGCACGATTTGATGAAACTGATGGTAACTTAAAAACAACATATGATGAGTTTGGGTTTGCATATTCATTTGTAAGAAGTGTGATATCTAAAGGGGTTAAGAAACCTAGTGGATTTGATGAAGAAGCTTTACTCAAAATGCTAGAAAATATTAAAGTAGATTCAACTTATGCGAAAGATGCGAATGTTATTGTGGTGCAACTTGAATCATTCTTTGATGTGACTAGACTATCGCACCTCAACTTAACAACAAATCCTATTCCAACATTCACTCAACTCAAACAACAATATAGTTCAGGTCAGTTATTAGTGCCTACTATTGGTGGAGGAACCGCAAACAGCGAGTTCGAGTTCTTAACATCGATGAAACTAGCTTATTTTGGGGTTGGAGAATATCCTTATAAAACTGTCTTAAGAGATCAAACATTACCTTCATTAGTCTCTTACTTTAATCAACTTAGTTATTCAACAACAGCTATCCATAACCATGTCGCGAACTTCTATGCTCGTCATGTGGTGTACAAAAACTTAGGATTCAATCATTTCGTGAGTTTGGAAACCATGAAAGATGTGAGTACAACTCCAATGGGCTGGGCTAAAGACATTCACCTTATTCCTTACATTCAAGAGGCTATGTCAAAATCAAGTGTGAAAGATTTCATATTTGCGGTCTCAGTTCAAGGGCATGGAGAATATCCTCATGATCCATTAAATGATTGGATGATTGAATATGTTCCATCTTCAGATGAAAAGAATATGAATCAAATCAATTTTTTCTTGAATCAATTGCATGAAATGGATCAAATGATTGCGGTACTTAATGCGTGGGTTCAGTCACATGATGAACCAATTATGCTTGTATTATATGGTGATCACTTACCAGGAATAGAATTTGATTTAGATTCAAATCAAGAGTATTTGACGGATTATGTCATTGTGACTAACTTTGAAACAAAGATTGTGAAAGAGAATCTTGAACTTTCTCAACTAGGAGCACGAGCATTATCTCTGCTTCAACAACCAGGTACCTTAATTCATCAACTCCAACAAGTTTCTCCTTATGATAAAGAGTTAGCTCATTGGGTTCATTACGATTGGATTATGGGCAATAAAGTGTCCATGGATCCTGTGTTTCAACCGATGGTGATGAATCTTGGATTAAGTCATCCAAGAATCAATAGTATTCGCTTTACCACTGAACACGTTATTCTAGAAGGTCAAAACTTCTTGCCAAGTCATGTAGTTATGATTAATGGTAAGGCATATAACACTTTAGTGATAAGTGATACCTTAATGATGTTTGAAGGTAGTTATGAGGGTGAGTATAAAATTGAATTTGCGATACGCTCTGATAATAATGAACTCATTATGATTAAACAATAGTTTATTTAACACCTAATAACGCATCTCAAGGATGCGTTATATTATTGAAAAAAATGAGTCAAATCTTATATTGTGAATGTTTTAGATTCATCATTTAAACTTCATACATTGACAAACCCCCAATTTAGCACTTATAATAAGTGAGTGCTAAAATAGGAGGTTATATGGCAATCAATAAGCCCTTTAAAGCAGAATCTCAACGCTTGTTGGATTTGATGATTAACTCAATTTATACCAACAAAGACATCTTTTTAAGAGAACTTATCTCTAATGCAAGTGATGCATGTGATAAGCTCTATTTCGCATCCTTAGAGGATGAATCTATTCAAATCGATCGCACAAATCTTCGTATTGAAGTGAGTGTGGATAAAGAAGCAAGAACCATCACCATTAAAGATAATGGGATTGGGATGGATCTTAATGAAATGGAAGAGAACCTAGGAACGATTGCGAAGTCTGGATCTCTTGCATTCAAACAAGCCCTTGAAAAGGGAGTAAGTGATGTGGATATTATTGGACAATTCGGAGTTGGGTTTTACTCAGCCTTTATGGTGTCTGATAAAGTGAGTGTTGTGTCTAGAAAGATTAATGCTTCCTCAGCGTATCTATTCGAATCAAGTGGCGTGGATGGATATTTTGTGGATGAAGCAGATAAGGATGATGTTGGGACCATCATCACATGTCATATTAAGGAAAACGCTGATGAAGAGGATTTCGATCATTTCCTAGAAACATTTTCTATTAAATCATTAGTGAAGCAATATTCTGATTACATTCGCTATCCAATTATGATGAAAAAAGAAGATAGTGATGAACTTGAAACACTTAACTCGATGATTCCACTATGGAAACGTAGTAAGTCTGATGTGACTCAAGAGGAATATACAGCATTCTATAAAGATAAGTTTTATGATTTTGAAGATCCCGCAAAGGTAATTCATATGAATGTGGAGGGAAATCTTTCGTTCACATCCTTACTCTTTATTCCTAAAAAGGCTCCTTTTAACTTCTACTCCAATGAGTTTGAAAAAGGACTTCAGTTGTACTCTAAAGGTGTCTTTATCATGGATAAAGCTAAAGATCTATTAGGGGATCACTTTAGATTTGTGAGAGGCCTTGTGGATTCTCCTGATTTAAACTTAAACATTTCCAGGGAAATACTCCAACAAGATCGTCAACTCAAGAGTATTGCGCAAAGAATTGAGAAGAAGATTAAGAGTGAATTAGTAAGTTTATTAACGTCAGATCGTGCGACGTATGAAGAGTTTTACCAAGCATTTGGTAACCAACTCAAGTATGGACTTTACCAAAGCTATGGCATGAATAAAGAACTCCTAATGGATTTAATTCTCTTCTATTCATCTTATGAAAAGAAATTTGTGACCTTAGCTGAGTATGTTACTCGAATGAAGGATGATCAAAAAGAAATCTACTTTGTATCCGCAAAATCAGTCGATCAAGCAGATCGCTTACCTGCGAGTGAACGAGTCAAAGATAAAGGATATGAAATCTTATATCTTGTGGATGATATTGATGAGTTTGTGCTTCAAATGGTACGTGATTATCAAGAGAAACCATTTAAGTCTATTAATCAAGGAGATTTAGATCTTAATGATGACGAGGAGAAAGAAGCGATTAAAGAGGCTTCAGAGAAATCTAAAGATGTTCTTGAAGCACTAAAAGAGAAACTTAAAGACAAGGTTGAAGATGTACGCTTATCAACTCGACTCAAGACACATCCAGTATGCTTAGTCTCCACCGAAGGGGTTTCCTTTGAAATGGAAAAAGTCTTATCTCAAATGCCTGATGCGAAAGATCAAAACATTAAGGCAAAACGTATTCTTGAACTCAATCCAGAACACCCTCTGCTTCAAACCCTCACATCACTTCATGAGTCACATTCTGATTTACTAGATGATGTCGCATCTGTTTTATATGATCAAGCATGCTTAATTGAAGGATTAAGTATTGAAGATCCAGTTGGATTTGCACTAAAACTCTCCAACCTTCTGACTCAAGTACGCTAATATGAATGTGTACGATTTTGATAAGACCATCATTCCCTATGATAGTACCCAAGCATTCTTTCGCTTTCTTTTTAGAAAGCATCCAAAACTCATCGTACATACACCAAAGATGATGGTTGCGGCATTAAAATATGTCTTAAAACAAAGCAGTAAAACACAAATGAAGAATGTCATGTATGAGGCATTACTCATGATTGATCATCTTGATGAAGAAGTGAGGTTGTTTTGGAAAGATAGAATACAAGATATACAACCATGGTATTTAAATCAAAAGACCACAGAAGATGTTATTATCTCTGCTTCACCTTCATTTCTACTAGATCCTATATGTAAGCATCTGAACGTGCATCTTATCGCATCAAATATTGATTTAACCACTGGCCATCATTTAAGTGAAAACTGCTATGGACCAGAGAAACCAATTCGATTTGCGAAAGAATTTTCACTTGATGACATTGAGGCTTTCTATTCAGATTCTTATTCTGATACCCCGATGGCCATTCATGCGAAGGAAGCCTTTATTGTAAAGGGCTCAGAAATAAAACCTTGGGATTTCAGGAAAAAATACAGCTCCTACGAACATTAACGTAGGAGCTTTTTATGTGGAAATGTGAACGTTGTCAAAGTAGTCATCCTGATCTTTTCTTTGTCTTTCATCAAGAGATCAAATGTCGAACGTGTTTAAGTGTGATGGTCAGTGAACCCATTGAAGTCAGTGTTCCCACTCATCTGATTGAGGATATTGAACTTTCTTTTGATTTAACTCCTAAACAAAAAGAAGTATCACATAGGTTGAGTTGTTCCAATTCAAAACTCATATTACTTGAAGCCGTATGTGGTGCGGGAAAGACTGAGATTGTGCTTGAACTCATTAAAGATCGACTGAATAAGCAACACAAAGTAGGATGGGCTATACCACGACGTCAAGTGGTTCTAGAACTGACAGCACGGCTTCAAAAAGTATTTCCAAAGCTTTCAGTGATTGCGGTGTGTGAGGGATATACGGAAAATTTAAGTGGGGATTTAGTGCTATTCACCACTCATCAAGCTTTTCGATATCACCAAAGTTTTGATGTTTTAATCCTTGATGAAGTGGATGCTTTCCCTTATAAAGGGAATCCTCATTTAGAATACTTAGTTTCGCAAACATACTCAAAGCAATGCATCATGATGAGTGCCACCATTCCTCAATCACACCGCCAATTGATTAAGGAATCAAAACTAGAACATATCTTTTGTTATGAAAGGCCTACAAGAGTTCCTCTCATGATTCCTCAAGTCATTAAAACATATCGATCATGGATGATGTTCTGGGTTTTGGTTTTATTAAAAAGACAAAAGAAATGGTTAATATTTGTCCCAACCCATGCGCTTGCGAAACGGGTAGCATTTCTTCTTCGATGTGAATCTTTAACATCCAAGAGTCAAAACAAAGAAGATATCATTCAACGCTTTAGTAACAATGATGAAGGAAGACTTGTTTGCACAACCATACTAGAACGTGGAGTTACATTCTACAATGTGCATGTGATGGTCTTGATGGCTCATCATCAGGTATTTGATGAAGCTTCTTTGGTTCAAATTGCAGGTCGAGTGGGGCGACATATGAGCGCTCCAGTGGGCGATGTATTCTTTCTAGTTTCAGAACAAAGTGATGAGGTCGCTTCATGCATTCAAACACTCCAAAACGCCAATCGCATTGCCTATGGTGTTTAAAACCACTTCAATCCTATGATTTTTCGTTCTTAATTCGTCATGATTACTTGTGTGAAGAACATGAGGTGTGTTTAAGTGGAAAACTAAAACAGATTAGAATTAAACAGAATATGATTCATTACTTAACCCCATATACTCCCGAGATTGCGTCCCTCATGTTTCGATATAAAGAACATAGGGATGTACCTTTAGGGGGATGTCTATTTTTCCCATACCATAAACACATCAAAAAACTTATCAAAAATAAGATTGTAATCATAGTACCTTCATCTCAACAAAAAACTAGTGAGCGCGGATTTCATCCTTTAAAGCATGCATTGAGTCTAATAGGGGTTACCCCTTATGAATTACTAATCAAAGTGTCTAGTCAAGATCAAAAAAAGATGAAAAAGAAAGAACGAGTCTTAACCCAATTTGAATTCGTATCTTCTGTTTTAACTCCATCAAAACATGTTGTACTCTTTGACGATGTGTTGACCACAGGTCATTCATTGTTTACATGCAAAGAAATTCTAGAGCATCAAGGATATCATGTGACATGTTGTGTTTTTGCGATTCATTTATCATGGTTGAAAGGAATTTGATATAATGAGAGAGAAAACAAGGAGGATCTCATTATGGCATATCATGATCCAAATACTCGCTTTTATAAAACTAGCGAGGGAGCTATTATCGGTGGAGTATGTGCAGGTTTATCAGAAAACTTAAAGATTGATGTTTCTTTAGTTAGAATTGTTGCGATTGTCATTGGACTAAGTGGAATTGGGGTGGTTCCTTACTTAATCTTATGGATAGCATTACCAAATAAAGGGGATCTGTCGTGAGTTCGTTTTTAAGTGGATCTTATACTAAGCGTGGTTCATCGGGAATCATGAAGATTGAGTTTGATCCATCCAACCATTCAATCACAAGTTCACCTTATGTGAAGTTAGATAATCCTACTTACTTATGCGTTGATCAAAACGTAGTTTTTAGTGTGGGATCAGTACTAGAGCAAGCAGGCATGGTGCTCATTAGTGATGGTGTCATCAAGGATATGCTATTACTTGAAGAGAAGGTCCCTTGTCACATCAGTGTTAATTCACACATAAAGCATGTTTACACTGCTAACTATCATCAAGGACACATCATGATTGCATCATATAATCATGATATCTTAAATCATCTTCAAACAATTAAATTCCCGCATGGTTCAAAGGCTCACTATGTCGGTTATGAAGCTTCCATTGATGCATTAATCATGTGTGATTTAGGGCTTGATTGTGTTCGTGCATTTAGATTTGATGGGACACAATATCAATTGCTCTGGGAAAGTCAGTTTCCACAAGGATGTGGACCTCGACATGCCGTCAAGCACCCTACAAAACCAATCTTATATGTCTTAGCAGAGTTGAGTGGTGAAGTATTTACATGTGATTTAAGTCAAGATGGGCTTGTGATTAAACATAAAACTTCAAGTTATCCTCCACAGTTCAAAACTCCTTGGGCTGCAGCGATTAGAATCACTCACGATGGAAGACATTGTTATACCTCAAACCGTGGGCATGATTCAATTACTCATTTTCTTGTGGATGAGAAAGGTCATCTCCATTTTGAATCTCGTGTATCAACCTATGGGAAACAACCTCGAGATTTTAATCTAATCAATCAAGAACAGCACCTTTGTGTCTTAAATCATGATGATGATCGGTGTGTGATTTTTAAAAGACTAGATAATGGGTCATTAGAATATCTGTGTGAAACACAAGTTCTTGAAGGGGTATGTGTTTGTTTAACATCCTCTTAACAGTTCAAGAGACTTTCTTTTATATAGTTTGTAGTAATTCTGATGAGTCTTTGCTAAAATGTGTGTGATGACTTATCTAGACTATAGTGCGAGCACGCCAACATCTTTAACAGTCTTAGAGCACATGCACCGTATTGAACGTGAATATTTTGCGAACATCAATGCCAAGCATGCTTTTGCTTTGCGCTCAAAAGAAGTTGTTTTAAGCTATATTAGTAAGATGGCATCACTGTTAAATATTCCAAGTGAATCCCTAGTATTTACTTCAGGGGCGACAGAATCGAATAATATGATCTTGTTTGGACTTGCGAAGTCTAATCCACATAAGCGACATATTATTTCTACGTCACTTGAACATCACTCAGTTATATCACCACTTGGAGAGTTACAGAAATTAGGCTATGAGTTAGACTTTATTCCTTATCTTCATGGGAAACTGGATCTTGAAGCACTTAAAAAGCTAATTCGAGAAGATACATTATGTGTAAGTGTCATTGCGGTCGAAAGTGAAACAGGACTTGTACATCCACTGAAGGCCATCAAAGCCATTTGTGATGATTATGGAGTTCCACTTCATAGCGATATGACTCAAGCTGTCGGGAAAATACCAGTTGACTTCAATAATGTCACTTATGCTAGTTTTTCATCACATAAGATCTATGGGCCTAAAGGGATAGGAGCATGTGTTTTGATGAAGGATGATATAAGGCCCTTAATTTATGGTGGAAGAAGCTTGTCAAAATTACGCTCTGGAACCCCACCTAATGCTCTTATTGTAGGATTTGCGCAAGCTGTGATTGAAGCACTTGAAGACTTAGAGGTTAGAATCTCTATAGTGACTCAGTTGAGAAATCAATTAACACAAAAATGTGATGCTTTAAAAATAGTCCATGTGAATACACCACATGTTGGAGTTCCACATATATGCAACCTATCTTTCATGCATCATGATCGACATGAGCTAGTAAATCAATTTTCAAATCATGGATTTTATGTTAGTGCAAGTAGTGCATGTAGTGGTCAAGAAAATGTATCAAAAGCTGTATTAACAGTAAGTGAAAACATGGATTGTGCTACATCGTCACTACGCGTTTCATTATCTCATCTTACAAGTGAATCAGATATCGATTCATTTGTTCAAGTTATAAAGAAGGTAATCCAATGAAAGTTATTATCCTGAGTGCGATATGGTGTCCAGCTTGTTTAATTGTGAAGAGCACCATTCACAAAATACAAAAAGATCATCCGATGTTTCAACCACAATTTATTGATATTGATGAAGAGGAAGCATTAGCATCCCAATATGAACCACTCAAAGTTCTTCCTGTCTTTATGATTTTAGATGAGGAAGGTCAAGTTATTAAACGCATGAGTGGGGAGCTAAACAAAGATACCATCCTAAAGGAGTTTGTCCATGTTTAAAAAACTATCAACATGGTTTCTATATACCATAGTATTCATTTTAATTTTACTGCAAGTGAATACCACCATTTATGCAAATCAAAATAAAGTAAATATTTACTATTTCTATTCTGAAACCTGTTATTACTGTGGTCAAATGAAAGTTTATTTTGATGAACTTGAAAAAGATCCACTCATCACCATTCATCGTTATGAAATCAGTGTTGATAAAGACGGTCAAGAAGTTGCACGAAAAGTTGAAGATCTTCTTTCAACACCCATTCGTAGTGTTCCTTATGTGATAGTGGGAAGACAATCATTTATTGGGTATAACGAAGGTGTTGTGGAAGGAATTGAAGAAGCCATAGAATTTTCAAAAAACAATTATGTTCGTGATATTGTTGGGGAAATGTTAGGGATTGTTGAGCCTGGTGAAGGAGATGGAAGTATCATCTCTGGAGGTAAGTTTAAATTACCATTTATTGGTGAAGTGGATGCTGCTACAGTATCACTACCATTATTAGCAATCTTCATGGGAACTCTCGATGGATTCAATCCATGTGCGATGTGGGTTTTATTACTACTCATTAGTATGCTTGTGCATGTGAAAGAACGTTGGAAGATGTGGACTCTTGGAATAGTCTTTTTAGCAACGTCCGCCATCATGTATTTCTTCTTCATGTTAAGTTGGTTAAATATCACGTTGCTTTTCGGATCAGTCATTTATTTAAGACTTCTAATCGGAGCGGTTGCGATTGGTGGTGGAGGATGGAACCTTAAAAAAGCACTCACTCAAAAACCAGATGATGGTTGTGAAGTGGTGGATGTTGATCAACGTCGAAAACTATCAAAACGCATTCAAGCGATCACAAGTGAAAAGACATTCTTACTTGCCATAGTTGGGATCATGGGACTTGCGATTTCAGTTAATCTTGTTGAGTTATTATGTTCTGCAGGACTTCCAATCATCTTTACCCAAGTCCTCGCATTAAATGGATTAGATACTCTTCAAACGATTGGTTACTTATTACTTTATGTTTTATTCTTCCTCATTGATGATTTAGTGGTTTTCTTTATTGCGATGAAGACATTCCACTTAACAGGATTATCCACTAAATATTCTAAGTTCTCAGGAATTATTGGGGGGACTATTATGGTCATCCTAGGAATTCTAATGATCTTTAGACCTGAGTGGTTGATGTTTAATTTCTAAACCAGTCATCTCGTGGTATAATTAGCACGGAGAATTTTTATGAACACATTACTAAGATACATCAGAGAATATCAAGAATACATCATTCTTTTTGTGACACCATTTGTCATAAGTTTTGCATTCTTCTTATTGATGGCAATATTCAAAAGAATCTTTAAGAAATTACATTACTGGCATGGTGGCTTATTGTTTGTGGCTGCAGGGATTTATTTCGCCATGCGCTTAAATGGTCTTTCCCCTACAAGTGCACTATTTGTGAATCGCTTTTCATTTTTCCTTATAGTCTTAGCTGCGTTTGTGTCTTATAGTGCTTTTGCGATTACGGCACATGCATTAAGAAAGCGCACATGATTGCGACACTTGATTTACATCATTGCACTAAAGTAGAAGCCAAAAAGCTTTTAGATCATACCTTAGACAATCTTGGGAAAGAGACGACAGAGCTTGTTATAATTCATGGGTATCAAGGCGGTCACGTGATTAAAGATTTAGTGTTAAGTTATCGCCATCATCGGATTGAAAGAGTCATTAAATCAATTAATCCAGGACAAACAAGTTATCTTATAAAAGCAAAGAAGTGATTGAAAGAAAACCATCTGTGTGCTAAAATTCAATAGCACACTTTATGGATGGACGCTTAGCTCAGTGGGAGAGCATCTGCTTGACGTGCAGAGGGTCAGGGGTTCAAATCCCTTAGCGTCCACCATCTTATTTGCGCTCGTGGCGCAATTGGATAGCGCATTTGATTCCGATTCAAAAGGTTGCAGGTTCAAGTCCTGTCGAGCGCGCCATGGTTTTACGTTGTGGGGTTGTAGCTCAGATGGAAGAGCGCTACGCTGGCAGCGTAGAGGTCGAGGGTTCGAGCCCCTTCAGCTCCACCATATTTACGAAAAAACGGTCGAAATATTCGACTTTTTATTTGCTTTTCACACGCATATCACAATGATTGTGTATGATATTTATATACAAGGCAGAATCTAACTTTATCATTTTTCTTCCTTACTCCTAAATCAACCCCCTTGTATCAGCCACCATGTTCAATGGTGGTTTTTTTGATTATTTAGTTCATCATATAAGTTGACATTTTTAAGATTGTTTCATTGGGTCTAAGCGGTATAATGTATCTTTACGGTGGAATTGAGTCCCTTCATTCGCACCTTCACTTTAATAAACTTCTATACAAACGAATAAAGAGGTGTATAATGTTGATAATCACTTTTATCACATAATTTAATCAATTAAATTTAATTAAGATAGATTTAACTAGAATTAGTGTGGGTGATAATGATGAAGTATTAATTTCAATTTAGTATTCTAAGAAATGAACAATTGAATTAAAAGATTGAAAGAATCTTAAAATGATACAGATTAAATGTTTGCCATAAATGTTACTGAATGGTTAATATTGTAAGATTTGACCCATTTTGGAAAATTTTATTCGTGACCTATTGACTGTAATAAGGTTTTAGTCAATCATTTAAGTAACTTAAGAACATTCATCAGTTATTTTTAAGGGAAATAATTGATGATTTATCAACTTCGGCTTCACAGCTTAGGGGAGGTCCTATTGTGGTAGACATAAGAGAAATAGCAAGACTTGCAGGAGTGTCTACAGCGACAGTATCCAAAGTCTTAAACAATTATACTGAAGTAAGCGATGCCACTAAAGAGCGTATTTTAAAGATCGTGGAAGAAGTTGGCTACATACCCAATTCTAGCGCAAGAGCTTTAAGTAGCAAACGCACATGGCTAATTGGCATCGTTTATTCTGAACATTTAAACATTGGTCTTGAACATAACTATTTCTCAGGGGTTCTTGAGGCATTTAAGCGTGAAATTGAAAGTTTAGGCTATGATGTAGTGTTTATTTCTGGTGGTGACATTGGATATTTGAAACGTTGTCAAGTTAGAAACGTAGATGGTGTTTTTGTGGTGACCGCTGATATGATGGATACAGATTTAACAGCACTATTTGATAGTGAAATTAAGTGTGTAACCACAGATGTCCCATACAATTCAATCCCTTTAGTATATTCAGATAATCATCATGGGAGTATGTTAGCCATTGACCACTTGGTTCAATTAGGTCATCGTCGCATAGCACATATTGCGGGTCCACCTTCAACATTAGCCGGATCAGAGCGATTATCGGGCTACCTTGAAGGTCTAAAAATGGCAGGAATTCCTTATGATCCTAATTTAGTGATTGAAGCACCTGAATATGATAGCCAATCAGGATATGAGTGCATGCAGCAGTTGTTAGACTTGCCAAATCCACCTACAGCAGTATTTGCTATGTGTGACTTAACAGCATTAGGTGCTTATCGTGCAATCAGTGAGCGTGGACTAAAAGTTGGAGAAGATGTTTCAGTTATTGGGTTTGATGATATAGAACTTGCGAAACATACTCACCCAACTTTAACTACAGTAAAACAAGATCGTAAATCGATTGGAAAGACCTTAGCTCAGATACTTCATCGACGGATTAATAATAAGCGAGTTGAGGTTAAGACGCTCATTCCAACAAAACTTATAGTTCGCTCATCCACTTCAAGAGTCAAAGATAAATAAGGAGATTTCTCCTTTTTTTCTTTTATTCTCAATATAGTCTTGTAAGCGCTTTACAGCATGATATAATATTTACGAAAACGATTTCGGAGGATGTTAGAATGAAAGATCGTGTTTTAGTGTTTGAAGAGAACTTCGAACAAGATGGCTTACCTAATGAAAATCATTGGGATTATGATGTAGGAGGAAAGGGTTGGGGTAATCGAGAAGTTCAATATTACACCAAGGCTAATCCGGATAATGTCATCATTAAAGATGGCAAATTAGTGATTACAGCGCGTGCACAAGAAATGAAAGGTAGCCCAATTACTTCGACACGTTTAGTAAGTCGTGGAAAACAACATTGGCTTTATGGTCGCTTTGAGATTCGTGCTAAACTACCTGCTGGACAAGGAACTTGGCCAGCGGTATGGATGTTAGGCATTGATGAAGAGAATCATGGATGGCCTCACATGGGAGAAATTGATATCATCGAACATGTGGGTCGTGATCAAGATACTCTTCACTTCAGTCTTCATACTGGTAAATACAACCATCGTGATCGTACTCAGATTACTCATGTGGTCAAGTATAAAGGTGTAAGTGAAGAATTTCATGATTATGCTTTAGATTGGGACGAAGAGAAAATTGCATTTGAAGTCGATGGAGTTGTACAATGCGTCTTCTATAAGAAAGACTATGCAGATTCATGGCCATTTGATAAACCTCACTACTTAATACTAAACGTTGCGATGGGTGGAGGATTCGGTGGACCCATTGACTACTCATGTTTACCAGCAACACTAGAAGTTGAATCTATTAGAGTTTACCAATAAAGCTTTGAATATCAGCTTAGAATTTGTGAAAACACTGTAATTTTTTTGAATGTTTTTTGAAAAAACTCAATCAAGAATTCACATTACTCAAAAAAATCCAGTTTTACTTGTTAGCGCTTACAAATTCGTAAAAAAATGTTGTAAACGCTTTACAAAGTAGTTGAAAACGTTTTCGTACCATGATAATATGAATTTAGAAGTAATCCACAGGAGGGACAAGATGAAGAAGATAATCGTTTTATTATTCTCTATCGTTCTAATCTCTTCCATGTTGACAGGCTGTGCTCCAAGTTATAAACAACTTGACTCCAAAGTAGAAGGTGAAATCACAATCATGCTTTGGTCCGGCGACGGCACTTATATGGAAGATATCGGACGTAAAGAATTAGCACCGGAAGATTTGAAAGGACAAAATAATGCAGCTGCTTATGCGGTCGCAAAAGCTTTCAATCAACTTTATCCAAACGTTAAGATTAATGTATTTGCTAAGAGTGGTGGACCAAACGACAATGGAGTAAGCTGGCAACAAGAGCTAGAAAACTTCAAAGCTGAATATGGTAAATACCCTGATGTTTATGCTAGTACAGATTTAGTTGGAGACATTTCTAGAGGTTTAGTAGCTGACTTGTCACAATTTAAAGATGACCCACTATACAAAACCTTCAACACTTCCGTAATGGGTATGATGAACTATTATGGATTCCAAGCTGGAGTTCCTCAATTCCTACAACCTTGGGGAGTTTACATTAATAAAGCCTTAGCAGAAGACAATAATATTGACGTTCCAGGACCTACTTGGACAATCGAACAATATACAAGTTTTATTGCTAAAGCTGATGGTGTTAATTTCTGGGGAACAATGGACACAGAATTTGACTTTATCCGTACTGGAACTACTACTTTTGAACAACAAATGTTCAACTATAATGGTTCAGGTGCATTTGTTGACGTGAATAATGATCAAGTTAAAGCTTTAATCGACTATATCCCACGTTGGTCTAGAGTAGCTATTTGGCCACAAAGAGACCTTGGTTTAGTTTCTGACGAAGTCATGAACGCTAACTGGTGGTGGTCATTCAAATTCTTTATGGAAAACAAGATTTTAACTAATGGTGGAGATCCTTGGATGATGGGCGACTGTGCTAATCCAGATCCTAACCACTGGGGTGTTTGTAAATCAGCTGACTGGGATATCTATCCTCGTCCATCTACACCTTATCAACCAAACACTGTTGGTGTAGTACTTGACCCTCTAGCTGTTTACAACTACTGTATGCTTGATGGCAATCCTGAATGTACTGAAGAAGAAACAGCTAAAACAAAATTAGCTTATACTTTCGCAGCATTCTGGGCTGGTGATACTCGTTCAATGCAAGCTCGCGCTGATCAAATGTTCTTAGATGGCGAAATTCTAAAAACTGCATTAAATGACTCATTCCCATTAGTTACTGGTGAAGAATTCCAAAAACAAATGGATATTTGGTTCTCAACTCCAAACCATGCAAGATTTAAAGATCCTAACCGTATGCCTGGTTTCCACGAAGTATTACGTATTTGGGAAGCTGGACAATTCTGGGCAGTCTCTGACAAAGCATACCCATGGACTTACAACTTTGAAGGTGCAAGTAGACCAATCCTATACGAATGGTTAAATATGTGGAATCCAGAAGTTGCTGGTGCAAGCCGCACTGATGCTAACTGGGCAGACAATGTTAAATCTAAATTAGGTGATTGGAATACTGCGTTCAACCAACGCTTTGATGAATCTTCAAATGCATTACGCCAAGGATTAATCCAATTCTACGGACGTAAAGCTTCAGATTTCGAATAATTTCATGCGAGACATCTTCGGATGTCTCTTTTTTATTGAATTAACGAAAACGTTTTCTTGTAATCATGTAAGCGCTTTGATAGAATAAGAGTATAACAATCATCATAGAACTATCATCTTTTTTTGAATGTCTATGGTTGAAATATAATGGAGGAAAACAATGACATGGTTTGTTAAAATCTCGATAGTAATGTTTGTAGCTCTATCAACACTTTCAGGGTGTTCACCAACGAATATAAATGAAGTGCCAAGTGAGTTTGCATCACAACAAGCATATCAGCGTTTATCATCTGCATTACGTCAACCAAGAACAACACACTTGGATTTTTGGCGTTTTAATTCGAGTGCTCAATTAGAACAAAACATTGAAGTTCAATTACCTGAAGTGTTCACATTAGAACCTATGGGAACACTTACATTTGAGTTAGACTCGGATAAAGAAGCACAAGCACACCTACAAGCACTTGTACGCGTAAGAGAAAGAACACTCATTAACCCTATCCTACGAGTAAGCATTAATGGTGTCATTCAGTTTCGTGAATCAGCTACAGTAGATGTTGCAATTCGTTGGCGTGATGAATCTAAAAACTTCACTTTAGATAGCTATGGTGATGAATCACTTCCTAATCAGGTTGCTGATAACACTTTTAGATGGTTAGATTTCTATAACAATACCTACTCCACAAGCCGTCCTTTAGGGTACATGTTATCTGAAGGGAAAAATGTCATTACCATTACAAACGTTTCTTCTGATTCTATTGATTTCAGTGCACTTCGTGCGACGACGCCATGGGATCTACCTTCTTATGTTGCACCAAGTCAAGTTAACCAAAATACTCCATTTGAAGAAAAGATTAATGCGATAGCCTATAGTTCAAAAAACTCTTCATTTGTTCGTTTAAGTTCACATCCATCAGTCTCAGTAAGTCCTTATGATCCTGTTGATAAAAAACTTAATATTATCGATGGCTTATCATGGAATAAATCTGGACAAGCTGTAGATTTCGTATTGAATGTCCCAGAAAATGGGTACTATAAACTATCATTCCATTATGTCAATGATAGACCTGATTTCTCTGTATTCAGATCTATTTCAATTAATGGTCAAATTCCATTCAAAGAAGTGGAATATTATGCATTTAAACCTACAGGAACCGCAAAATGGGGTGTTGAAACACTAAAAGATGCGCAAGGCAATCCTTATTGGTTTTATCTTGAAAAAGGAGAACAAACGTTAACTCTTCGTGCTGAAACAGCTCCAATTCAAGCATCATTAGATACACTTCAATTAATGATTGATCATATCAATCAATTTGCTTTAGATATACGAAAAATAACAGGTAAAGAAGTCGACCGTAATCGAACATGGAAATTGACCAGTTTCTTACCTGAAACTGAGTCCGTTCTTGAAGCTTATGAAACATTAATCGAAACTGTCATTGCACAAACAGCAATTTATGCTCCAAATGGTGCTAATTCCACTACGCTTTCTTATTTACAAAAAGCATTATTTAAAATACGTAAAATGAGAGAAAAACCAGATGAACTTCCTCTGTATCTTGATGATTTATATTCTCAACAAGGTTCAGTCACTGAAATGATTGGGATTAGTTTAACTGAACTAGCAAACCAAGCTTTATCCCTCAATGAAATTGCGGTATCAAATGTTGAAACTAGCATGATTGCGGAAGCAAGTTGGTTATCTAAATTAAGTTCAGGAATTCAATCATTTATTGCTTCGTTCACGTCTCAAAAATATGTCGCTAAAAAAGATCCCGAAATGTTAAATGTATGGGTAAACCGCTCAATAACTTATGTGGATACGATGCAAAAACTTGTGGATGCTGACTTTACTCAAAAGACAGGGATTAAAGTTAAAATCTCGGTTATGCCTGATGTGAATAGACTTATCTTAGCCAATGCTGCCAATCAATCTCCAGATGTGGCTTTAGGATTACCGTCCTATATGCCATTTGACTTTGCAATCCGTGGGGCCGCCTATCCTTTGAGTGACTTTGATGACTATTGGAAGGTAGGAAGTACCATGGCTCCAGGAGCATTTGTGCCATATCTTTACGAAGGTCGCTCATATGCATTACCAGAGACACTTGATTTTCATACTTTAATTTATCGTACTGATATCTTTAATGGACTTGATTTAGGAGTGCCTGATACTTGGCAAGATGTACTTGATCTCCTTCCAGAACTTCAACGTTATGGTATGAATTTCTACTATCTCACAGCTGGTGGCGGAAGCTTAAAGTGGTTCTATCAAACCAGTCCATTTATCTATCAATATGGGGGATCTCTGTATGATAGTAGTGGATATCGCTCAGGGATTGATTCACCAGAAGCAGTTGCGGGTATTCGTTTCTTGAGTGAACTCTTTACCACATACTCTATCCCAGAACAAGTTCCATCATTCTACAACTCATTCAGATATGGAACCTTACCAGTGGGAATAGCGGATTTTGGAACATATTTACAAATTAAAAATGCAGCACCAGAACTTGCTGGACAATGGGCATTAGCTCCATATCCTGGAACTATCAATAGTGAGGGTGAAGTCGTTCGTTGGGATATTGTGAACGGAACATCTGGAATGGTGTTTGCGAACACGGACAAACCACAACAAAGTTGGGATTTCATGAAATGGTGGATGGAAACAGAGACCCAAACAAACTTTGCTTACAATCTTCAATCAACCTATGGACCAGAATATGTGTGGTTAAGCGCTAACCTTGAAGCTGTGGCAAACTCACCAATTGAATATGAAGATAAGCTTGTCATATTGGAACAATCACAGTGGCTCAATGACGTACCAAGAACACCAGGACAATATATGCTTGAGCGTGGCATGTCAGATATTTGGAATACGACTGTTTTTGATGGAACACCTGTAAGAATTGCGATTGATAGACAAAAACAAACCATTGATCGTGAGATTAGAAGAAAGATGATTGAGTTTGGTTTCTTAGATCGCAATGGAGAGGTCATTAGACCATACCAAGTCTTCGATGTATTTTGGATTAAAGAGCAAATTGCAAAAGCGAAGGAGCAATAAAAGATGGCACCAATGAAAAAAATATCTAGTGATATTGCTCGTCGATATCAAAATGGAACTTTAGGTGAATGGTTCGCGATTTTTTGGATGTTGCTTCCATATGCATTAATGTTTTCGCTCTTTGTGGCTGTTCCAGTGGCGATAGCCATTGGATTATCACTAACTTACTTTAACTCAATTCAATTTCCAGAGTTTCAAGGGCTACTTAATTACATCACGCTCTTAACTCAAGATGAAATCTTCTTAAAATATGTTTTACCTAACACCTTTAAGTACTCACTTATTGTAGGCCCAGGTGGATATTTCTTGTCTTTCTTCTTAGCTTGGATGTTAGCTCAAATTCAAGTTAAGCCACGTACTGTATTAGCTTTAGCTATCTATACACCCTCCATGGTGGGAGGTGTATTTATTGCGGTAGTTTGGAGAACGTTATTTTCAGGGAATGAAGCTGGTTATATCAATGCTTTACTTATTCAATGGGGTTGGATTACCAAACCATTACAGTTCTTACAAGATCCAGCTTACCTTATGAACATCATGATTATTGTTGGGTTATGGAGTGCTATGGGGATTGGATTCTTAGCTATGTTGGCTGGGATTATCAATACCAATGAAGAGCTTTATGAAGCAGCTTATATGGATGGTATCAAAAACAAACTTCAAGAAGTCATTTATATCACTATTCCTTCTATGCACTCACAAATGTTGTTTGGTGCAGTCATGGCGATTGTGGGAGCGTTTAACAGTGGTTGGATTGGTGTTGCATTATCGGGGTCTAACCCCACACCTCAATATGCGGGGCAGTTGATTATTAACCATATTGAGGACTATGGATTTCAACGTTATGAGATGGGATATGCAGCTGCGATTTCAGTAGCACTATTATTAATGGTTTGGGGCTTCTCCAAACTTGCATATCGCCTATTCTCGGATCGATAAGGAGGAAAAACATATGGCATTTCAAGGCACAAAGATTAATCCTAAGCGATTTGATAAGTCACAGTTGAAGTTCTACTTCTTCTTGATTCCGATGGCATTATTCATGATCTTACCAGTGGTGTATATCATTAACCAAGCATTCAAACCTTTGGATGAACTATTTATGTTTCCTCCACGCTTTTTTGTGATTAAACCAACTTTCCAAAATTTCACGGATTTATGGCGTACTTCCTCCACAACGGGTGTACCGATGACACGTTATTTGTTTAACTCCATCGTGGCAACCTCCGCAACAGTGTTCTTATCAATCATGGTAACCGCAGGTGCAGCGTATATTTTATCTAAGAAGAAATTCAAAGCAAAAAATTGGTTGTTTAGTGTAAACCAAGTGGCGTTGATGTTTGTTCCGATTGCGGTAGCAATTCCTCGCTATCTCATTATTAAACAAACAGGATTAACAGATAATTTCTTAGCTCACATCCTTCCTGCTTTAGCACTACCTGTAGGATTATTTTTAGTCAAACAGTTTATGGATCAAGTACCAGATGCGGTGATTGAAGCAGCACGTTTAGACGGTGCAAATGATTGGCAAATACTTACAAAAATCGTCATACCTTTAGTCAGACCTGCTTTAGCGACTGTAGGGATTTTAACTTTCCAAGTTTCCTGGAATGCCACTGAAGCTTCAGCGCTTTACATTACTAATGAAACATTAAAAAACTTTGCATTCTACCTAAGTTCTTTAACCAATGCTTCAAACTCGATTGCGGGCGTAGGCATGGCGGCAGCAGCAGGTTTGATTATGTTCTTACCTAATTTATTCATCTTTATTGCGCTTCAATCGAAGGTCATGAACACCATGAGCCATTCTGGAATGAAATAGGAGGACAAAGATGACATCACTACTTAAAAAGATTGTTCTCTTCTTCCTTATATTAGGATTTAGTATCACTCCACTTGCGGCGTCTTCCGCAACTTCAAGAACGCGTACATTGAATGCTAAGTATGAGATTGTTTGGACCCAAGATGCTTATTTACCGAAACGTACCTTGACTAATCTTGGTTTAAAATCACCTCAAGATTCTGTGTTTGATGCGCGTGATCATTTATTTATTGCGGATAAAGATAATGCTCGTATTGTGGAGTATGATACGAATACGGATACAGTTGTTCAAATTATTACTCATCCTTTGATGAGAACCCCGACAGGTGTCACTCTCGCAACCAATGGTGATATATATGTCGCCGATCCTGCGGCGGCTATGGTATTAAGATTTTCAAGCACAGGAGAGCTGATTGAAACCTTTGAAAGACCAACCACAGCTTCATTTGGAGATACAAACTATAAGCCCTTTAAAGTAGCAGTGGATAATCGTCGAAACATGTACATTGTTTCTGAAGGAGTCTATAACGGAGTTATTCAACTTTCTAATGCGGGTGAATTCTTAGGATATTTCACATCAAATCGTGTGAGATTAAATCTTGTCCAGATGCTTCAAGACTTCTTCTTTACAGAAGCTCAAAAAGCTTTACTTTTAGGACGTGTTCCAACAACCTTTACAAATGTATATCTTGATAATAAAGGCATTGTTTACACCACCACCATGGGCACAAACATGCATGGGGTTAAAAAACATAATACAGCAGGTCAAAACATGTTTGCGAACCAATATACATGGGGACCTAGTGATTTAGTTGACTTGACCACAGATGATAAAGGCATTATCTATGGGGCATCAAAATCTGGGTTAATCTTTGTCTATACCAATGATGGTCAATACATCTTTAGTTTTGGTTCATCCTATGCGAATTATGATATTGCGGGACTCTTTGATAGCATTTCATCCATATCAGTGGACTCGAAAGGTCAATTATGGGTGTTAGATGGTGAGAAGTCTTTCCTTCAATCCTTTGAACCTACTGAATATGCCTCTCAAATCTACGCGGCAATTAACTTATTTAATCAAGGGGAGTATGAACAAGCCACCGTATTATGGGAGCGTGTTTTAAGATTGAATCAAATGTCAGTCTTAGCTCATAACGGAATAGGCATGAATTACATGTATACCGAACAATATGATGAAGCCATGTTTCACTTTAAGATTGCAGGCAATCGCTTCTATTACTCTCAAGCTTTCTGGGAAGTTAGAAATAAGTGGCTTCAAACTAACTTAGGAAATGTGTTATTAGGAGGTATCATTCTTGCTTTCCTTTTAGCTATAACTCGAAAAGCACGTAGAAAATCAGACTGGTTAAGGCCAGTTAAGAATGTACTTCATAAAATTGCCTCAATCAAGATTATAAGTGATGTCTTGTTTATGTTCGCATTCTTAAGACACCCTATTGATTCATTCTATGATTTAAAAACAAGTCGCAAAGGATCAATCAAAGGAGCACTTATTATCTTAGGACTCTTCTTCCTGGTCTTTATATGGTACATGCTAGGCAAAGGCTTCATATATCAATTAATTGCGATTGAAGACGTGGATATGCAATCTGTGATTATTGGTTTCTTCTCAATTATCTTCCTAGCCATCTTATGTAATTACCTTGTATCTTCAATTAATGATGGTGAAGGGTCATTCACTCAACTTATTAAAATGGTGGCATATAGTTTAGCTCCAATCATGATTATCTATGTGGCTATCATTGGATTAAGTTATGTCTTGACCTACAATGAAACCTTCTTACTACAAACCCTCCAACAAGGTGCAATCCTATGGACTGGAGTAAATCTATACTTGGGGATTCAAGAAGTACATAATTATTCAGTTAAAGAATCTATTCGAAGCATTGTGTTAACCCTTGTTTTCATCCTTATCATTGCATTAGTCTTACTCATTGTGATTATTATGACTGAACAAGTCTATATGTTCTTTGAAGCTATTATTAAGGAGGTGATTCGTAATGTCACGAACTAAAATCATTGTATTATTAATCCTAATGTTGGGATTAACGGTATCAGCGATTATGGCATCAGTATATATCCCAACCTCTCATGACACTGGATTACCACCAGAAACGATCACCTATGATGATCTTCAACCAGATGAGTTTGAACTTCTATATGAGACAGAATACTTAAGTTATTTCTATCGTGAAGATCGAGATATTATCGCAATCAAAGATAAACGAAATGGATATCTTTGGAAAACAGGAATTGATATTGAATTTAATCGATATTTAGAAGAGGCATGTAACTTAGTTCCTGATGAAGAAAAGATTAATTGCGCACCACTTGAAGATCGTTTAAATACCACGTATACAGGGATTGCGAATTCATTACTCACTGTAGAGTACTACGATAATTCATCGTCTATTCGTCGTTTATCCAGTGCTTCTGATGCGGGAGTGACCTCAAGACTTGCCACCGTCAATAACAATCCTAATCATCGCCGCCTTGATGTGAATTTCGAATTATTAAGCATTGAAATCAAAATGCATATTTACTTTGATGATGAAGGAATTCGTTATGAAATCCGTGATGAAGACATTACGGGAACTGGAGTTCGCTCACTTGCGGGAATCATGTTGACACCATTTATGGGGGCATCCGGAGGCGCAAAAGCTTTCTGGGATCCAGAACAATATGCTTATCGACGCATTGTACCTAATCCAAAACTTGATGGATATGTTTTAGTTCCTGATGGACCAGGTGCACTCATCCGTTTTGTGGACCATAACACTAGTTTGACATCGTATAATGGAAATGTTTATGGTGAAGACCTTGCGGAAAGTGATTTCTATTACACACGAGAAACGTCCTACTTGCCATTAAAATCTCCAATGATGCCAGTTTTTGGAATTGCGCATGGAAATCGTCAAGCGGCATTTGTAGCTTACGCAACTTCTGGTGGAGAATACATGAATATTATTGTTTCTCCAGAGCAAAATCTAACTAACTATACCTTTGCCTACCCACGCTTTGAAATTAATAAATTATTCCATCAAGTCTATAACCGTCGTGGAGATGGATACTTCAAACTCATGGACGATCGGAATCATTTTGATATGTCAATGAGATATGATTTTTTAGCTAATGATGGAAAAGAAGATGGTTATCCAGCTGATTATGTGGGAATGGCCTTAAAATACCGTGATTATTTAAAAGCGAATGATGGTTTACCAACCACTACTCGAAGTCGTGGAGATATTCCTATTCGACTTGATTTTGTCATGTCAGATATTAAACGCAGTGTATTTGGATTAGAAGATGTGATTGCGACCACTGCGAATCAAGTGAAAGATATTCTCACTGACATAAAAGATAAAGGAATTAATCATGTCAGTAGTGGATTATTAGGATGGCAACGTGGGGGGATCACTAGTGGACATCCTGGAAGAACAACATGGAAACGAGCGATTGGATCACAAAATGATTTCAAAGCTCTCAATGATTTTGCGAAGTCTATTGGATATGATGTCTCAATGTCGCAAGATTATGTCACAATCCATCGAGATCAAGTGAATTACTTAAATACAGCCGCAAAACACATGAATGGTTGGTATCTAGAATATCGATTAAGAGATACCATGCCAGTGACTTTATTTGGTTATGCACGCCCTTCAGTGAGTGCACGATGGTTACTTGAACAAAGCCAAAAATTATCTCGTCTTGGGTATGATTCACTCACAGTAGAAGGAATTCCTAACATCCTTATGAGTGAATACTCTAAAGAAGGATCTGAAGTCCACAAGACAATTGATTTATATCAATCAACCTTTGAGAAGATGTATGAGAACTGGAGTATTGCGGCTACAACGCCAAATGAATATCTATGGAAATATGTCGATCGATTCCTGCAAGCCCCAGTGTATTCAAGCCAGTTCCTCATTCAAACCGATACGGTTCCTTTCTTACAACTCGTCATCAATAACAACATGGAGATGTTTGCGCCATATTCCAATTTCTCATTCTACACAAAACAAGATGTGCTGCGAATGATTGACTACAACTTATCACCTTCATTTGTATTAACTCATGAACCTTCTTATCAACTTACCTTAACAAACTCTGCGAGATTCTATTCCACAGAATATGTTCAATACCAAGATTTAATTCAATCAATTTATCGTGAAGTCAATGATGCTTTAAAACAAGTGACCCATGCGAAATGGATTGATCGCATTGTGCTTGAGAATGGCGTCATCATGAACGTGTATGATAATAACATGGCCGTCATCATTAATTACACAGAATCAAACGTCAATGTGATGAATACCACAGTGAATGCACAATCTGCGAAAGCCATCATGATGGAGGTTCAACCATGAAAACTAGAAAAAATAAACCAAGCAAATATTTCGAGAAGCAACAAAATCGTCTTGGTTATACCTTCCTCTTACCATGGCTTATCGGATTCTTTATCTTTACACTCTTCCCATTTCTTTACACCGTATATTTAAGTTTTCATAAAGTTACGTTAAATGTCTTGGGTTGGAGTACGTCCTTCAATGGCATTGAAAACTATGTGACCGCATTCTTAAGAAATCCTGATTTTACCCCAGCACTTATCCAATTCTTCCTAACTGAGATTGTGTATGTGCCAACAATCCTTATTATTTCATTTATTCTTGCGCTGTTACTCAATGGTAAGTTTAAGTTTCGAACAACATTCCGCGTTATTTATTTCTTACCAGTCATTGTCATCTCAGGTTCAGTCATGAATCAGTTGATGAGCTCAGGTAATGTTCAGATTGGTAATGTGCGTCGTATCTTTGTATATCAGATTATCGAAAGTTATAGTCCTCAACTTGCGGATGTTATCGTGTTCCTCTTTAATAACTTTGCCTTAGTACTATGGTTTACGGGGATTCCGATTGTTTTATTCCTTAGTGGACTTCAAAAGATTAATACTAACTTATATGAAGCGGCTCAAATTGATGGAGCTACCTCATGGCAAATTCTTTGGAAGATCACAATGCCGATTATTCGTCCTATTGTGCTGGTGGCAGCCATATTCACAGTCGTATCACTAGGAATGTTCCCAATTAATCCAGTGTATGGCATGATTCAAAATGCAATCTTTGATACAGTCGGTGGACTTGGAGTCGCATCATCCTATGCATGGATCTACAGTATCACTATCCTTGTCTTGATTGGCATCATCTATGCAGTCTTAAAAGATAAATCAAAAGATGAATATGTCGTCGATGAGCGTAAAGAACAAGCTGAGAAAGAACAAAAACGCATCAAACGTATGCAACGTAAAGAAAAGTGGCAAAATCTACGACTAAGAAAGGTAGGTGGCAAACATGGAAGCTAAACGACAAAAGTTTGTGTGGAATGAGAGCGCAATTAAAGGCAAACTTATGGGTCATCATATGACCGATGGTTGGATATATCGCTCTGCAGTCTATGTATTGCTCATTGCGATAGCCTATGTCTTCCTATATCCATTATTAAGAATGCTTTCAATGACCTTTATGTCTACTGCCGATCTCATCAATCCTGAAATTGATTGGGTGCCACAATCTTGGTCATTGATGAACTTAAGAGTGGCATGGTCAGTCATGGATATGCCCAATACAATCTTCAATTCATTGTGGTTCTCTGGTTCACTTGCCTTAGCGCAAACCTTTGTTTCCGCAATGACTGGATTTGCCTTTGCGAGATATCAATTTAAGTTTAAAAATTTCTGGTTCTTGATGATTCTCATGTCATTTGTGATTCCAGTACCGCTAGTTTTAATTCCAAGATGGATGATGTTCACAACTGTTCAAAACTTAACAGGATTTAAAATCATTGGAACGTTATATCCACAATTACTCATGACCATTCTAGGTCAAGGGGTGTATTCAGCCATCCTCATCCTCATATTCCTTAACTTCTTTAAGATGATTCCAATTAGCCTTGATGAAGCTGCTCGCATTGATGGTGCAACCTCATGGCAAGTCTTCTTTCATATCATCCTTAAGATGTCAGTGCCCACTATTGCGACCGTATTCTTGTTCTCATTTGTGTGGAACTACAATGAAAGTTATATCACCTCAACCTTTGTCCGCTCCGCAATGAAGTTGATGCCTTTACAATTATCACTCTTTGACTCCATCTTTGAGCGGATGTCAGCAAGTGTTCCAGGAGCTCCTGGAGGACAATTTAGAATTAATGAATCATTTAAGATGGCCGCCACATTAATCACGATGGCTCCTATGATGATTATGTACATCTTCGTTCAGAAACAGTTTGTGGAAGGTATTGAAAAGACAGGAATCACAGGAGAATAAACATGTTGGAAAAAGTTCGTGGTGTCAATTTAGGGGGATGGTTAGTCTTAGAGCGTTGGATGTCAAAGGAACTATTTGAAGGGGTGAATGGAAAAGATGAAACCGCATTCTCCCTACAAAAGCCTTCGGCACATGATTTCTTAAAGCATCATTGGTCTACTTTTATTACTGAAGATGATTTTATCTGGTTGGCAAAACACAAGATAAATTGTGTGCGACTTCCATTTCCTTGGTGGGTATTTGGTGAAGATGAACCATACTTCTCATGCCTACCATGGCTAGACTTAGCCATGGATTGGGCTCATAAATATCAAATTCCTGTACTTCTTGATTTACACACTGCACCAGGATGCCAAAACGGTTTTGATAATGGTGGAATTGAAGGGGTCTTAACTTGGCATCATGACCCAGCTAATATTGAAAAGACCATAGAAGTTCTTGAAAAAGTGGCCGAGCGATATAAAGATCATCCAGCTCTTTGGGGAATAGAAGCACTCAATGAACCTCATTGGACGATTGATATCAATATCATTAAGCAGTTTTATATCGATGTGCATCATCGCTTAAGAAAGATTTTAAAGCCACATCACACCATCGTATTTCATGATTCATTTAGAAATGATGTGTGGGAAGATTTCTTTAAAACACAACCCCTTGAGAATGTCATCCTAGATTTACACTTGTATCAATGCTTTGATGATAAGTTTAATAAATCAAGCCTTGAGTTTAATCTTAAATATCCACTTCAAGAACAGATTGAAGTCATTGATCGTGTATCGAAGATTGTTCGTTGTGTTGTGGGAGAATGGTCACTTGGACTTAATCCGCAACATTTCAAGGATGTTGATCGATTCAATACTCATCTCGCTTTAAGAAGCTTTAGTGCTAACCAACTGCTTGCTTTTGAGCGTGGTTATGGATGGTTCTTCTGGAACTATAAGATTTCATCCGATAGTTTTAATTGGAACTTTAGAAAGCTCGTCGAGGCGGAGGTATTACCCCATGATTTCTCACTTTAAAAAATGGATTAGCATATTATTAACACTTACGTTGATTGCGGGATGTGCTCCAAAACCCATTGAAGTTAATGAAGATGAAGTATTATTTAAAAAGATTGCGCAGCTTGTGCAAGCTGAGCGTAATAACTTTGCGTATGTGGATAGCTTAGAATATACCTTAGGTTCAGTTCTAAGTGGGGGAGGATCTCATCCTACCAGTAATAATGCGGCTGGATGGAGAAATCTAGTCTCTCAATACCAAAAGCAATCCCCAACACCAATCATCTATGGTGTCGATGCAGTGCATGGGCATAATAATCTAAAAGGGGCAACGATCTTTCCTCATAATATTGGATTAGGGGCAACTCAAGATGAGGATCTACTTTATCGCATTGGAGTTGCGACTGGAAAAGAAGTCTCAGCCACCGGAGTTCACTGGAACTTTGCGCCAACACTCGCAGTAGCTCAAGATATTCGTTGGGGAAGAACGTATGAAAGTTATTCTGAAGACCATAATATTGTGTCTTCATTAGGACTAGCTTATATCAAAGGGCTACAATCCACAGGGATTGCAGCCACCGCAAAGCACTTCCTAGCTGATGGGGCAACTAAGTTTAATCCAGATTCGGGATACAAACTAGATCAAGGGGATGCTCCTCTTGATGAAGAAACGTTAAGAAGAATCCATCTTTACCCATATTACGAGGCGATCCAAGAAGGTGAAGTATTAACGGTGATGATTTCCTATAGTAGTATCAATGGTGAAAAACTCCATGGATCTAAATATTGGATTACGGATGTCCTCAAAGGAGAACTTGGTTTTAAAGGTTTAGTCATTAGTGATTGGGAAGCGATTCATCAATTAGAAGGATCTCTTTACCAACAAATTGTCCAATCCATGAATGCAGGGATTGATATGTTGATGCAACCATTTAATTGGAAGTCAGTGGTTGATACCATGTTTAGAGCAGTTAAAAATAATGATATCTCACGTGAGCGTATTGATGATGCGTATGAGAGAGTCATGTATGTTAAGACTCAACTTGGACTTCTTGATAATACCTTTGAAATGGCCAATGAATCAGTTATTAATTCAAATGAACACAAAGCCCTAGCAAGAGAAGCCGTTGCGAAATCATTAGTCCTACTGAAAAATCAAAATCAAGTGTTACCACTTCAAAAAACCGCAAAAATTCTCTTGATTGGTCCAGGAATAGATAATGCAGGTTTAGCAAGTGGAGGTTGGACATTTAGCTGGCAAGGTGAAAATTCAAGTCAAAACTTACCTCAAGCAACGACACTTAAGAAAGCCTTTGAAGCCGTCGCTTCAGCTCATGGTGGGATGATTACCACCGATAGAAGCAAAATCAATGAAGTTGACGTGGTTATTCTAGCCTTGGCTGAACTTCCATACGCAGAAGAAGTCGGGGATGCCACTGATTTATCATTAACTGGGTCGATGATGCATCCTGATAATCAAGACGCCATTAACTTCGCGAAAACAAGCAATAAACCTGTTGTGACCATTTTAACAGCAGGACGTCCAAGACTTATTCATGAAGAACTTAAGGACTGGGATGCCTTTGTCATGGCATGGCTTTATGGAAGTGAAGCCGCAGGGATTACCGATGTCCTCTATGGAGATTTAGATTTTACGGGGAAATTACCATTCACATGGCCAAAAACATCAAATACCGATGTTATCAGTTCGCAAAACTCTCAACGTGATGTGAATCAAATCTTATTTGACATTGGTTATGGATTAAAAACACGATAATAAAAAACAGAAGTTTCCTTCTGTTTAGTCTTCGCTTTGTAGTTTGAAAGTTATGGTTGCGACTCCCTTGCCTTGCATAGGGACGACAATCGTTTGTTGATTTAAGTGAATTAAAGCATTTCGTGATTGGTTGGCCATGTTGTAGACCACCAAGTTCACGCTTTGATCCGGGTTGAGAAATGCAACACTTGTAAAGTTCCCTTCTGCCCTTGTAGAGTCAATCCGGATCGCATCTTGTTGAGTGAATTTACTGAAGTGCGCTAGAACATAGTAATCAAGATTATAGGTAAGTTCTTTTGTTTCTTGATTAATGGTCACCATACCACGAACGGTACTCCGTCCAAATCCAGGGACTACAGGTCCATTATTCTCATCAAGTGCAAAATTCCACATGACATAGGTCTTAGAGTAGTTTCTAAAGACATCAATACCGGTTTTAATAGCTCCAAGGAAGGCTGCTTCAAAAGGAGGTACCCATTCTCCACCAGAAGCTTCTGTGAAGTAAACATCATGATTTGGGAATTCACGTACAACTTCAGACATGGCATTCACTTGACCCCCATAAACATGCCAAGCCACTCCAGAAACAAGTTCGGGTATAGTGCGTAAGATATCTAAAGGATAGTCCTTACGATCCCAGTTGTGATCATAAATGAGAATCTTGGTATCTAGTCCAGCTTTTTGAAAAGCAGGGACAAGACCACGTCGTATGAAATTGGTTTGTTGCATGGCATTCATGCCCATTCCTGGATAATGTGCAGGAACATATAACGGTTCATTTTGAGGAGTAATGGCATAAATATCAAGACCTTCTGCTTGATAGGCTTGAATGAAACGGGCAAAGTATTGTCCATACACTTCATAGTTTTGAGGATTAAGTTGACCACCAATCCAATGATCAGTAGACTTCATCCATCCAGGCGCAGTCCATGGGCTGGCCATAATCTTAATGGAAGGATTGAGTTCTAAAGCTTGTTTAAGTAAAGGGATAATATCTGCACGATCATGATCGATTGAAAAGTATTCTAAAGATTCATCAGTTTCACCTTTTGGACGATCATTATAGGTATACATGGTCCGTGCAAAATCAGAAGCTCCCATCGGTTGACGAATAAAGGATAAACCAATGCCTTCTTCACGATCGAAAAGTTTCTTCATTAAGTCTTCTTTATCTTCTAAGGACAACACCTGATTGATAAGATAAGCCGAAGAATCTGTAAAGGATGCCCCAGAGCCTAAAATAGTTTGAAATTGCTTGTTTGGATTGAGGGTGATATCAAATCCAGATGAGGGTGCGTCTTGTTTTAAAAAGAGCTGAGCATCTTCAACTTGAGTAAAAAGATGTGTCTGATCGACAGTAGACATATACACTGAGACTGGACCTTCAATCGAATAGACTTTGTCGGGTTCACTTGGTTCAGGTGTATTTGGGACACATGCCACCATCATAGAGCTTAAACCTGCAGTTAATAGTTGTTTCATATTCATAGGATTCCTTTACCTTCTGTTTTCAATAATGTCATTCATTTCCACAGCTTGATATACACGAATGTAATCTATTTCCATGGTTGTAGGCCAACCTTCCTCGGCAACACCACGTGCACCACCCCATGAACCACCGACGGCGATATTAAAGATAAGGTGGAATGGAATATCAAATGGCCAATGTTGACTTGTTGGACAAGTGATAAATAAAGAAGGTTTAAATCGATATACAAATTCTCCATTGAGATAATAACGTATTTGATCAGGAAGCCATTCGATTGTGTATAAGTGGAATGTATTACTGACATCATGAAGTGATCGTGAGAATCCTTGTTGGGTGCCATCGATATGATTGTATCGACCAGTATGAACTGTGCCATGAACGATATTTAAATCTTGGACGACATACTCCATGATATCGATTTCTCCCGATCTTGGCCATCCACCATATTGGTTCACGGTTGGAAGCATCCATACCGCAGACCATGATCCTAAAGTATCTGGAAGTTTAGCATACACTTCAAACTTACCATAACGGAAATCACCTTTGTTTTTGCTTACTAAGCGAGTCGAGGTGAAAGCATTCGGACCTCGAGTTTCCTTGCGAGCTTCAATGACTAGTTTTCCATCTTTAACTTCAACATTCTCACCTTTTGTGTAATATTGAAGTTCTTGATTACCCCAACCATGTCCTCCTACATCGTATGACCATTTCTGTGGATCGGGTTCTCCATCCACATCAAATTCATCCGACCAGACAAGTTCATAAGTCAGATCTTCTAAATCATAGGTATAGCCCGTTGATTTACAGTTATTTGGAGGAGTCACAACAGGGGGCTTAGGAGCACATGCTGAGGCTAACAAAAGCAATATTAAAGGAATAGATTTTTTCATAAGGATTCTCTCTTTCCTTCATTATACATAATAATGAGGTCAAAGAAAACGTTTTCAATATGATGGGAACCATCATTTAAATAAATAAATTAATAAGGAGCAACCATGGAATACAATCAAAGTCGTTTAGAAGGATTTGCAGAGTTTGCACGAATTGTTGCGGCAGAAGGGGCAGTATTACTTAAGAATGATCACCAATCTTTACCGATCTGCCACAACGAAAAAGTAGCTGTATTTGGACGTATCCAAAACAGTTACTATAAGAGTGGTACCGGTTCAGGAGGATTGGTGAATGTTGATTACACCATCAATATTCTCGATGGATTAAGACAAAGTGGACGAGTCCACGTGGATGAAACCTTAGCTCAAGTTTATGAATCTTGGGTGAGTGAACATCCGTTTGAAAAAGGTGCAGGGTGGGGTCAAGAACCATGGTCTCAAAAAGAAATGGAAGTTTCACATGAACTTGTTTTAGAAGCTTCAAAGCGAAATGATATTGCGATTGTCATCATTGGTCGCACTGCCGGTGAAGATCAAGATGCACGCAATGAAGAGGGCAGTTACTTACTGACAAGGATTGAACTTGATTTGATTGCGAAAGTCTCAAAACATTTCAAACGTTGTGCTGTGGTGCTTAACGTAGGCAACATCATTGATATGAAATGGGTTGATGAACTTCATGTGCCTGCTGTGATTTATGTCTGGCAAGGTGGCATGGAAGGAGGAGGAGCTGTTGCGGATGTTCTTACTGGAAAAGTAAGTCCAAGTGGAAAACTTGCGAATACAATTTCTTATGAGTTAGAAGATGTCTTCTCAACTCGTAATTTTGGACGTAAAGACTATAACTTTTACCAAGAAGATATTTATGTAGGATACCGATACTTTGAAACGTTTGCAAAGGATCGCGTTCTGTATCCATTTGGATATGGACTATCCTACACAACATTCAATATTGAAGTATTAAATTCACATTACAAAGAACATCGTGTGCTTATTGATGTCTTAGTGACCAATACAGGTCATTGTTCAGGTAAAGAAGTTGTTCAAGTCTATACAAGTGCTCCTATGGGCAAATTAGGGAAACCATTAAAAACTTTAGTGTCCTTTAAGAAGAGTACTTTACTAAAGCCACACCAATCTGAAGTATTATCATTTGAATTCGATCTTAAAGAATGTGCTTCCTTTGATGATAGTGGTGCAACTGGACATCCATATTGTTTTGTCTTAGAAGAAGGAGCATATGACATCCATGTAGGACATAGTGTTCGTCATACTAATAAGGCACTAACCATCAAACTGCCTACTACTGTGGTGGTTGAGAAACTTGAATCAGCCCTTGCGCCAGTTACACCATTTACACGCATTAAACCAGAACTTGAAGATGGTGAAATCCTTCTAACCTATGAAGATGTTCCACTACGAAGCTATGATTTATCACAACGTATGCAAGAGCGACTACCTCAAGAAATACCATATACGGGTGATTTAGGTTATAAACTTAGTGACGTTGCGGATGGAAAAGTAAGTATGGATGCGTTTGTTGCTCAGTTGAGTGATGAAGACTTAGCCAATATTGTTCGTGGAGAAGGCATGAGTAGCCCTAAAGTCACTCCAGGAACCGCATCCGCATTTGGTGGAGTCACTAAAGAACTTCTAGGATATGGTCTGCCTATTGCTTGTTGTGCAGATGGTCCTTCAGGCGTTCGTATGGACTGTGGCACGATTGCGACAAGCTTACCTAATGGAACTTTGATGGCATGCACATGGAATACACCACTGATTGAACAGCTTTACCAAATGGAAGGGAAAGAGTTACTACTTAATAAGGTTGATTTCCTCTTAGGTCCTGGTATCAATATTCATCGTAATCCACTTAATGGTCGAAACTTTGAGTACTTCTCAGAAGATCCATTCCTTACAGGATCAATGGCGGTAGCTCAAACCAAAGGAATGCATTCAGTTGGAGCAAGTGGTACATTGAAACACTTTACTGCGAATAATCAAGAAACAGCTCGTCATGATATTGATTGTATTATTTCTGAAAGAGCACTGCGTGAAATATATCTTAAAGGATATGAAATGGCTGTGAAGCAAGCTAATGCGCGCTCAATTATGACCTCCTATAGTGCAGTCAATGGAATCTGGGCTGCAAGTAATTATGATTTAAATACTACGATTTTGCGCAAACAATGGGGTTTCAGTGGATTTGTCATGACCGACTGGTGGGCCAAACTTAATGATGAAGGGGGACCAGCCACTGTTAAAAATACAAAGGCTATGGTGCGTGCGCAAAATGATGTCTACATGGTTGTAGAGAATGCGAAAGAAAATAGTAATAAAGATAATACCTTAGAAGCTTTAGAACAAGGAATACTCACTCGTGGTGAACTTCAACGTTGTGCTAAGAATATCTGTCATGTGTTGCTTCAATCTGAAGCATTTGCACGTCTTTTAAGAGGTGAGGAAATTGTTGATGATGAGACAACTTCACAGGGACAAGCCAGTGCAAAGAGCATTAGAATTGAGGATGGAACACAAATTTCATTGGATGGAGTAGATACTACATCAGGGAATGAGAAGAGCTTTGAACTTGATGTGGTCGAAGGTGGCCTATATGCGTTAAACTTCAATACACGCGCAAATCTAAATCCATTAGCGCAAATACCAGTGAATGTACTCATTAATGATAAGTTTGTGGCAACCTTTGTGTTTAATGGGACAGACGGTCATTGGATGATGCGTGAGAAGCAATTAAAACTTTCAACAGGCGTTCAGAAACTTACCTTCTCATTCCCGCAAAATGGATTAAATATTCATAGAATTCAATTTAAAAAAATATAATAAAGACTGCATTGCAGTCTTTTTTCTTAAAAAAACTCACTTTGATGAAGTGAGTGTTTGACGATTATTGTTTAGGGGATGTGCTTTGCCTAGTAATGAGGAATGGATCAAATTCCTTTTCAAAAGGTTCCACTCGAAGTCCCTCGACAAAATCAAGAAGTGCAGTGACTCCTTCCTCAGCCATAGATTTCATTGGCTGATGAACAGTCGTTAGTGAAGGGATGAGCATGGCTGCAAAACGGATATCATCATAACCAACAACAGCAATATCTTTTCCGATTGAAAGTTGTGCTTCATCAATGGCTTGATATGCTCCAATAGCCATCATATCATTCGCAGCATAAATCGCATCACATTGCGCATTAATAAGTTCTTTAGCTTTAAGTGATCCTTCATAATACGTGTAATCACTCTCAACAATCATGTATTGATGTTCCTTGAATTGTGCCTCTTGGATGGCTTTCATAAAGCCTTCAAGACGCAATTTACTAAAGGTGACATCCAACGGACCACTGATAAATCCAATTTTCTTGCGACCAATGTCAATGAGATGTTTTGTGGCTAGATAAGAACCAAGCAAATCATTTGAATACACATTAAGTACAGAACTACCTTTAACATTACGACATAAACATAATGTTGGCATCTTGTATTTATTCGCATATTTAGTCAGTTCATCAGTGCCCTCTGCATAATTCATTGATGCACGCAAAACAATCGTTGCGTCAAATCGACGCGAAATAAATGTCTTGTAATTGTTTAATTCTTCCAACGCATCGTTCTCAGAGTTTACTAAAACGACAGTATATCCCCTGTTTTTCGCTATCTTCTCAACTTCAGTAATAAAATCAAGATAGAAAACATTATTGACATCTGGAACAAGTAGACCAATTATCTTGGTTCGTTTTGTCACTAATGATTGTGCAAAGGTATTCGGAACATAGTTCATTGACTTTGCGGTATCTAAGACTCTATTGACTGTCGCGGAAGAAAAACGATGTGGACGATTGGAGAGAACAATTGAAACTGTTGCAACGCTAACGTTGCAAGCCTTTGCAATGTCTTTTAAAGTTACCATCCTTGATCTCCTAATGGTATTGTATCAATCACACAAATTAAACACAATTTATGTTCACACTTATACGTGTAATATTTAACAAATTTGTGAAAATTAGTTTATAATTTGAACAATAGGAGAATGTTTTTACCCAGTAAGGAGTCAAAATGAGGAAATTAACCACTATTCACTTAGGTTTAATAGGGTTTGGGGTAGTACTAAATATTGTGTTGGCACAGATTCCGATGCAGCTTCGCTTACCGATTTTTCTCGATGTTATTGGAACTATTCTAGTGGGTGCTCTTGCGGGGCCTTGGTTAGGCATGCTTACAGGACTCTTTACAAACATTATCTTAGGGCTACAAAATCCCATTTGGTTTGCCTATGCTATTGTGCAAATGGCTATTGGATTGAGTGTCGGTTATTGTGCCATCAAAGGAGCATTTAAGTCTTATTTTGGCTTAATCATCGTCACTATGGTGGTTTGGTTAGTGACTCAGATCACTGCAATCCCTATTACTATTTATATCTTTGGAGGAACTTCAGGAAGTGGTTCAAGCTTTATCACGTTGTATTTACTTGCGGTAGGTCAAGGATTGCTTGAAGCTGTTATTACGACCAATATCATGACAGAGTCAGTTGATAAAGTGATTTCAGTCATCCTTGCGTATGGTATGATTAAAGCACTTCCAAAGCGCTTGTTATATCAATATCCATTAGGAACACTTTATATTCCTTTAGAAAACTAATGTTCCATGATTAAGGCTTTTAAACCCAGGAGTTCTATGAAACTTAAAAACATCCATCCAAACACAAAACTAATGACTGCATTCATGCTTATCGTGTTAAGTTTTGTGTTTGATGCTCGCTTTACTTTTCTTTTCATTATTCCATTATGTGGTCTTATTCACTTGACTCATCATTCATTAAAAACATGGTGGATATCATGGTCTTTTGCTTTACCATATATGATGATGTTGACCCTTATCTCGGGATTTACATTTCAAAGTAGTCAACCTTTATGGTTCAGTTTTGGATCATTTGGTTTTAATTCAGAAAGTTTGATGTATGTCTTAATGAGAGTGAAATCCATCATCGCTCTCATTTTTCTGATTTCCACCATCGTCGTTCACACTCCACAAGAAGATATCTTGGCTGCATATCCAACTCCTTCATGGAAGGCTTCGATTGCATTTTTGATCACTTCGGTGTTAGTGAACTTACAAACTTCACGAAAACAAGCAAAAGCAATCATGATTGCACAACAAACACGGGGGGTAGTGACACAAGGAAGCATAATTAATAGAATACGAAGTTTATGGCCGCTTATGGTGCCATTAGTGATTCGTAATATGATGATGAACCAACAGCGACAACGTACTTATCTCGTAAGAGGGTATGATATTCAAATGTCACAAACACTTCTTCACCCATGCATTAAAACGAAGAAGGAGCAGATGTTTGAAATGCTACTTGTTTTACTAACAGGAGTGATTCTTGGGTTCAAGGTGTTCTTATGAGTTTATATAAATTGAATGATGTGTCATTTCAATATCATGGAGCAAAAAAACTTGCATTAGAAAACATTAATATGACAATCCAAAAAAACGATTGTATTGTGATATGCGGACATGATGATGCAGGAAAATCTACCATGGGAATGATACTTAAAGGTCTGATGCCTCACATCAACTTGGGTACCTTAAAAGGGGAGATATTATTTAATCATCAACCACTCTCCTTATTAAGCCTTAAAGAACAAGTTCTCAAGATAGGGTATCTTTTCACTCATCCAAATAGTCAGATGTCCATGTTGAAAGAGACAGTATTAGATGAGATTGCTTTCTCATGTGAGAATCTCAATTTTGATCGTGAGGAGACCCTTTTTAGAGTTAAAGCCATGGCGAGGTTATGTGAGATTACACCATTGTTACATTCTACACTAGAATCTTGTTCACTTGGGATGCTTCAAAGAGTAGCGCTTGCATCCATGCTAGTATTAGATCCTGATGTCATTATCTTTGATGAACCTCGTGTTCATCTTGATCAAGCAGGGCAACAATTCTTCATAAAACTTTGTCAAGATCTTAAAAAACAAGGTAAAACGCTAATTATTCTAGATCATTCATTAGTTCCTTATCATGAGATTGCTGATCAAATCGTTATACTCGAAGCAGGAAAGATTGTCCATAATGGACCTGTGGATGAAATGATTAACTCTCATTATCTTCTTGATCATCATATTCATCACCTTGTCAATGATGTTGTGACAACATCACAAGGTGTTTATACCATTGAAGAGGCGACAAGAATACTAGCAGGGAGATTAAAGTTATGATTGAGATCAAAGAACTTTCTTATACATATCCTAATCAATCAAAAGGAATAGATCACCTTTCAGTACTTATCCCAAAAGGCACTACCTTAGGAATCATTGGGCGCAATGGATCGGGTAAGAGCACACTCATACAATGCTTAGCAGGAATTCTAAAGCCACAACATGGCACCATCAGTGTTGATGGTGTTGACTTAGAATGGAAAGATATTGCCCAAAGAAGCAAAATCTTAAGTAGTGTATTACAGTTTCCTCAAGATCAGTTATTTCAATCAAGCATTGAGAAAGAGATTATATTCACATTAAAACAAAACCATCCACATGATTGGAAACAGAAACTAGAGGACATTCTTGATTTATGTCAACTCACTCACCTTAGACATCTTCATCCCTATGAAGTTTCTTATTCAAAACAGAAGCTTGTCTTACTTGCTTGTGCATGTGCTCGACCTCAAAATATTATTCTCATGGATGAGATGTCTTCAGGACTTGACAACTTATCGCAACAAGTCGTTGGAAACGTTGTGGATTTCTTGAAAAATGCAGGCAAAACGATTATTATGGTATCTCACGACATAAACTTTGTCGCTGAGCATTGTGATCAACTTATGATGATTCATGAGAATCAATGCCTATATAGTGGGGGTATAAAAGATGCTATGGCTCAAGAATCACTTTTTAATCAAGTGCATATTGAGCTGCCTGACATAGTGAAACTATGTAAAGCATTAGATTTACCTTATTGTACTACACGCCAAGAATGGATAGCATTATGGACAAAAAAATGATTTTTGGAATATTTATTGCACTATGGATTCAATTTATCGCAACTGTGGAAATGAGCATCGTGATGCCATTAGCCCCATTTATTGCGCAAGCCTATGGTATTGAAGCAGTTTATGCCATACTCCTCAATATTGGCTTTGCGCTTTTTGGTGTACTTGCTCCTCTACTGGGTTATAACGCAGATAAGTATGGCATCAAAAAAATGCTTTTAGGAGCACTAAGTTTATTTGTGTTAGGATCAATGATGGTGGCCAGTGTTCAAAACATTACAGGATATATCATGGGTCGCTCATTACTTGGATTGTCGTTCTTTACGATTCTTGGAATGACACAAACCTACATTATTAAAACAGCCCCACACCATGCAGGTCCATTAAGTGGAATGCATCGTATTGTCTTTGCCTTGGGTGTCTTTGCATCCCCGTGGTTAGGACAAGTGCTTGTGACTTCGGGTTCATTGCAAATTCTATATAACATTCTTAGTATTATCGGAATAATAACCTTAGCACTCACAAGTTTTGCCCATGAGATACAAGATCTAAACACACAACGATCTTTAAAAGATTTACTTCACACTTTAAATCAAAAGGTTGTTATTGGTTGGTTAGTGGCGGTATTCTTTAATGCATTACCGGCGATTTTCTTTTTTAATTATCTCAGTATTTATCTTAATGAATTAGGTTGGACTGGACAAGCCATCACTCAACAATACACGTTGACGGCCTTTGGAAGTGTCTTAGGGGGAATACTTATAGTGTTCATCACTTCGAAGTTTAAATTGTCTTCATTACTAAAGGTATTCCTTTGGATTCCTGCCATCATGCTTGCGCTGTTTATTTCCCAGGACATGATGTGGTATCCTATCTTAGGATTATCCTTTGGGTTATTTTTCGATGCAACATGGGGAATGGTATTCCCTTATGCAAGCACACTCGTTCCATATTATGCTGCTACTTTTCTTACATTGATATCCTTAGTCATGGCCTTTACCAATGTGGTTACGACCTTAGCAGGAGCATGGGTTTATCAACTGGGTGGATTCTCACTTATGATTTGGATTTGTGTCATTGGTGGTCTTCTAGGTGCAAGCATCCAAGTTCTTATTATCAAACAAAAAAGCGCGTGAGCGCTTTTATTCGACGGTGACTGATTTAGCTAAGTTTCGTGGTTTATCAACATCACATCCACGAAGCACGGCTGTATAGTAAGCAAAGAGTTGAGTGATAATGATGCTTACAAATGGCATCACCCAATCTTCAAGACTTGGAAGATTTAAGACTTCATCATACACATCACTTGAGAGTGGTGTGTTTTCTTTTTTGATGACTAAGACTTTAGCTTTACGAGCTTTAACTTCTTTAATATTTGAGATAGTTTTCTCAACAATATTATCTGAAGTGGCAATCGCAATCACAGGAACATCATCAGTAATCAATGAAATGGTTCCATGTTTGAGTTCTCCTGCAGGATAAGCTTCGGAGTGAACATAAGAGATTTCTTTAAGTTTGAGTGAACTTTCTAATGCAACATGATAATCCACTCCACGACCAATAAAGAATAAACTACGAGCATTCATGAATAATGATGCATGGTGTTGAACTTCATCTTTCTTATCAATCATGGGTTGAATATGATGAGCAACATCCAGTAACGTTTGAACATGACGCTTCACATCATCAAGACTTAATGTCTCTCTATATTGTGAGGCATATAAAGATAATGCAGCAAGTAACGCTGATTGCACAAAATACGCTTTTGTACTGGCGACCGCAATCTCAAGACCTGCATGAGTCATTAATACAATATCAGCCTCACGAGCAATCGAAGATCCAACCACGTTGACAATGGCCATGGTTTTAATGCCATTTGATTTTGCCAAGCGAAGCGCAGCTAATGAATCAGCTGTTTCACCTGATTGAGAGATGATAAGTACTAAATCATTTTTATGAAGTAGTGGATCACGATATCTAAATTCAGAAGCCACATCCACATCAACACTAATGCGTGCAAACTTTTCAAAGTAATATTTTCCTAACATCCCAGCATGCATCGCAGTACCACATGCAACCACATGGATTTTATTAATGTCATTAAAGAAGTGATGAGGAATCTTTTCTTCACTAAAATCAAAGAGGTCACCTTTAAGACGAGGATTTAATGTTTTTAAGAAAGCTTTAGGTTGTTCATGAATTTCCTTCAACATGAAATGAGGGAAACCTTCTTTTTCAGCGGTTTGTTCATCCCAATCGGCCACATTAATCGTTTTTGAAACAACTTCCTTTTCTTTATTTAACACCACTACATCGTGTTGGGTAATGATTGCAATCTCATCATGCTCAAGAAGCATGTAACGTTTTGTGTACTTAAGTAATGCCGTCATATCAGAGGCAATGAAGTTTTCCTCTTCACCTAAACCAATAAGGAGTGGAGAGTCATGACGAATTGCATATAACGTATTTGGATGATCCACAAACATCATGCCTAAAGCATAGGAACCACGAATCTTCTCTAATACCTTTAATATCGCCGCAATAGGATCTTCCTTTTGAACGTAGTAATAATCTAATAACTTAGCTACTGCTTCTGTATCTGTTTCTGATTCAAAGGTGTAACCTTTACGAATCATACGTTCTTTAATTGCAGCATAATTTTCAATAATCCCATTATGTACTAATGAAACACGAGCACTTCCATGAGGATGAGAGTTAATATCACTTGGCTCTCCATGAGTGGCCCAACGTGTATGCCCTATTCCGACATGAGATGAAGCATACACATCAAAATTAACTTTTGAGACCATATCCGCAATACGGCCTTTTGTCTTTTCAGTTAGAATTTGGTTTTCTCTAAATAAAGAAATTCCAACAGAGTCATAACCTCTATATTCAAGTTTTGATAATCCATTAATTAAAACATCAGTGGCCTGTCGATGACCAATATATCCGACAATTCCGCACATAAAAAAATGTCCTTTCATTGCATTGCCCTATGATATTGTGGATTTGACCACGGGCTATCGAGTATGCATCCCGAAGAGGCATCCGCCGAATATTTCGATACTCCTCTTTCCTCGTCACTACATTAGTCTGGCGCTTGATTCAATTGTACTAAATTAGGTTCTCCTTTCGTATGTTAAGAATATCACAATAACCCCTTAGTTTCAATGTGGCTAAAACGTGTAACCTTCGATATTTTAACTATCTTTTCCAGGAAGTCTTATTAAAAATGTTTTACATCCTTTTAAAATTGTGTATAATTTATAAGCACTGCACCAGTGGCGGAATTGGCAGACGCGCACGCTTGAGGGGCGTGTGGGAGACCGTATGGGTTCGAGTCCCATCTGGTGCACCATTGTACTCAACATAGCTCACTTCTCATGAAGTGAGTTTTTATTTATCCTTATAAAGAATCAATAACTCATACCCTACTGATCATAATCCTATGATAAGATGTTGTATATGAACCTATCCATGACCTCAAAACCAGCTGCAGCCTTTATCCGATCATTAATTCGTTTTTCAAATGTGAAGGCTCGATTTAAGACTGCTCATTTATCTAGGTTGTACATTCAATCAAAAGGACAAAAGCATAATCAAGATTATCCATTACCAAGCGTTTTAAACTTTAAATCTAAAATTCAAATTTCATCTTTCAATGAAAGACCTTATATAGTATTAAATTCACAGGCGAATCACTCAAGTATTATGATCTATCTTCATGGTGGAGCATTTGTAGAACCACTTCAACCAATGCACATGCAATTTTGTGATCGTATTTCGTATCTAAATGAGATTTCGATTTTTGTTTTGACATATTCGCGTTTACCTTATTCCAATGCACACAACACACTTGAAGAACTGAAAGAGTTCATGATTCATATTCATCAAACCTATCCATCAAAATCAATTGTTTTAATGGGAGATTCCGCAGGAGGATGGCTTGCTTTATCACTTGCGAGCATACTTAAAAAGGAACTAAACATTAATGTTAAGGATCTAATTCTTTTATCACCATGGTGTGATCTGAGTATGAAGAATAAAGATTTGAGATTTGAAAAGCTTGATCCAATTCTTAGTCATGAAGGACTACAAACGATTGGAGAGATGTGGAATCAAAAAGAACATCCCAGTGGATTTAATTTAGATACTTCAATACTCCAGATGCAAAGGCTTCATATCTTTACAGGGACCCACGAGGTATTCCTTAATCAAGCAAAGTCTCTTGTGAATTTAGCTCAGTCACAAGGAATCAGTGTAGAATATTTAGAAGCTGAAGGCATGTTCCATGATTTCATGTTCTTTCCTTTTAAAGAATCTAATTATGTCCTTCAAATCATTGATAAGGTTATTAGTAACTAAAAAATACTCACCTGTTGGTGAGTATTTATTTTAGCGTTTACGACGAATTAAGTTAAAGATCCATAGACCAATGAGGTATAACACCCCAGCAGCCGCAAGAATCATGGCGTTGACCATGAAGATGAGATCATCCCATCCATTAGTATTAGGTCCTACAAATGACCAGAATGCCGCTAGCAGAGCTAATGCGAATAGAATATAAGCACCATAGATAAGCTTAGTGACTTTGAACTTGGTAACGACGAAGACGACGAGCGCGGTAATGAAACCGAATGCTAATGCTAAACCTAAAATTCGTAGAGTTGTATCCATATTTTACAGGATCCTTTCTTAGCCTTTAATGAGGCGTTTAACAACAAACCATGTCGTTCCATAACCAAGTAATGCAGCAGTTGAGAGGACTACCATAATCGTATATCCTATACCAGCATAGACATTGTCAGGATCGAAAGTAAATAACATCATGAAGAAGAATAGAATGACACTGGATATGATGAACACTCCGCTCATTAAACTGAGACTAAAGCGTTTGTTTAAAGCATAGTTGACTGCGAAAAGGCTTGCTCCAACCACACCACTGATGAATAAAGGCATGAATAGTTCCATGAGTTCCTCCGTGAAAGGTGATTTGATTCCTTTCGAATGAATTGTATCATATTAAATAATACAGTCAAGACATTTAATACAAAAAGTTTAATTTTTTGTGTTTTTTTGTGTTTTTTTCCTATTTCATGTGAAAACTTGACCTAAATTAAACATTTTAGTCTAGAAAATCACATCGAAATAAAAAAAGATTAAGTTCAGTCACTGAACTTAATCCTTAATCATTGTATCGTATTGGTTTAGTGTGAGAAACTATTTCTTAAAAACACCTTTGACTAAAAACCATGTTGTTACATATCCAAGTAATGCGAATACAGAAAGAATAAGCATAATAAGATAACCCAAGGATGCAAAAGAATTTGATGGGTCCGGGACATACATCATGGCAAAGAAACCTAAGACCACAATGGCTAAACCATAAACACCAAAGACATAATCAAACTTAAACTTGAAGTTTATAAGATAGAATAGCCCAAAGAGTGCTGCTCCAATCACAAAACTGACTAACATAGGAATAGGCATAGGACCTCCAAGGTTATGAAAACCTTATTTTTCTTTATTGTATTGTATTTTAATCAATTACACCAATGATTTACGCGAAGGTTTTGATTATTTTCGTAAAGAATAGAATTCCCTTTTCAAAAGAATCTAAAGATAAACGTTCATTATCCGCATGAACGGTATGACGATCCTCTTTCATACTTTCAAATGGACAAGCGCGAAATACGTGATCACTAATCTCGTGCATGTATCGTGCATCGGTTGCAGCAACCATGAGTGAAGGTACAACTAAGCTCATAGAAGGGTAGACACTTTGTAGACATGAGACGACGTCATCAAACACACCATCATCCAATCGTGAGATAGGAGTTGGTTCATTCGCAAAGTCCACTTCAAGTCGTACATTGGACCCTTTGACATTGTTAAAAGCCTTTAAAATATCTTGACTTGTTTGATGTGGAGCAATCCTCACATTGAGATTCACAAGTCCAACTTGAGGAAGAACATTCATCGATGAAGCACCACTGACCATCGTCATTACCGCAGTAGTTCTAAAATGTGCGGCTAGTTTTGGATCTTGAAGACAATCGTTCAAAATAAACCATTTGAATATTTGAGGATAGCGATAATATAAACTATGTGGAAAAGAGGCAAATGGTGCGCATGCTTTAAACATTGCGACGGTAGCCGGATTAAGAACAGGTTTGAATTTATGAGTTTCCACATGAACTCCTAGTTTCATGGGTTCCACTAGAGCACTGTGTTTTGGAGGAGTTGATGAATGTCCCCCAGGATCATTCACAATCGCTCTCACATCCATGTAGCCTTTTTCTCCAATTCCTATGAGCGTTAAATCTTGATTCACATGCAGTTGTTCTTTAGAGATATAATTCCCTCCTTCATCAATCACAAGGTGAAGTTTAATCCCGCACGATTTCAAATGATTCATCATTGCTTCTGCTCCAGAATCAGCTTCATCACTTCCCGTTTCTTCATTATGCCCCATCATAATGTACAAATCTTGATTAAATTTGTAGCCTTGTTCAAGGAGTCGCTCAATGGATTCAAACACTGCGATTAAGTGACCTTTCATATCAAGAGCTCCACGACCATAAATGTAATTATCTTGAATGTGTCCTGAAAAAGGAGGTACACTCCATGTGGATGAAACAGGAACCACATCGTAGTGCCCCATCAGTGCGATAGGATGAGTGTCATTTTCTCCTTTAAAATGGAAGAGATGGGTATGTTGATGAAACCTTGTGATGTGTGCGTGTTTAAAGATTAGGGGATAATGAAACTGTAGTCTCTTTACAAAACCTTCAAATACAGCACTATCCATGAGTGAGCGCTGGCTATAGGATATGGTAGGAAAAGATAAGGCATCTTGTAGGGCTTGAATACTACGGTTCATAGTAAGGTTCCTTTCACAACTAAATGAATAAAGTTTACTTTAAAGCTGGATTCAATACAAGGGTATTAGGTTGTTTTTAAGTGAGCTATCCATTATAATACATGCGGAAGTTAAAAGAGGTGACGTATGTTTAATGAATTATATGGATTAGGGTTTTTACTCATCCATTTCACATTAGTTATGGTAGCTTATAAGATGTTTGGAAAACTAGGATTATTCGTATGGATTGGAGTTGCATCCGTACTTGCGAACATACAAGTGCTTCAAGGGATTGAATTATTATCATTACAAGCTACCCTAGGGAATACATTATATGGATCAATCTTTCTTGCGACAGATATTTTGGTTGAGAAGTATGGAAAGAAAAGTGCTCAAGGTTCAGTATATATTGGATTCTTTTCCATACTTTTTTTTATGATTACGATGAATCTTGCCTTATGGTTTACTCCTTTAAATGATGAGTTTGCCTTGTTAGTGCATGATGCCTTTAAACTAATCTTTGGATTTTCAGGACGTATTGTATTAGGAAGTTTAGTGGCTTACTTCATTTCTCAATCCATTGATATTCGTTTATATTCATGGATTAAATCAAAACTACCTTCTGATCAATATTTATGGTTAAGAAATAATGGATCTACACTTGTTTCTCAGTGGGTGGATACGGCCATATTTGTGCTTATTGCATTCTTTGGGACTTCATATTCACTGATTGAAATTATGATCACAACGTATGTTTTAAAAGCCATCATTGCATTGCTTGATACCCCATTTGTGTATCTTGCGAAAAAGATTACTCCATTAAACTTTGTGGAATAAGGCGAAAGCCTTATTTTCTTTTGTCTTAAAAAGAGTATAATCAATTTCAAGGAGATTTATTATGTCAACTTTACCTTTATTAGCCCAAAAGTATTTTGAGACAATCAAAGCACTTCGTCATGATATTCATGAAGAACCAGAATTAGGATTTGAAGAGTTCAAAACCGCAACCAAAGTCAAAGCTTTTCTTGATTCAATCGGAGTCCCTTATCAAGATCAAGTGGCAATCACTGGAGTTGTCGCAACCATTAAAGGAAAATATCCAGGGAAAACCATATTACTTAGGGCAGACATGGATGCTTTAGCACTCGATCAAGATCCATCACATTCATTAAAATCAAAAGTCCAAGGGAAAATGCATGCATGTGGACATGATGGACACACAGCAGGATTATGTTTAGCCGCAGCTCTACTCAATGAATATAAAGATCATATTCATGGTGAAGTAAGATTGATGTTTCAACCGGCAGAAGAAACTTTAGGTGGCGCAAAACCGATGATTGATGCGGGAGTCACAGAAGGTGTAGATATGGCTTTTGGAGCTCACTTATGGGGTTCACTCAAAGAGAATCATGTGCAAGTGAAAGTGGGAGCAATGATGGCAGCTCCTGATGCTTTTAAGATTGTGGTGAAGGGGCGAGGAGGTCATGGGGCTATGCCTCACATGTGCATTGATCCAATTGTGATTGCTTCCTCAATTGTTGTGAATGCACAGTCCATCATTTCTAGATCATTGAATCCACTTGATCAAGCTGTACTTACGTTTGGACAAATCCATGGTGGGAGTGCCTTTAATGTTATTCCTAATGAAGTGACATTAATCGGAACGATTCGTACTTTCTCTCAAGAAGTGAGAGATTTAATACCTAAGAAACTTCACGATTTAGCTTCAGGCATCGCAAAAGGATATGGCGGCGATGTTGAGTTCATATATGAACCAAAATATCCAGTGTTAATCAATGATGAACTCGCGGTCCATCATAGTGCTGCTTCATTCAAAAAGATTGTCGGAGATGACAATGTGCATTATCTAGAAGAACCTAATATGGGGGGAGAAGATTTTGCCTATATCTCTCAGGTCGTTCCTTCATCATTTATCTATGTAGGGATTAAGAAAGATAAAGATATTATCCACCATCATCCATCATTTGCTTGGGATGATCACAACATGATTCCGCTAGGATGTGGATTGGCACAATGTGCCTTGGATGCATTAAAATAAGGACTTAAAAAGCTAAATCGAATCGATTTAGCTTTTATATTGCGATAATAGTGAAGCAGCTTCTTCATCGATGATGAGTGTTACATCGGGATGAGTTTGAAGTATAGAACCTGGACAAGACTCATGAATTGGACCCTCAACCATGGCTTTTATGGCATGAGCCTTCTTCTTTCCAATGGCTAATAACACAATTTTTTTGGCTTTAAGAATATTTTGAATACCCATACTAATGGCATGGGTCGGTACTTCCTCAAGCGTATTAAAGAAAATCGCATTATCTTGACGAGTACTTTCTTTGAGTTTTACGACATGGGTAACACTTTCAAAAGGAGTGAATGGTTCATTAAATCCAATATGACCATTTGATCCGATACCTAAGAGTTGAATATCGACATGATATTGATCCAGGGCTTCATTGTATAGTTTACATTCTAAATCTAAATCATGAGCCAAACCATGAGGAATATGTGTGTGATGAAGTTGAATATCAACATGATCAAACAATTGTGTTTTCATAAAATACGCGTAGCTTTGTGGATGAGTTGAATCCATCCCTACATATTCATCAAGATTAAATGTGGAAACATCCTTAAACGATAGTTCTTTGTTTTGAACTCCAAGAATAAGTTCTTGGTATAAAAGAATAGGACTAGACCCCGTTGCAAGACCTAAAACACTATGAGGTTTAGTATGAAGTTGATGTTTAAAAATTTCATAAGCCTTTAGTGCAACATCATGGGCATTTAGACATCGGATAATATTCATGATTAATTTCCTTCATTTTTAAAACAGCATGTTCCTAATACATAAGTGGCCATGACGTGATATTGATCATCAAGAACCACTAAATCCGCATCATATTGATAGGCAATTTTGCCTTTTTTATGGGACAGACCTAACAACGATGCAGGGTTTAAGCTGGTCGCATTAATGGCATAATGCATGGGTACTTGTGCATATTCCACAAGATTTCTTAGTCCTTCATTCATCTTTAGAGTACTTCCTGATAAGGTATTCGTGCCTTTTAAGTAGGCACTTCCATCGGCTTTAACTTCAATCTTTTGTCCTCCAAGTTCATAATCTCCTTGAGGATGACCTTTAACACTTAAGGCATCAGTAATAAGGATGTTATGAAGCGGTCCTTTCGCAAGCATGAGGGTATAGATGGCAGGCCACACCACATGATTGCCATCCCCGATGATTTCACCATATACTCCTTGAAGTCGATGTGCTGCTCCTGCTAGATTGTAACTACGATGATGGAGGCCACTCATCCCATTAAAGACGTGGGTCATACTGGATGCTCCATGAGCCACCGCAAGATTGGCTTCATCATAGGTTGCTCCTGAGTGTCCCATCGACACGGCGACACTGAGTGCTTTACAGTGCTTAATCAGTTCAAAATCATGATCAAGTTCAGGGGCCATGGTGATGATTTTAATAAGATGATTTGAAGAAGCATAAAATTCATCAAATTGCTTGATGGATGGGGGGATGATGTGTTCATATGGCTGTGCTCCCTTATAAGCTGCATTGAGAAATGGACCTTCAAGATGGATACCCACAATGGATGCTCCTTGAACTTTTTCATTCGCAACACTAGCCACATTCTTCAATGCTTTATTAAGTACATCTCGATGTTGAGTCACTGTGGTTGGACAAAAAGAAGTCACGCCTTCATTCACAAGTCCTTTCATCATCGCTTTTAATCCTTCAGGATCCGCATCATTGGTATCAAAACCATAGGCTCCATGAATGTGGGTATCTATAAACCCAGGCACTATACGATAATTTCCATAATCAATATCGGCTAAGAATTCATTGTAAGGTGTAATCTTGATAATTTGATGATGGTGAAGATGAATTTGAGCAGGAATGAACTGTTGATTAATCCAAACTCGTAGGCTTTGAATAATCATAGACACCTCTTTCTATGGTATTATGTACTTAGTAATTTAATCATATCATAGATTAAAGTCTTGTTTGACTCACTCATTGATGTGTGAATAACTCAAAATGAAACTTGGTAGAATTTTCATTAAATTTCAATGTTTGTGAAATAAAATGCCACCTCCCAAGTGAGTTCATGTTTAATGTAACGCTTTCAGAATAAAATGCAATCTTCATTGAGTAAAGTATAAATAATCCCAATATTTTTATAAAGAAAGAGGGAACCATGATTATGAACGAACCTTCCAAAGAATTACGTCTTGCGGTATTAATTGATGCGGATAATGTCCCATATGCTAACATTAAAGGAATCTTAACTGAAGTCGCTCGCTACGGTACACCAATGATTAAGCGTATTTATGGAGATTGGACTAAACCTAATTTAAGTGGGTGGAAACCTGTGCTTCTTGAACATGCAATTACCCCAGTCCAACAATATGGTTATACGAGTGGAAAGAATGCGACAGACTCGGCCATGATTATTGATGCTATGGATATCCTTTATGGGAATACCGTTGAAGGATTTTGCATCATCTCTTCTGATTCCGATTTCACTAGACTTGCGATAAGAATTCGTGAGGCAGGAAAACGTGTCATAGGGATGGGGGAAAGTAAAACACCTAATCCATTTATTGTTGCATGTGATAAGTTTGTCTATATTGAAGTCATTGATAAAGATGAACTTAAGAAATCAAATAACTCAAAGATTAAATTTACTGGAGAAGTCAAAGAAAAACTCATTAAGTCTTTATCCGAAGCGATTGATGATGTGGCTGATGAAGAAGGCTGGGCCTTCTTAGGTGATGTGGGGAATCACTTGATTAAGAATAATCCTGACTTTGACTCACGTAACTATGGATTTATGAAGTTGACTCATCTTGTGAAATCCTTAAAAAACGGATTCGAGATTGATGAGCGAAAGTATCCAAATAATAATACACGACACGTCTACATACGTAATAAGGTGGCTTAATAATAAATGATTCCTAAGCGTTCATTTAAAGATTACTTTCTAATCATGGTGAATGTCGCCATGATTTTTGTGTTACTGATTAATCCGATCCAAAAATTCTTTCATCAACACCATGATGAATTATTTATCTATATTCCATATGAAAGTGATTCGCAATCCTTAAATGAGTTACAACTGACGTGGTTTAATGAATTTAAAGCCACCCAGAAACAAAATTATGGATTATCAACGTCAGATTATTCCTTTGTTTTCTTAGTTTCGGCCCATCCTATTCAACAACAATGGGTAGAACTCATCATTCAAACTCGAGTCACTCACAAAGAGACTTTAAATCAAAAACAAACCCATAGGAAAGTGGTCATCCATCGTATGCAAAACATTGAATATCCAGTTCATGCTCTAAAACAAGAAAATCAAGCCTTGATTTTAGCTCAAGCACTGCACCAGCATCTTCATTCAAAAGAAAACGGTGTGATTGTGAATGTATTAAAACTGAAACGATTCATTCAACACGACACCACAACCTTAAGTTTAGGAGCAAATGGCCTCAGTATTATTTCAGAGGTATGTCAAGAGTTCTGGTGCAGTGATGGAAACTTTAATGAAACGATTGATTTAGGATTTATTCATGAACCTTCGCTAGTCCCCGAGCATCAATGGAAAGATCCACTTGTAACAGGACTATTCAAATCTGATCCTCGTCTTGATGCGTCACTTCCTATGATGGCATTAACATTTGATGATGGTCCTAAAAAGATATCCTTAAATCTACTTAATATCCTTGAACAAAGCCAAACTAAAGCGACCTTCTTCTGGATTGGGTTAGAAGTTAAGAATAATCCTAACATTGCCAAGTTGTTTGTGGAACATGGGCATGAGATAGGGAATCATACTTATCATCATCCAGACTTAAGTAAGATGACATTAAGTGATGTTCTCAATGAAATCAAAATGTGTGATGACATCATAGAGTCAGTGGTAGGATTTAGACCAAATATCATGAGACCTCCATATGGACTTATCAACCATGAAGATTTGAATCATTTTGATCATCGTGTGATACGATGGAACTTAGATACAGTGGATTGGCAAAATCTTGGAAAAGATGAAGTGCTCACTCCACTGATGAATAGTAAAGATGGGGATATTATTCTTATGCATGACGTATTTTACAATACCCATCTAGCAGTAGAACCTTTCATTCAATACCAACTCTCACGTGGGATTCAACTAGTTACGGTCAGTGAACTCATTGAACATCGCCAACTTCACACCAAAACAGTCTATGGAGTTAGAAAACCAACGGATTCTTCTCAATAATCATTCTTCAATAAGTGGCACGAGCAGTGGTGCCACTTTTATGTTACTTCATGTGAAATTGTGGGTTTGTGCTATACAATAGAATCAAAGAGTGTGAGTACACACAAGAAAGGGGTTTGTTATGAAAGATAACATTCAACGCTTTGGTCGCTTCCTATCTGGGATGGTGATGCCAAATATTGGAGCCTTTATTGCATGGGGTTTCATTACAGCTTTATTTATTCCGACCGGTTGGACACCAAATGAAAATTTATCCGCTTTAGTAGGTCCAATGATTATTTACCTACTTCCAGTGCTTATTGGTTATACAGGAGGTAGCTTAGTTCATGGTAAACGTGGTGCGGTTGTTGGTGCTACGGCTACTATGGGGGTTATCGTTGGGTCATCTATTCCAATGTTTATTGGTGGTATGATTGCTGGTCCTTTAGGGGGCTGGGTCATGAAGAAAGTTGACCAAGCTTTAGAAGGCAAAGTTCCTGCAGGATTTGAAATGTTAGTGAACAACTTCTCAGCTGGGTTTGCTGGATTATTCTTAGCATTAGGTGCATACCTAGTAATCGGACCTGCTGTACAAGCTGGATCTGATGCAATTAGTGCTGCAGTACAAGCGGTTGTTAATCTTGGATTACTTCCATTAGTTTCAATCCTTGTTGAACCTGCAAAAGTCTTATTCTTAAATAACGCTTTAAATCATGGTATCTTTGGTCCTCTTGGCGTTGAACAAGTGACTCAAGCTGGACGTTCAATCTTCTTCTTAATCGAAACTAATCCTGGTCCAGGTTTAGGTGTACTTCTTGCAGTATGGATGTTTGGTAAAGGAATTCCTAAACAATCAGCTCCTGGAGCAGTGATCATTCACTTCTTCGGTGGTATCCATGAAATCTACTTCCCATATGTATTAATGAATCCACTTCTTGTCTTAGCAGTTATTGCTGGTGGCGCAACTGGAGTCTTAACATTTGGTTTACTTGGTGCAGGTCTTGTGGCTACACCGTCCCCAGGAAGTATCTTTGCTTTAATGGCAATGGCTCCTCGTGGTGGATTACTTCCAGTTTTAGCGGGTATCTTCGCAGCAGCTGGGGTTTCATTCTTCGTTTCATCATTGATCCTCAAGTTTACTGAAGGATCACAAGATCTTGAGGCTGCTCAAGCGCAATCAAAAGCGCAAAAGGGGTCACTTCGGCAAGTAAGTGTTAAACAAATCGTCTTCGCATGTGATGCTGGAATGGGTTCATCCGCAATGGGTGCAACCACTCTACGTAAGAAACTTGTTGCGAAAGGCTTAGACGTTAAAGTCATTCACACTTCAATCGAAGATATTCCTGCAGACAGTGTCTTAGTCGTCACTCATGATAGTTTAGCATCACGTGCAAAATTAGTAGCACAAAATGCTGAAGTCATTAGTATTACTAACTTTGTTGGCGCACCTGAATACGATTCACTTGTTGAGCGTTTAGCACAATAAAAACAATGAGCCTGATAAAACAGGCTCTTTTTTAGTTTTGGCACTATCTTTTAAGACCTTAGGTTGTATAACTTATTAAATAATTAAAAGAAAGTACTATATAATGAAATTATGAACAAACATTTGTTGTCTCCAAGACTCATTGTCATTCTAAAAGCACTTCTAGTTGTTGAAGAGCCTCTTTCTGCGTCCGCATTAGCTCAAATCACAGGTATTAGTAAGCGAACCTTATTTAGAGAAATAAGTGGATGCAATCGACTACTCAAACCTTTTGATCTTGTTTTAGAAACAAAAACAGGCAAAGGTTTATGGTTAAGTGGAACTCAATTTGCTAAGGACAATCTTAAGAAAGTCCTTGATGCCCAGAAATCATCATTCGTAAATAAACAACAAAGACAATCCATGCTTGTTGCGGAACTTCTAAAAAGTAGAGAACTACTCAAGTTATCGAGTTTCTCTACACTCTTTGATGTATCCGAAGGAACTATTTCGAATGATATCGATGATATTGAGGATTGGTTTAAACGATATCACTTAGTCATTGAAAGAAAGCCAGGAGTTGGAGTGAATGTCATTGGAAGTGAAGATGATGTTCGTAAAGCTATGACTGACTTTGTTCACACACAACTCGATGAAAACAATGATTGGGCATTTGTGATTCATGCGAATTCTCATGAAGCATTGGAACAATACTTTCAATCTCAAGAAGAGAGTTCAATTTTAAATTTACTCAACAAAGCAATTCTTAAAAAAGTCATTCAAGCTTTAAGATTTCATGCGAATGATATCTTGCTCCTTTATGCACAAAGTTCAATTATTGGACTTATCATTCACTTAACGATTGCCCTAGAACGTCTTGCGAAGAAAGAGATTATTACAATTCAACCTTTCATATTAGATCAACTCAAAGAGGATGAAGACTTTGAAATGGCAAGACGAGTGGCTCAAATTATGGAAGTAGAGTTCAATATGCCATTTCCAAAAGCGGAAGTAGCGTATATCTTAATGCATTTGAAAGGTGCAAAACGACGTGTATTAGATCAGTCATCGCAAGCTCTTGAGAACTTATCCAAAGATGCGCAAATTCAATCTATAGTACAACAGTTAATTTCACACTTTGAAGCAGCAAGTGGCATGATTCTTATGGATGATCAGCTTCATATGGGCTTAATGACTCACTTAAGACCGACACTCACAAGACTACATTATCAACTTGAAATAAGAAATCCACTTCTAGATCAAATTAAGAAAAACTACGCGCAAGTCTTCACATGGACCACTCAAGCTGTGGTTCCCATTGAAAAGTTCCTTCATATTAATCTACCTGAAGATGAAATTGGTTACTTAGCTATTCACTTTGGAGCGGCGATAGAGCGAGCTAAATCGAATGTGAGTGCTAAACCATCACTTAAAGTCGGTGTTGTGTGTGCTTCAGGGATAGGAATCTCATCTCTTCTTTCCACAAGAATTATGAACTTGTTCCCAACACTTAAGAGTGTTATTCCATTATCAGTTGATGATATTGCGCAAATGAAAGAGGTTGATTTACTAGTTTCAACCCTTGATTTGAAGCATATTGGACGTGATTTTGTATTTGTTCATCCACTATTACTTGATGAAGATATCAAGAAAATTGATAAAGCTATTCATCAAGTTCAACCTCGCAATGATCAATTACATCAATCTTTATCCTTAGATGATCAACTCCTTCATATGGCCAATATACAAAATACAGTCTTGCATGCGGTAGCCCAGTTAAGAATTGAAAGAATTAAACCCCCTAATAAAAAAGAAAACTTTATAGAAATGCTTTGTAAGTTAGTTTTTGAAGAAACAGATCGGGCAACCTTAGCCACATCAGACATCCTTCATCGTGAAAGCATGGGAAGTATTATTTTAGAAGATGCGGGCATTATGTTGCTTCATGCGAAATCAAAAGCAACAAAGCAGTTTGAATTCAAAATCTTCCTAAGTGAAACCCCACTAACATTCCTCAAAGAAGCCAATATTAAAGCTGTAGTCTTTATGCTTATTCAAGAGCATCCACTCACGGTTCAAAAATCGTTGCTCTCAATGATTAATCAAAGTTTAATTGATGATGAGCGATTCATTATGGACATTCAAAGCCAAAATGAAAGTCGAATTCGTGAAAGTGTCCAACGTCTATGCCAAACTTGGCTCACCACACAAACAAAACAACACATACTTGGATAGGAGCACCATATGAAATTCAATTTATTCAAATCAAAAGCATTGCCATTACTTAAGGAAGAGAACATTAAGTGGGTCGAAGATCCTATCAGTATTGATCAAGCCATTGACTTAGTCGGACATATGTTAGTCAAGACTGGGTATGTAGAGAAAGAATATGTTGCAAGTATGCATGAGCGTAATCGTGAACTTTCAGTGTATATTGGAAATTCATTAGCCATTCCTCATGGAACAAATGAAGGCAAAGTTCATATTAAACAAAGTGGTATTAGTGTTGCTTTGTTAAGACATGGACTTGAATGGGGTGGAGAAAAAGCCTTTGTGATCATAGGGATTGCAGGTAAAAATGAAGAGCATATGTCCATTCTTGCGAACTTATCTACAATCTTTGGGGATATGGATAATGTGGATGCATTACTTAAGATGAATGACATTAAAGCGATTCATAAATTTATCACGACTGGAGAACATTCATGAGAGAAGCACTGTGTTTTGGGGCAGGAAACATAGGACGTGGATTTATTGCCCAAGTATGTCAAGAATCGGACATAAAACTAACTTTTGTGGATGTGAATGAAAGTATTCTTCATCTTATTTCAACTCATCATCAATACACGATTCATCTACTTGATGAATCCAAAGCATCCATTCTCATTAAAGATATTGATGCCATTCATTCTCAAGATATCGAGGCTTTATCACATAAGATTCAAGAAGTTGACTTTATCTTTACTGCAGTGGGACCACATGTTTTAAGACATGTAGGGGCAACACTCGCTCAACTCTATCAAAGACATCCCCAATTAACTCATCATGTGATCGCGTGTGAGAATATGGTGGGTGGATCGAGTACGCTCAGAAATCATGTACTTAATACAGGCATTACGATTCCTAAAGGAGTAGACTTCCTTGATGCGGCCGTCGATCGCATTGTGCCATTATCTCAAGAAGTTGGAAGTTTGGATGTAAAAGTTGAGCCATCATTTGAATGGATAGTTGAGACTGATGTCGCTTTAAATTTAAAAGGTGTCATTGAAGTTAAAGAGTTAGAACCCTATATTAAACGTAAATTACTTATGGTGAATGGTGCGCATGCTTTCACAGCTTACTTAGGACTTCTTGATGGATATACGATGATTGATGAAGCCATTCATGATTCACGTATTGAAGCAAGTGTTAGAGGCCTCCTTCATGAACATCAAGTATTTCTTAATCATACCTTTGGATTAGATGTCCATGATCTTCAAAAGATGCAAGATAAGGTTATTAAGCGTTTTAAGAATAAATTGCTTCAAGATGATTGTGTGCGTGTTGGAAGAACACCATTAAGAAAGATTGGAAGACAAGAACGCTTAAGTATGGGGATTGAAACACTGCTTAGTTTAGGACATAAACCACTTTATGCTTATCAAGCGATTGCGGCCGCAACCTGTTATTTTGAAGATGAAGAAGGTCTAAAGTTCAAAAATATGGATGAAGATGAGCTTAAACATACTTTAAAATCTTTACCTTTAACTGATGAGTCAGTTATTGAGATATTAAGTATTAGAAAAACATATTTAAATAAATAGTGAAAAAAAGGCAGGTTAGTGATAAACTAACCTGCTTTTATTAAGCAATCAATTGATATGTATCTAAGGCGATCATAAGTTCTTCATTAGTAGGGATAACATAGACCTTCATTGAAGAATCTTTTGTGCTTAATTCTAGGAATTCACCACGTTTCTTATTCACTTCGGTATCAATCTTAACATTGAATACTGGAGTTAAATAATTGATGACGCGCTCACGAATAAATGTTGCGTTCTCTCCAACCCCAGCAGTGAAGATGATTGCATCACAACCTTTAAGTTGGGCAATATAAGATGCTATAAGCATCCCAATACGCTCGACATACATTTCGACAGCTAAGATGGCATCAGGATGTCCTTGATCCATCGCCTTTTGAATATCTCTCATATCAGATGAGATACCAGAAACTCCTAGTAAACCAGACTCCTTATTAAACACTTCTAAGGCATCATCACTATTAAGATGTAATGCTTTTTGAACAAATGGAATGATGGATGGGTCAATGTCACCAGAGCGAGTTCCCATCATAATGCCTGCAAGAGGAGTAAATCCCATTGAAGTATTCACACATCGTCCTGCTTCAATCGCTGCTAGGGATGCTCCATTACCAAGGTGGCATACAATGATTTTAGCCTGAGGATTTCTTAAAGTTTCTAATGCCTTAGCAGAAACATAACGATGAGATGTCCCATGGAAACCATATTTACGAACTTTATGTTTTTGATAGAAAGATCGTGGAATTGGATACAAATAAGCGTGTGGTTTTAAAGTTTGATGAAATGCAGTATCAAATACAGCTACTTGCGTTGCATTCGGCATGAGCTTTGATGTGACCATAATCCCTAAATGATTCGCAGGATTATGAAGTGGCGCAAGAGCACTTAATGCCAAGATGTCAGTAGCTACTTTCTCATCAATGATCACTGATTTAGAGTACTTCTCACCACCATGGACGACACGATGCCCAACGGCCACGATATCATCGTATGATTCAATAATCTTATTTTGAATAAGATTATTAAGTAAGGTTAAGATTGCATCATGATGAGTTTTGAAATCTTGATTAAGCGTTAAAGTTTGACTATTAAAGGATAGCTTAGCAATACCTTCACTTAATCCGATACGCTCAAACACAGCGCTGCATAATACGCGCTGTGAAGGCATCTCAAAAAGTTGTGCTTTGCAGGAAGAACTGCCAGAATTTAATGATAATACATAAGACATAGTACACATTCTCCTTAGGGTGTAGGCGAATCAATATGTTCAGTTTAGCCCACACATTTGATGTGTGTCAAGTAAAAAAAGAAATTTGTAACCGTTTACAAAAAACTATTGACAAATGTGTGAGAGAAGAGTAGATTAAAGGTATAAGGTGAATCAGTATTCATATTCAAAATACTTATAGATTCACATAATAATCACATAAAAAAGGAGAAGACTATGACGAAACGTGTTTTCATTGCCAGTGCTAAACGCACCCCGATTGGATCATTTTTAGGAGCATTGAAAGATGTAAGCCCAGCAGAGCTTGGTGCAGTGGTGATCAAAAGTATCTTAGAAGAAACTAAGATTAATCCTTCCGACATCGATGAAGTGATTGTGGGAAACATCTTACCTGCAGGACAAGGTCAAAACATTGCTCGTCAAGTTAGTATCTATGGAGGAGTACCTGACACTGTTCCAGCTTATGGTATCAACATTGCGTGTGGTAGTGGTATGAAAGCGGTCATGCTTGCCTACGCGAATATTCAAATGGGATATCACATGATCTTGGCTGGTGGAACAGAGTCCATGAGTCAAAGCCCATTTATCTTACCAAGACAAACTCGCTCAGGTATTAAGATGGGTGGATTCAATGTCAAAGATCATATGATTGATGATGCCCTTAACGATGCATTCCATCATTACCATATGGGTGTTACCGCAGAAAATATCGTTGCGAAATATAATATTTCACGTGAAAGACAAGATCACTTCGCCATTGCTTCGCAAACTAAAGCAATCAAAGCTCAAGATGAAGGATTATTTGTGGATGAGATTGTTCCCGTTCTAGTTAAAGTAGGGAAAGAAGAAGTCTTTGTGAAAGATGATGAATATCCAAATCGTAAGACAACCTTAGAAAAACTTGCATCACTTCGTCCAGCCTTTAAGAAAGATGGTAGTGTCACGGCAGGGAATGCAAGTGGCATTAATGATGGTGCTAGTATGATGCTTGTAGTGGATGAAGAAGCATTGAAGAAATACAATCTTACGCCTTTAGTTGAGATTCTTGGATTTGGTCAAGGTGGAGTTGATCCTCAAATCATGGGATTAGGTCCTACCCCAGCCATCAAACAAGCTTTATCTCATACAAACCTAAAATTCACAGACATTGAAGTCTTTGAACTAAATGAAGCCTTTGCGGCGCAATCTTTAGGGGTTGTTCATGAACTTACCGAGGCATTTGGAGTGAGTGAAGAAGACATCCTATCTAAAACAAATCCTAAAGGTGGTGCGATTGCTTTAGGTCACCCTGTAGGCGCAAGCGGGAATCGTATTCTAACCACGCTCATTTATGATTTACACCATATGAATAAATCCATTGGGTGTGCATCATTATGTATTGGTGGCGGTATGGGAACCGCAATTATAGTTAAAAACATGAAAGGACAAAATGTATGAGACTCAAAGATAAAGTAGCGTTAATTACTGGTGGGAGTCGTGGCTTAGGTCAAGCGATGGCTGAGCGATTTGCAAATGAAGGGGCTAAAGTTGTTGCATTGGATTTAGGAGAACTTTCCTATTCTCATGAAAACGTCGAGTTTATGCCACTCAATGTTACGGATACTACGCAATGCGAACTTGTATTCAAAAGTGTTGTTGAGAAATATGGTCGTATTGATGTTCTAGTTAATAATGCCGGGATTACCCAAGATTCACTTACTCGTAAGATGAGTGATGAACAATGGAATAAAGTGATTGATGTGAATTTAAAAGGGGTCTTTAACTTAACACGTTATGTTGGACCTTATATGGCTGAACAAGGCTCAGGATCGATCATCAATATCTCTTCAGTAGTAGGTGTATATGGCAATATTGGTCAAGCTAACTACGCTGCAACAAAAGCGGGTGTTCTTGGATTAACCATGTCATGGGCGAAGGAATTCGCGATGAAAGGGGCTCAGGTTCGTGTGAATGCGATTGCTCCTGGGTATACCCTAACAGACATTTTAAAAACTGTACCCCAAGATTTACTTGATAAATTCGCGGCCCAAACGATGTTGAAGCGTTTAGGACAACCTCATGAAATTGCGGATGTTGCATTATTCCTAGCTAGTGATGAATCATCATATCTTACTGGACAAACCTTACAAGTCGATGGAGGAATGAGACTATGAGTATCACAAACCATACTTTTAAAACAAAATCGGGCGAAACCTTAGCTTACGCTCAAACCAATACTTCAGGACCTGTTCTCATGCTTGTGCATGGTAACATGTCATCTAAAGCTTTCTTTACTCCAACCATGGAACGTCTTGCTTCAAACATGAATGTGATTGCGGTCGATATGCGTGGATTTGGGGATTCATCGTATGAAAAACCATTTGATACACTCAAAGAACTTGGAGATGACTTACTAGAACTAGTGGAGTATTTAGATTTAAAAGAGGTTACCTTACTTGGGTGGTCCACTGGAGGTGGAGTGGTCCTAGAAATGGCAGCTTCAGTTCATGATCGCTTCAAACAAGTCATCTTACTTGATAGTGTTGGACTCACTGGATATCCAATGTATAAGAAAGATGAAAAAGGCCAACCATTACTTGATCAACCTCATACATCCAAAGAAACGATTGCGCAAGATATGGTTCAAGTCGTTCCAATCTTAATGGCTTATCAAAACAAAGATAAAGCTTTGATTAAGATGATTTGGAATGCTCTCATTTATAACTTAAAGCAACCTGATGAAGCAACCTATGATTTCCACTGTGAAGAAATGTTTAAACAACGTAACTTGGTGGACATTGATTATTCACTCATGACATTCAATATGACTGATTCACATTCAGGATTTGCACCTGGAAGTGGACGTGCCTCACTGATCACATGTCCAATTCATATTTGGCATGGTGAAAAAGATTTAGTTGTTCCTGTGGTTTATGCTCATCAAATGAAAGAAATCTTTAAAGATCGTGCACATTTACATTTAATCCCACATGTTGGCCATGCATATCTCAATGATGATTTTGATGGATGGATTCAAGATTTAGAGAGAGTGGTTCTTCAATGAAGCAAAATCATGTAGGAATCATTGGGGTTGGGGTGTATATTCCTGATCAAGTGGTCACTGCGAAAGAAATATCAACTTACACTCAAGGAGTGTGGAGTGAACAAGCCATTATCGATAAACTTGGGATTGTAGAAAAGCGTGTTCCCAATGAATTTGAGGGGACTCAAGAAATGGGAGCATTGGCAGCATTAAACTGCATTGAAGATGCCAAGATTGATCCGTTGGAAATTGATGTTATTCTCTGCTTTGGTGAAGAATGGAAAGAATATCCACTCACGACCTCAGCACTCTATATTCAAGATCGTATCAAAGCTACCAACGCTTGGGGGATAGATGTTCAAAACCGTTGTGCAACATCCTTAGCAGCCATTAAAATGGCTAAGGATATGTTACTTGCGGATGATGAGATTGATACTATTTTAGTGGCTGGTGGATATCGAAACAGTGATTTCGTAGACTATACGGATAAAAATATGTCCATGATGTATAACCTAGGAGCAGGTGGAGGAGCATTATTACTACGTAAGAATGCTGGTAAGAATGTGATATTAGGCACCCACTTAGTGGCTGATGGCTCATTGGCTCTAACAGCAGGGGTTGAAATTGGAGGACAATGTCATCCAATTACAAAGGATAATATTGAAGTTGCGAATAAACTTAGACTTATGGATGCAGAGAAGATGAAAAATCGTCTGAATGAAGTAAGTCAACATAATTGGATGCATTGTATTAAAGAGGCTTTAAGAAAATCAAATAAAACAATTCAAGATATTGATTTCTTGAACATACTCCATATCAAGCGCTCTGCTCATATGGGTATGCTTAATGATTTAGGACTTAATGAGAATCAAACTATCTATCTAGAAAAGTATGGTCATATCGGTCAAGTGGATCAAATTCTTACGCTTTATCTGGCATTAAAAGAAGGAAAAGTGAAGGAAGGCACCACGATGTGTATGATTGCAGCTGGTATTGGATATGTGTGGGCGGCTTCCATTGTCCAATGGGGAGTTAAAACATGAGTATTTTTATTCAAATCTTCCTGCGCAGTCTTGAAACCGGAAGTGTCTATGCTTTAGCAGCATTAGGAATTATCCTTGTCTTCAAGACTTCCAACATCACTAATTTCTCCCAAGGTGCATTAGGAATGTTTAATACCTTTGTGGTGACATCCATCTTCAATAACTTTGGAGTTCCACTTTGGGTTGCGATTTTAGGAGGTTTATTAAGTGCCTTTGTCATTGGGATGATGATTGATTTATTGATTATTCGTCATACTAAAAAGGTCTCTCCTGTCGCAAAGCAAATCATTACGTTAGGACTCATTATGATTTTAGTCGGTTTAGCTCCTATCTTCTTTGGAGTTGACCCACTTAACTTACCTCGTCTTCTTCCTAATGGTAATCTTACGATTCTAGGTGCAAACATCTCATACAATGGTGTATTCAATATCATCTTTGGTCTTGTGGTGATGGGCACATTATTCTATGTCCTTCAATATACTAAAGTCGGATTAGCCATTCGTACGACAGCTTCAAATGAATATACAGCACGTCTTATGGGTGTCCCAACTAAGACTGTGACATTAGGAGCATGGGCCGTAGGAAGTATGTTAGGAGTTATATCTGGAGTAATGATTGCCCCAACAACTACGGTCACACTGAATCTCATGGATGTCGTTCAAATTAATGCCTTTGTGGCTGCGGTTCTTGGAGGGTTTCAAACGTTCTATGGACCAGTCGTTGGAGCTTATATCATTGGAGTTGTCGCAAACTTATTATTATTCTATGTCTCACCTGTGTGGGGCGGACAGATCCTCTATGTGTTGATATTGTTATTCCTCACTGTTCGCCCTTATGGTTTATTTGGAAAGAAAGTGGTTAAGAAGGTGTAATGATGAAAAACTTAAAACAAGCCTTTAAACCATGGATGGGATTCGTATTATTTGGTGCATTACTTGCATTGATTCCATCACTTGCCCAATACACAAACCTCATTCGCTCGGCCACGATTGTGACGATTGGTGGTACACTCATCTTTGCGATTGCGGCGTTAGGATTGAATATCCTGCTTGGATATTCTGGACTTATCTCATTAGGAACTGCCGGTTTTATGGGATTGGCAGCTTACCTTTCAGCTTATCTTACGGTCGATTTAAAACTTCCTTTTGAAATTAGCTTACTCATTGCGGTTTTAGTCCCTACTGTTTTAGGGGTACTAGTTGGATTGATTTCTTTAAAGATTGAAGGCATGTATCTAGCTATTGCAACCTTGGCAGTTTCTGAAATATTAAGAAAAACATTTGAAGAGTTTGAGTTTATTACTAATGGTTTCTCAGGGAAATCAGCTCGTTTTCCAGTATTACTTGGAATATTCCAACTTGATCGAGCCTCAACCTATTATTTGATTGTCGTAGTATTAGTCATTGCAATGCTTTTAACTTACAACATGATGAATGGTCAAGTGGGTCGTGCATTTAATGCAATGCGTGGTTCTGAATCTGCGGCCAGTGCGATGGGAGTATACTCACTAAAATACCGCTTAATTGCATTTGCGCTAGCGACTATCCTAGCTTCTGTAGCTGGGGTGATGTATGTTCACTTCATTCGCTTTGCCTATCCAACAACTTGGAATCTAAAACTTTCCTTAGACTTTCTAGCCATGATTGTTATTGGTGGACTTAGATCCATTTATGGAACAGTATTAGGAGCGTTCATTGTATTTGCGATTCCTGATTTATTCCTTAAACAAATTCCTTTCTTTAATCAATTATCCTATGTCCTTAATGGCGTACTCATTATTGTGGTCATCATGTTTTATCCCAATGGACTTATCAATATTGGAGTCGATGTGAAGAGACTATGGTTGAAACTTAGAAAGAAGGTCCAAGATGTTACAAAATAACGAACTATTAAAAATAGAAGAATTATCAATAGCATTTGGTGGTCTTAAAGCTGTCGACAAGTTAAGTTTCACGATTCACGACAAAGAAATCTTTGGACTCATTGGACCGAATGGTGCCGGAAAAACAACCGTCTTCAATTGTATTACTCAATTTTACAAACCAAATCATGGCAACATCTATTTTAGAAATATTAAAGATGAAGTCATTAATCTAGTTGATTTAAAAGTTCATCAAGTTATTCGTCAAGGTGTTGTTCGTACCTTCCAAAACGTCGAACTAATAAGAGAGTTATCCATTTTAGATAATGTCCTCATTGGAGCACATATCGATTACAAGACAGGGTTAATATCTCAAGCACTTCGTCTTCCTAAAGCGAAAAAGGAAGAAGCACTATACACAGCAAAAGCTGAAGAGATTCTCAAAAAATTAGGAATCTATGAGCGAAAGGATATGCTTGTCTTTGGTCAACCTTATGGGATATTAAAAAAAGTTGAACTAGCTCGCACATTTATGTCAGATCCAAAGCTGGTTATACTTGATGAACCGGCAGCGGGACTTAATGATGTGGAGACAGTGCAACTTGCGAAAACAATCCGCCAAATTCGTGATGATTTTAATTGCTCAGTACTCTTAGTTGAACACGATATGAGACTTGTCATGGATGTTTGTGACACAATTTGTGCCATTAACTTCGGAAAATTTTTAGCTCAAGGGAATGCAAAAGAGATTCAAAAAAATCCTTTAGTCCAAGAAGCATACCTTGGAAAGGAGGATCATGATGAGTGAAGTCTTATTAGAAGTTAAAGGTTTGAAGATTCGCTATGGTGCTATTGAAGCCGTTAAAGGCATTGATCTTACCATCTATAAAGGTCAGGTGGTTGCGATCTTAGGAGCGAATGGAGCTGGAAAAACATCCACACTTCGTTGCATCTCAGGACTTATCAAACCTTATCAAGGAGTGATTCTCTTTGAAAACAAAGTGATTTCAACATTAGAACCTGAAGTGATTGCGAATCTTGGAATCATTCAATCTCCTGAAGGACGTCAAGTCTTTAGAGATTTAACGGTTGAAGAGAACTTAAAAGTGGGTGCATTTACCCTCAAATCTAAAAAGCGTCAAAAAGAATTATTCGAACTGGTTTATTCAACCTTCCCGGTGCTTAAAGAGCGTAAGAAGCAAATTTCTTCCACATTATCTGGGGGAGAACAACAAATGCTTGCGATTGGAAGAGCACTGATGGCGGATCCAAAACTCTTGATTTTAGATGAACCTTCCCTTGGTTTAGCACCACTGATTGTTGCGGATATTATGCGCATTGTCAGTGATATTGCGAAGCAAGGGGTTACCGTCCTCATTGTCGAGCAAAATGCAAAACAAACACTAAAGATTGCGAACTATGCGTATGTGCTAGAACTTGGTGAAGTCAACACTCATGGTGATGCACAGGTCCTCAAAGATGACCCTAAACTCATTGAAGCCTATCTAGGCGCACACTAAATTGAATTTAATGCATAAAAGGCATTGAAGAGAAAAAGGAGGAACTTATGTTCAAGAAGTTAGTATCTGTTCTTGCTTTAGCACTAGTGGTCACAGCATGTGCCCCTACCGTTAAAGAAGAAGTGTCTCAAGGGGTTACTGACACAGAAATCTTAATCGCAAACTGTGCAGCAACATCTGGAGCTTTCGCTCCTGTCGGTGTACCATTCATCGCAGGTATCCAAGCTTATTTAGATGTTATTAATGCCGCTGGCGGTATTGATGGACGTCAAGTCAAATTCTTACATGAAGATGATGAATTTGATCCTGTGAAAGGGAAAGCATGTTTAACTAAGATGGTTGAAGACGAAAAAGTCTTTGCGATCGTAGGTCACTTTGGAACTCCAGTAGTTGGAGCAACTCTTGAAGATTTAAAAGATTATGGTATTCCAGCCGTTTACTTTGCAACTGGTATTGGTCAACTTTATTCTGATAATGCAACTGGACGTGATCGTGGAATTATGCCAGTTCAACCAATCTATCGTACTGAAGGCCAAATCATGGTCGCTCGTGCTGTCGCATTAGTTGATGCTAAGAAGATTGGTATTATCTATACTAATGATGATGCTGGTAAAGACATGTTATGGGGAGCTCAAAAGAAAGCTCAAGAATTAGGATTAACTTTAGTGGAAGCTCAAGTTGCTCCTGGTGCTGCGGACGTTTCAGCTGCTGTAACTACAATTAAAGAAGCTAATGTAGACTTCATTATTGGTGGTGCTATCCAAGCGACTATTCCAACCATTATTAAAGAATTAGCCGCTCAAGGTAATGACAAAGATTTAATTACTACTTATGTTAACGTGTCTGCAGCGATCGCGAACACATTCGCAGCAGATGTTGCTGGTAAGTTCAATGTTTATGGTAATGGATGGGTTTCATTTGAAGGCGAACGCGCTGCAGAACTTGCTAAGTTTGCAGAAGCAGCTCCTGATTATGCAACCAATGCATTCGCTATGACTGGATGGATCGCAGCTCATTTCTTCACTGAAGGGTTAAGAAGACTTGCTGAAAATGGTGAAGTTGTAAACTGGGAAAATTTCATGGATGCTATGGAAGCAGCTCCAATTGGAAACCCATTTGGTGGCTCAATTGACTTTGGTAATGGCTTACGTGCAGGAACTCAAGAAATGAACCTTTCTGTGGTTGATCTTGAAACTCCTGGTTTATGGAAAGTTGTGGATGGATTAAAATCCATTGATGACTTATTAGGAAACTAATTTAGAGTATAATTGATTTAAGGTTGAGTGGACCAACCACTCAACCTTATTTATTTAAGGAGAGCACCATGGCAAAATGGATTACATTACAAGATGCATTAGATTTAGTACAAAATAACGATATGATTGTGACTGGACTTGGCGCAGCTGAAGGACGTCATTTTTTATCAAACCTTCATCAAATTGCTCATCGTGTTGATCATGTGAGCGTCACAAATTGCTTGCCTATGTCGCATTTCCCTTTCTTAGAGGAACAATATAAACACATCTTTGAAGTGGATGGATGGTTTTATAGTGCTGCTTTAAGAAAGATGCACACCCAAGGGAACTTATCTTTTATCCCCAATCACTTACATTTAGCGGGAGTTAAACGACTTGCGCATCGTAAAACCAATATTTATGTTGGTTCTTGTTCATCTGTGGATGAACATGGTTACGTATCCTTATCCATGTCTAATACGTATGAAAAACGACTTATTGAGGATGCGGATATTGTGATTTTAGAATGTAATCCAAAGTTTCCTCGTACATTTGGGGATGTAGAGTTGCATATTAATGATATTGATTATCTGATTAATGTCGATTATGATCCACCAATTCTACCTGAAAGTGAAATTAATGATAAAGATAAAATGATTGGGAGTTATATTGCAGAGTATATTAAGGATGGAGATTGCATTCAATTTGGTATTGGAGGTATTCCTAATGCGGTTGCGAATGCACTTCTCGATAAGAAAGATCTTGGTGTACACACCGAGATGCTTACGACAGGGTTAATGAAACTTGCGAAAGCTGGAGTGATTACAGGAAAAAACAAGACTTTACATAAAGGTAAGATGGTATGTACTTTTGTGTTGGGAACTCAAGAACTCTATGATTTTGTGGATAATAATCCTTCAGTGATGGTTTTAGATGGCCACTATGTTAATGATCCAGCAATCATTGGACTTAATGATAATCAAGTCTCAATTAATACGACTTTAGAAGTTGACTTAACTGGACAATGTTGTTCAGAATCCATTGGTTCAACTCAATTTTCAGGCACTGGTGGACAAAGTGATACTGCGATTGGAGCTCAAAGAGCTAAAAATGGTCGCTCCTTTATTGCGTTATATTCGACCGCCATGGTAAGAAATCCAGAAACAGGTCAAAAAGAAGAGATTTCGAAGATTGTTGCCCAACTAAAACAAGGAGCTGCAGTATCTTTATCCCGTAATGATGTGGATTACGTCGTAACGGAGTATGGAGTGGCTTCCCTAAAAGGCACAAATATTAAAGAAAGAGTCGTACGACTCATTAATATTGCCCATCCTCGTTTTAGACAAACTTTACTTGATGAAGCTAAGGAGTTGGGAATTATTGTATGATGATTGAAACGTCATATGGAAACATTCATGTAGAACGACACGGAGAAGACAATAAGCCGGTTTTAGTGTTGCTGAATGGAATAATGATGAGTACCCTATCATGGACGATGTTCATTCCAAAGCTCACACCTTTTGTGAATCTTGTACTCATTGATTTTCTTGACCAAGGACAAAGTGTTAAGTTGACTCAACATTGCAAAGTCGCTGATCAAAGTCAAATGCTGTATGAAGTCATTCAATCATTAAAGTTAACACAGTTTCATCTATGTGGTATTTCTTATGGGGGAGAAGTAGCTTTAGACTTTACAATCCATCACCAAGACCATATATTATCACTCATGGTGTTTAATACCACGATGAAAACATCCTTATGGTTAAAGGATATTGGAGATTCTTGGATCTACAGTGCTCATGATCCTCATGCCTTCTATCTCACCACATTACCTACGATTTATTCACATCATTTCTACTCAACTCATCAAACTTGGATGGAGAAGCGTAAAGAAACACTTCTTCAAGTATTTTCAAATCCTGATTTCCTTCATGCAATGGTACGCTTAACTAAGTCCTCTGAAGATTTCGATGTTTCAGACAAGTGTCATGAGATTTCAGTACCAACTTTAGTGGTAAGCAGTGAACTTGATACTATTACCCCCCCGTATGAACAAGAAAAAATCGCAAAAGTGATTTCTAACTCAACCTATATACTTATTAAAGAGTGTGGGCATGCAAGCATGTATGAGCGACCAAACTTATTTGTGTCCTTAATACTAGGCCATGTACTTCATGATCATGGATGTTCGTTATAAAAATGTAGACCAATAAGAGCGATAGTGATACACTATTGACACTGGAGAATTTATGGAAAATTTTGTGAATATGCCAAAAACCAAACGTGGAATGACGACATTGAATAAAATTGTCAATTCTGCGGAAAAACTATTTTATAAAAAGGGGTACCATGGAACTGGGATTAATGATATTACGACCGCTTCCAATGTCGCTTTAGGAACTTTTTATATATATTTTGAAGATAAAATGAGTATTTATCGTTATCTTCTTGTGCAATATTCACACCGTATTCGTATGCATATTGCGAAAGAAATTGCTGGGATTGAAGATCGTGTTGAAGCTGAACGCATTGGTTTAAAAGCATTTCTTCTATTTATCGCAAAACATAAACATATCTATAATATTATCTGGGAGTCACTTTATATTGATAAAAAATTATTCGTGGATTATTATTCTACCTTTGCGCAAAATTACGCTCGTCAAATTGAACATGCTCAAGAGACTCATGGGATGAAAAACTACGATCCTGAAGTTGTAGCCTTTATGATGATGGGCATCTCAAACTTTATTGGTTTGAATTATATTATGTTTAAAGATGAAAAAGATGTTGATAAAGTGGTGGATGAAGTCATTAAAGTTCTTAAAGAAGGACTATTCACATGAGGATTATTTTAGCATCTGCTTCACCTCGTCGTGTTGAACTTCTTAATCAGGTTGGTATCCGGGTGGAGGTCATCCCTGCTCATATTGATGAGACCATCTATGAACATGAAAATGCACGTGATGCGATACTAAGATTAGCTCATGCGAAAAATCAAGTTGTCTTTGACCAATATCCAGAAAGCTGTGTTATTTCCGCAGACACCATGGTATTGCTTGAAGGAATTCCTTATAATAAGCCACTGGATGAAGCAGATGCTTTTAGAATGCTTAAAGATTTAAGTGGAAAAACTCATCAAGTCATGACAGCTTGTGTGATTCAATCGCCTTCATTTAAAGAAGAGATTTTATCGATTACCCATGTAAGTATGATTGAACTTAGTGATGAAGACATTTATCGATATATTGCAACCTCAGAACCGATGGATAAAGCAGGAGCATATGCGATTCAAGGACAAGCTGGTTGGATGATTGAAAAGATTGAGGGAGACTTTTATACGGTTGTAGGATTACCGTTAAGTCAATGTGTTAAAATACTACGAAAAAATCATTGGTTGGACTTGCAAAAAACAACATAATTGTTTATCATAAACTAGCACACGCCGCTATAGTTCAATGGTAAAACGGAGCAATGGTAATGCTCAGCTCCCAGTTCAATTCTGGGTAGCGGCACCAGTTGTCAATCAAAGCCTTTAAAGGCTTTTTTTGTGTCTTAAAGCATGAAAGCTTATGATACAATGATATAAAGATTGGGGTGTACTATGTCGAAACAAAAATCATTAACTTTAGTTATCTTAGCTGCAGGAATGGGGAGTCGATTTGGGGGATTAAAACAAATTGAACCTGTAGGAACTAATCACGAGTCTATCATTGACTTCACCATTTATGATGCGATTAAAGCTGGCTTTAATCGTCTTGTCTTAATTATCAAGAAAGAACATGAATCTTTATTTGAAACGAATCTTGTTCACAAGATTCGTCCCTTTATCAAAGTCGAATACGCCTATCAAGAGATTAGCTATTTAACAGATCATGTATTAAATCCAGAGCGAGTAAAACCATGGGGAACCACGCATGCTTTACTTAGTTGTCAAGGACTCATTGATGGGCCATTTATGATTTGTAATGCGGATGATTATTATGGACCAAGTGCTTTTAGCACCATGGCCCAGTTTTTAACGCATGATGTGAAACCTTATGAATATGCCATGATTGGATATCGTTTAAAAAACACCACTACAGAGCATGGAAGTGTGACTCGTGGAGTGTGTGATTCAAAAGATAATTACTTAACGCAAGTCAATGAGATTAAAGATATTCGAAGATCTAGTTCAGGTCACGAGTACCAAAAAGACAACCAATGGTTTCCCATTGATGATGATGCCTTAGTATCCATGAACTTTTGGGGGTTTGATGAAAGTGTGATGGCTTTAGCGTATGATGTCTTTGATGCCTTTTTATCCACAACAGCATTAAATGATCCACTTAAGGCTGAACATGTATTACCTACGATGATATCTCAGTGTCTAGAACTGGATGCATGTAAAGTTAAGGTTTTATCCAGTGAAGATGCCTGGTATGGAATTACCTATCAAGAAGATCGTGAGATGGTGGTGAATGCATTAAAAGTATTAAAGGAACAAGGCCAATACCCATTTGACTTATGGAGTCAAACATAAGTCTTGAAGTTAATAACACAGATTGGTTATAATACATTTAAATAAATCGTTGATTGGAAAATAGTAAGACTAAATCTTATGCCTAGAGAACTGATGGTTGGTGTAAATCAGTGATAAGACTAGTGTGAATGGGTCCATGAGAGCAAGGCGAAGTTAGTAGCCAAGACGCAGGCTAAGCGTTATCAGATAGCACGACTATGATTGTAGTCGAACAAGATATCGTTTTTACGATAATTAGGATGGCACCGCAACGCACCCATTGCTCCTAGGCGATGGGTGCTTTTTGTTGTTTTTCATAAGAAAGGAAAAAATGCTTTATGAAAACAAAAGAACTTGCTTTAGCGGCCATCTTACTGGCCAGTGGATTAGTTCTCCACGCTGTAGTGCCTCCAATCTTTGGTGGAGTTAAACCAGATTTTTTACTTGCGACGATGGTAATCGCCATCGCTTCACAACCAAAGCTTAAGAATACGTTATTAATAGGAGTTGTAGCGGGGATATTAGCAGCCTTAACCACAGGGTTTCCTGGAGGGCAAATTCCAAATATGATCGATAAGATTGCTTCCTCCTTATTTGCACTTTTGCTTATCAAACTAACAATTAAGATGCAATCGATGATTATCCTGGGACTGATTAGTGGTGCAGTGACGATCTTTAGTGGTTATGTTTTCTTAGGAAGCGCATTAATCTTAGTAGGACTTCCAGCTCCATTGAGTGTATTATTTGTGGTGGTGGTCTTGCCTACAGCGATTGCAAACACCGTAAGTGGTGCAGTGTTGTTTAAACTCTATCATGCATTGGTAAGACCATCCTTTGATAAATCATTAGTATCGTCCACCTAAAACAAAAGCATTGCCACGGCAATGCTTTTTAATGAAATAATAATGACCAGAGAGTTTCGATAATGGAACTTGCCGCAATAAAGGTGGCAATGGATGAGAATATATTCGCCATTGCGGTGACCCATAACACTTTCAAAGCTTTATTTTTAAATGCTTTCTTAAACGATAAAATATCATCTCCCATCTTAGTAAGATCTTCAACCTTAGGTTTGCTTGCGATGAGTTGGGCTAATCCCGCAAACCATCCTGCCGCAAGTAAAGGAGATAATGAACTAATAGGAGCTGCAATAAAGGCAGTAAGGATAGCAAGAGGATGACCAAGTACTAATGCGGTGCCTAGTGCAGACATCGTTCCATTAATGAGAATCCATTTTAAGATTGAATCAAATCCACTTTGAGGATTTAAAGTAAACGTAAATCCTATTAAACCAATAATAGCAATCGGAATAATCCATCCCCAATATGTCTTTTTCTTGATTGGAGCTGATGAAATATCATGAAGTGGCATGAGTTGCTCTTTTGCCTTCATCATCCCTGGAGCATGAGCTGCTCCAATAATCGCAACCACATTTTGATGAGGAGACGACAATATCGTGTGCATCATGTAATGATCTCGCTCATCGATGAGTGTACGTTTAATGTTTGGAAGTTTCTTGCTTAAGTCAGTTAAAGCATCATCAAGAATATCTTTCTGTTTGAGATGTTCAATGGCGGATTCATCAATCTTATCGCTTGAAAAGATAGAATAGATGACATCAGTTCCTAAGGAGAACTTTTGCCACAATGTGAGTGATGAAAATACTCGTTGTAAAGTAATGCTTATATCCCGGTCCATAGGAATACACGCTATGTGATTGCGATTGGCATAATCAACCGCTGCCTTCATTTCAGCTCCTAAGGGAACATCCAAGTTTTTTGCAATCTTTCTTTGAAATGAAGACAATAATAAGTGCATTAATAAAGAGCCTACTTCTTTTCGTTTAAAAACACTCATTAAGTCTATGGATGAAAAGTCTTGTGGGTGTTTCATGGCATGAAGCCTTTTGTGATCTAATTCAACAAATACCGCATCAAAGGTTTGTGATGAAAGCGTTGAATTCACAAGATCAACACTGTTTTGTGAGACATGGGCCGTAGGGATTAAGGTGATGGTTTTACCATCGTGGTTAAAGGTTATTGTTTCTGAAATCATGATATCAGTGTATCATAAATGATAGCATTGTTGGATGGTTTTCAATAATTGACTCATCAATTAAAGTCATTATGATATAATGATACAGATTAGGAGGATGTTGTATGTTTAATCTCTCATCCATACAAAACATCGTTGATGCACTTCGTGTCTTTTTTGACATCGCATTAATGTGGATTATTGTTTACTATGCAATTAAACTTGTCCGAAATAATGCAAGGACAGTTCAGATTTTTAAAGGAGTGGTATTAATCTTACTTATTCGAGGTATTGCGACAGGGCTTGGCTTATCAACGACAGCTTGGCTTGCGGGACTTTTCGTAAACTTTGGTTTTCTTGCAATTATTATCATCTTTCAACCAGAGATTCGTAACTTGCTTGAGAAGCTTGGAAAAACAAGTTTCTTTACAAGAATTTCTACACTCACAGGCAGTGAGCGGGAGCGCTTAGTGGATGAATTAGTCAATGCGGCAATCGCACTGAGTAATGATAAAGTCGGAGCATTGATTACCATTGAACAAGCATCATCACTTCAAGACTATATTAGAACCGGTTCACCTATGAATTCGATGGTAACATCGGATGTACTACGTTCTCTATTTTCAACGAATACACCACTTCATGATGGAGCTGTCATTATTCAAGGGGATCGCATTGCGTGTGCTTCAGCATATTTCCCACCCACCAATATGGATTTACCGACAAGATTTGGAGCTCGACATCGTGCAGCTCTAGGGATTTCTGAAATAACAGATTCAATTACGATTGTTATATCAGAAGAAACTGGTCGCATATCCATTGCGGAAAATGGCGTGCTTTACTCAATGACAAAAGAAAAACTAAAAGAATACTTAAATCACGTCATTATTGAAGAAGAAAGTGATATTGAAATCACAAATATTAAACGCCGGTATGGGGATGTCAAACAAGATAAACCTGAGATAGTGAAGGTGGATGATGGTCGCCTTGATGATCAAAATACAGTATCTCCAAAGACAATCTTTACTAAAGTTAAACGTCCACCACAAGAACCCCTTGAATTAAAGGTAGAAGATGTTCTTAGTAGTCAAGGAGAACTAAAAGTTGAAGGGACAAAAACTGAAATTAAAGAAGTAGTTAAAAGACGAGTGAAAGGAGCTAAAAAGGATGACACGCAAGAATGAGCGAACAACCAATAATGAAAAAGTTGAAATCGCAAAGCAAATAGCTTCTCAATCTCAAAAAGTTGTAAAGACGTATGCTTCCATTGAAATGTCAATTATGCGAATCATTCGTTGGTTGTCTTCACTTGTGGATCGTTTACTGTTCAACCAACGATATGCCAAGATTGTAGCTTTAGGGCTTGCGGTAATTATTTATGCTTCAATTAACTTAAATACGAATATCTTTGAGGCTACCATATCTGGATCAGGGAAAGCCATTAATAATGTACCTGTCAGTGTGATTGCGAATACTGAAGTTTATGAAATTTCAGGACTACCTGAAACGGTGACAGCTTTAATTGTTGGGGATGTTGCGGATATCGCATTAACTGAAACTCAAGGACAATTTAGAGTGGTTGCGGATCTAACAGGACTAGCTGAAGGAACACATCAGATTAGTTTAATTCCTTCCAATTTCTCACCTCGACTTGCGGTATCAGTCACACCAAGCACTGCGATTGTGACAATTGAGCGCAAAACCACACAACGCTTCTTGTTGGATTATGACTTTGTGAATATGAATAAAATGGATTTAAGATATGTATTAGGTGTACCTGAACTTGAAGTCACAGAGATTCTTGTTCGTGCATCTGAGCGAACTTTAGATTCTATTGCCTTTGTGAAGGCCTTTATTGATGTGAGTGGAGTTGATGCTAGTTTTACAAAAGAAGTTCCTATTGTGGCTTATAATCAACTTGGTGAGCGAGTTGATGCACAGATTATTCCTTCCGTAGTGAGAGTGTCTGTCAACGTGTCATCGCCTAACAAATCAGTACCACTTGTGGTTGATCCTGTAGGGCTAATCCCTAATGGTCTAGCAATCTCTTCCATTGTCATGGATCATCAGGCTGTAACGCTCTATGCACCAGAAAGCGTCTTATCACGTATTAGTCGATTAACACTCCCAATTGATGCGACCACATTAACCCAAGATACAACCTTGGTTAGTAGTATTGCGATACCATCGGGAGTAAGACAATCGTCAATTTCAAAAGTTAATGTAGAGATTAAACTTGTTCCTGGAATCAGTCAAGAATTCTTGCAAATACCAGTTTCATTTAGAAACAATCGTCAAGGATTTAAATTCAGTCCAACAAATACTGCCGATGCCTATATGAATATCACGGTATTTGGGGCACCAGATCTTATTGCGCAACTACGAGAAGATGATATTGCGGTTTATATTGATTTATTTGATGCGCAATTAGGAATTAGTAGTATGGATGTATTTGTTGAGGTGAATAATGCTCGTTTCTTAGGATACTTTGTATTATCACCGGCTAAACCAACCATTGAAATAAATATTGTTGAATAGGGGGAAAAATGGGGCGTTATTTTGGAACTGATGGATATCGTGGTGTTGCCAATGAAACATTAAGTGTTCATCATGCATTTAAGATTGGTGAAGCATGTGGAGAACTAGCAATGAGCCATTCGGGAAAGATTGTATTGGGTCAAGATACTCGAGTTTCTTCACCATTACTCGCGAATGCCTTTAAAGCAGGATGTATGAGTCGTGGATGTGATGTATATGATTTAAAAGTAACATCCACTCCTTGTGTAGCTTATCATGTCACTCACGATGATTTTCATTTTGGAGTGATGATATCAGCTTCACATAATCCATATATGGATAATGGAATCAAGATTTTTAACCATGAAGGTATTAAGATTTCTGATCAGTTAGAAGCTTACATCGAAGATGTATGTGATGGAATTATTTCCTTATCTGCAACTCAATCTAAACACATTGGATTAGATGTTGATTTTAGTGATGGAGTTGATGACTACATTACTTACATAGTTAGTTTGATGACACAACGCCAAGATGTTAAGAAAATAGTTTTAGATTGTGCTCATGGGAGCACAACCACAACAGCCCAAAAGGCTTTTGAAGCCTGTGGCTTTGAAGTGGTTGTGATTAATAATCAGCCTAATGGAACAAACATTAATGATCATTGTGGTTCAACTCATCCACAAATGCTTCAAAAAGAAGTGGCGGCACATCAAGCTTTTTGCGGTTTTGCCTATGATGGGGATGGGGATCGCTTAATCGCGGTGGATGAACATGGTAAAATCGTGGATGGAGATCAAATCATGTACGCTTTAGGTAAACACTTAAAAGCACATCATAAACTTCATGATGATGTCCTTGTTGCCACTGTCATGTCCAACTTAGGATTTATAAAGGCTTGTGAGCTTGCCGGGATAAAGGTATTACTAACACAAGTTGGAGATAAATACGTCTTTGCGAAAATGAGAGAAACGCATGCATCACTAGGTGGGGAACAATCAGGTCATTTAATTCTTCCTGACTTGTTACCAAGTGGAGATGGAGTTCTCGCAAGTCTTCAACTCATGGAAATGTTACTAGAAACTAAGCAATCATTATCTGCAACGGTCTCTTTATGTCGACCATTTCCACAACTTTTAAGAAACATAAGAGTTAAAGACAAGTATATCACAATGAATGCACCTTACTTAAAGGAACTCATCCAACAAGTTGAAGATCAGTTAATCAGCGATGGACGAGTCTTAGTAAGAGCATCTGGAACTGAGAATTTGATCCGTGTTATGGTTGAGGCATCAACCCAGGAAAAATGTGAATGGTATGTGAATCACATCATTGAAGGTATCGAAGCACAAGAACGCAACTAAGCGTTCTTTTTTGTGATAAAATAATGACAATAAAAGGATGGTGATGATATGAAACATATCATTGGATTAGTTGAAGATGAAAAAGATCTTGGTGAACTTGTCAAAAGCTATCTAGAACGCGAAGGTTATCAGGTCAACGTCTATACGACATATCAAGCAGGATTAGCTCATGTGGGAGATGACGTATCTATGTGGATTTTAGATATTATGCTCGATGAAAAGAGTGGATTTGATTTACTTGAAAAAATCCGTGCTCTTAAACCATCGATTCCAGTCATCTTTATGTCTGCACGTGATCAAGAATTTGATCGCATTATTGGACTTGAAAAAGGTTCTGATGATTATATTACCAAACCGTTCTCACCTAAAGAACTTGTACTGCGTATCAATAATGTGTTGAAACGAGTCTATAAAGAAGGATTCTCAATACTTGAAATTGATGGTTATGTAGTGGATGAAAACCAACGTAAAGTGTTCTCTCATCAAGTGGATTTAGAACTGACAACTAAAGAATTCGATTTACTCATTCTATTTGTTCGCAATAAAGGGGTCGCCTTCTCACGTGAACAAATTCTTAATAAAGTATGGGAAACCAACTACTATGGTTCAGATCGTGTTGTGGATGACACCATGAGACGTTTACGTAAGAAATGTCCTAATTTAACGATTGCGACAATCTATGGGTATGGCTACCGATGGGGATAAACCATGTTTAAAATGTTTTATAAGAAGTTAACATTAGCTCAACAGTTGTTGGGGGTCATGTTAATATTCATCACGGTGTTCTCACTACTTTTCTTATTCATACTCTCACTTAACATTGATGCGTTTGTTCGTAATCAAATGTATGGCATCATCAAGAGAACCCAAAACAACATTATTTATAATTATCGCCTTTCACTTCGAGAGGAGCTTTTATATGGGGCTAATGACCCTAATATCATTCACGTCATTTTTACCCATGATGGTAATGTAGTAACCTCCAACAATTTGCCCCTAATATCCAACCAACTCTTTGGTGAGATAAAATCACTTGCTCTTGAACAAACCACTGGAACTCAAGATTATATCTCAGAATCAGATCATCGAAAACTTTTATTTACAATCACCCGTATTGATCAAGATACCGCCATTATGACCGCTATCTCGAATAATTATCGTGATGAATTTAAAACGTCGTTATTAAATAACACAGTCAATATACTCGTCACAGTAACAGGAGTGTTATTTCTATTACTTATGGCGTGGGTTGCGACAATCATTCGCCCACTCAATCAGATAAGGTCTTATGTGGAAAAGCGACGTTTAGGTCAAGATGTGCATCTTAACATTGATCGTGATGATGAAATTGGAGATCTTGCGAAAGCATTAGTGGCCATGAATGTTGAGGTTAAGCGGGCTTATGAACAGAAAGAAGAAATGATTCATAATATTTCTCATGATTTAAAAACTCCTATTGCTACTATAAGATCGTATTCTGAAAGTATTCTTGATGGAGTCTATCCATATGATACGTTAGAGAAAAGTGTTGAAGTAATCCTTCAACACGCGCAACGACTAGAATCAAAAGTAAAGGGTTTATTAACACTTAATCGAGTAGACTATGTTTCTAAAGATCCTACTATGATGGTCAGTATTGATATGAAAAAGGTTGTCGAGGATGCCATCTTGTCGATGAAGGTTATACGACCAGAAATCAAAATCGAGATGAATATTGAATCTCATACTTTCTTTGGGATTGAAGAACCATGGAGAATCTTGTGTGAAAATCTGATTGATAATGCCTTAAGGTATGCACAAACTAAGATTGTGATTAAAGTAAAAGGAAAAACACTAGAAGTCTTTAATGATGGAGAACCTATTGAAGCCGAAAGAATTCATCGTTTGTTTATACCTTATGAGAAAGGGAAGAATGGTAACTTTGGATTAGGTTTAGCTATTGTTAAGAAGATTGCGAATACATTCAATTGTACTGTGAGTGCAAAAAATCATAAGGAAGGTGTAAGCTTCATTGTGAAGGGGAATTAAGTATGATTAAAAGGCATGTATTTAAATACATGCCTTTTCCAATGATGCAATGTAATGTTATCTGATACAATGGTTATAGGTATAACAGGGGGAAAATATGAAATGTCCTTATTGTAATGAAGAGATGATCCAAGGGTATATCTATGGTGATCGATATGCTTTGAAATGGTCAAGTCAAAAGCTTATCTTAGGAACATGGGTTCAGAATGGAATTAAGCTTGGTAACTCAGGAGATATTTTTTCTAGGCCACGAGTAGAAACTTACTCTTGTGTGTCATGTAAGAAAATGATTATAAGTTATTGATTAATTTATTATGGTTTAACTAGACGAAAAAACATCCTTGTTTTGCAAGGATGTTTTTAGTTTATTTCTTATCGCCCTCAAGTAATGCTTGAGCGCTAGTAAGTAGTCCAGCCATATCTTGAATGTTTGATGGAATAATAATCTTAGTCGCTTGACCATTTGCGACTCTTTCAAAGGTTTCAAATCCACGAAGTGTAATATAAGCTTGGTCTGGTGCAGCTTTCTTAAGGAGTTCAACCCCTTTAGCTTGAGCTTCATAAACTCTCTCAATAGCTTCAGCTTCCCCTTCAGCTTCACGAATAAGTGCTTGTTTCTTAGCTTCAGCACGTAGGATAGCAGATTCTTTTTCCCCTTCCGCAATAAGGATGGCGGAGCGTTTTTCCCCTTCCGCAATCAAGATTGAAGAACGACGATCACGTTCTGCTCTCATTTGTTTTTCCATTGCATCTTGGATGTCACGTGGAGGTTGAATGTTCTTCACTTCAACACGGTTAACTTTAATACCCCAAGCATCTGTGGCTTCATCAAGAATACTTCTCATCTTAGTGTTGATAATTTCACGAGAAGTTAAGGATTCATCAAGTTCAAGTTCCCCGATAATATTACGAAGTGTAGTGGCAGTTAAATTCTCAATAGCACCAATTGGATTGATGACCCCATAAACATAAAGTTTAGGATCAAGAATTGAGAAATATACAACAGTATCAATCATCATCGTTACGTTATCTTTAGTGATAACTGGTTGTGGTGCGAAGTCTTTAACGTATTCCTTTAAAGTAACACGAGCTGCAACACGATCAAGAATTGGAATAATGAAATGTAAACCTTGGTATAATGTGCGATCATAGGCACCTAATCTTTCAACTACTAATGAGAAAGATTGCGGAACAACGCGAACAGTATACGATAAGACAATGATGGTGACTAATAGTAAAGCGACTAAAAGAATGATAATTTCCATGTGAGTTCCTTTCCTAGTCAACCGCTTTGACGATTAACTTAGCTCCTTCAAGAGCAACAACTTCTACAAGTGTACCTTCGGGTATGGGTTTCTTATCGATTGATTGAACACTCCATACCGATCCAAAAACTTTGACTTGTCCCCAGCTTGTTGAAGTAATGGCTGTTAATAATTGAGCTTGTGCACCAATCACGCGATCTTGATTGGTGGGCACAGTATTACCTCTAAAATAATTCGAAGCGAGAGGACGAATAGCGAGTAAGGATGCGATTGCTACCACAAGAAACATAATAATTTGAAGTGGTAGAGGACCTCCTAACCAAAGCACAATCAATGCGACAAGTGCACCTAGAGAAAACCAAAGTGAGACAAGTGTACCTGCTGTTTCCACCTCAATAAGAAGAGTGGCGACTAAGATAATGACCCAAATCCATTGTTCCATACAACACCTCCTTAAGGGTGAATTTGTGTGAGATCAATGACTAACATGTGATTTTTTGAATCAAACTGAGCAAGGAATCGCTGTCCACTCAATGGTTGATTGATCAAAGCACTGATGTCATCACACACTAACTTATTACTAATTCTACCATAACCCTTACCAATTGACACCTTATGAAGTTGTTCTAAGGCAACAAGTTTTAAATCGACTTCACGCTTTGTGATTGGTTTTATCGCAACCTTCATGGAATCTTTATTAAAACCGATGGTTACGTAGCGAACATCACTGAAATATGATGTTGCTGATGCGTTTAGCGTAATATTGGTGGGGTATACTCGTACAATCAATGCATGAGCGTTCCCAGTAACCCATTCAAACATAGCATTAACCTCCTTGTCATCATTATATTATTTTTCTTACAAAACTTCAATATCTTTATTTTGTGGAACATGCGAAAGTTGTCAAAATTAGGTATAATATGACCATGAATGAGATATTTACCTATAAAAACCAAGCGTTACATTATCGATTCCATTCCAACTCAGACACCACCTTGGTGTTTTTACACGGATGGGGACAATCCATGGTGATGATGGAACCTCTAGAACAACATTTTAAACCCATGGTTTCTACTTTAAACTTAGATTTTCCAGGATTTGGATTAAGTGCACCACTTAATGATGTCTGGTCGATTTATGATTACGCGGATGCGGTAGAGTCTTTATTGAAACAGTTGGGGATTGTTGATCCTGTTTTCGTGGCTCATTCTTTTGGAGCGCGAGTTGCGCTCATCCTATCTCATCGATTAAAGACATCCAAGATGGTCCTTACTGGAGCGGCGGGACTAAAACCTAAGCTTTCGTTACAAACACATCTTAAAATTAGGATGTATAAGTTATTAAAAATAGGACTTAGAATTCCTGTTTTAGGACCAAAACTTATTCCATTGAAAGCTCATTTTGGTAGTGATGATTATAAGCAGACTCAAGGGGCACTGCGTCAAACCTTTGTCAAGGTTGTAAACCAAGATCTCAAGGAATTACTTAGTGAAATCAATACCTCAACCCTTCTTATTTGGGGCGAACATGATGATGCAACTCCGTTATGGATGGGGAAACTCATGGAAAAGAAGATGAAGGATGCAGCCCTTATAGTCTATGATGATGAAGATCATTATGCGTATTATCATCATATGGGAAGAACTATTAAAATAATCGAGGCATTTGTTATGCCTAAAGTGAGGTAATATGAACTTAGAAACCAATCTATTAATTTTGGCGATGTCATTGACATTATGGCCACGTATGAAGCATGCACTCCATATGTTTCAACAAAACCGTTATGAGCATCCACGATATATTCCTTGGGTGCTTCAAAGTAAAACCACGTGGTCGTTATTCTTTTCCTCATTTCTTATGGGGGTTGCGATTGTATTAAGTGTGCTTATTCAAGTTCCATATGCGAGTGTTGCGATTTATGTTGGGTTAGCGCTAGTTTATCAAATCTTTAAGAGTCAAACGAAGTTTGTTAAACCATTAGTGATTACAGCTCGTGTTTCGCGTCAAATCGTTGTATTTTACATGCTTGTATTGTTGGTCTTATTCTCAATAAGCCTTATTTCTATAGATTCTGCATTCATTCATATCATTCTTGGACTAACACTTCTCATTATGCATGTTTTGATTCATTTTATGATGATGATTGTAGGATATCTAACTGCGCCACTTGAAAAAGTTGTGCATCATTACTTCATGAAAATCACACGTCGAATTCTTAAAAAGAATACGCGATTAATTAAAATCGGGATTACTGGAAGTTATGGTAAAACGACTTCAAAAAACATTATGAATGAAGTATTAAGCGCTTCATTTTATACCCTTATGACCCCAGCATCCTACAATACACCGATGGGGATTACTAAAACTGTTCGAGAGCTTCTAAAACCTATTCATCAAGTATTTGTATGTGAAATGGGTGCTGATAAAATGAATGACATTCATGTGCTTATGGGCATGGTGAAGCCACAATATGGAATTGTAACCGAAGTTGGACCTCAACACCTTGACACATTTAAAACTCAAGAGAATATTCTTAAAGAAAAGATGAAAATGATTGAAGAACTTCCAAGTAGTGGATGTGGATTCATAAACTATGATAATGAGTTTATTCGCTCGTATCATATTAAAAATAAAGTGCCTATTGTAAAGGTTGGAATTGAACATCCAGATTGTGATTATCGAGCACAGAACATTGTGGTCACTTCTTTAGGATGTCAATTTGAAGTTGTCACCAAAGAAGGAGTGGTGATTCCACTTGAAACAAAGCTTTTAGGAAGACACAATGTGATGAATATCTTGTTTTCTGTGGCGGTAGCACGTCACCTTCAAATTAACTGGGAAACCATTACAAAATCCATTAAGGCTTTAAAACCAGTATCTCATCGTCTTGAACCTAAAATGATGTTTGGACTTCATGTCATTGACAATGCCTACAACTCCAATCCAAAGAGTGCGATGCATTCACTTGAAGTATTAAAGATGATGCCAGGAGTGAGATACCTGATTACACCGGGTATGGTTGAACTTGGAGACAAAACTGATGAGTATAATGAAGCCTTTGGCGCAAACATGATCAATCATGTGGATGAAGTGATTCTTATTGGGAAAAATCGCTCATTACCAATTCAAAAAGGTCTCATGAATAGTGGCTTTGATATGGATCATGTCCATGTTGTGAACTCCACAAAAGAAGCCTTTGATTTGATTAAAAAGAAAGCAACACCACAAGATAGTATCCTGATTGAAAACGATTTACCCGACGCATTTATCCACTAATGCGTCTTTTTTTTAAGTGCATCATTGCGTTGATTAGAGTATAATGTGAAAGAGAGAAATGCAATGACACTTGAACAATTCGTGATAAAAGTATTGGGGATTGCGAAGATTGGAAAGAAATTTTCTAAAGATCCTTATGCCTTAGATAACTATGAAGAACTGTATACTTTAGGTCAAGAGATGGCTTCGAACATGATGCCACCACAGGATGCGTGTACAATTTTTGAGCGTGATGTTTATCCAACTCCAAACTTATCGGTGAGAGTGATGATTACGGATCAAAACAATCGAATTTTATTTGTGAGAGAGCGTCAAGATGGATTGTGGTCAATCCCAGGTGGATGGGTCGATTTATTTCAAAGTGTGCAACAAGCCGCAATAGCGGAAGCACTCCAAGAAGCGGGGGTTACGGTGAAGATTAATCGTATCCTTGCGATGTTTCAAAGAGAAAAACACAAAGACTATCCGACACTTATATCTGAAACATGCATTTACTTTCATGCGGTGGTGGAATCTGGAGAACCACATCCAGGATTTGAAACTTTAGATACGATGTGGATTAGTGTTGATGAAGGGCTCCCGCCTTTGTCACGCAAAAATTCTAAAGAAGAGATTATGATTTCATGGGAGTGCTATATTAAAAACAATCAACCATATTTTGAATAAGAAGGAGACATTATGAAACTCAATGTAGGTGTATTTTTCGGAGGTGCTTCAGTTGAACACGATATCTCCATCTTATCCGCAATGCAAGCGATGGCGGCACTAAGTCAAGATCGTTATCATGTGGTTCCGCTTTATCTCAATAAAGCAGGAACTTTAGTAAGTGGTAAGGCTTTAAGTGATGTGAAGACCTTTAAATCTTCAACACTTGTTCAAAAGAAATCGACTCCAGTGTCATTATATAAATCAGGTCAGTTTGTTTACATGAAACCCATCAAAGGATGGGGCAAACCAATTCGACTTGATGTGATTTTGCCTGTGGTTCATGGTACAAATAGTGAAGATGGTAGTGTCGCGGGATATTTAAATGTATTAGGTGCAGTGTATGGCGGAAGTGATGTGATTGCGGCGGCCATTGGACAAGATAAGGTCATCTTTAAACATATTTGCGAAAACTCAAGATTACCAATTGTGCCATGGTTTTGGTTTTATGGTCAAGATAAAGAGATCTCCAAGGTTGCGATATTAACACAAGCTAAACAACTTGGATATCCATTGATTATTAAACCTTCTAACTTAGGGAGTTCTGTAGGAATTGAACTTGTGAATTCAGAAGCTGAACTCTTTAGCGCAATTGAGCGTGCATCTCAATTTGATGAGAAAATTGTGGTGGAAAAAGCAATTACTCATTTAAGAGAAATCAATTGTTCAGTGCTTAAGAAAAAAGGGCAACATATAGCATCTGTCTGTGAAGAAGTGAGTAAGAGTGATGATATCTTATCATTTCAAGATAAATACCAACGTTCTGGGAAAGGGAAACACTCAGGTCCAAGCAAAGGAATGGCCTCTTTAGATCGAGTTATTCCTGCCCCAATCAGTGAAGAACTCACTCGTGAAATTCAAGATCTTGCGACCACGTGTGCTCGCTTACTTAATGTGGGTGGGGTGGTGCGAATTGATTTTCTTTTAGACACTCAAAACAAACAAGTGTATATCAATGAAATCAATACAATTCCAGGGTCATTATCATTCTACTTGTGGCAAGCTAGTGGCATAGATTTTGAGACACTCATGGATATTCTTGTGGATGGAGCGATTGAAAGAGAACAACGGAAAGAAAAACTAACCTTATCATTTGAATCGTCGGTCTTAGAAGGATTTAAAGGAACAAAAAAATCTTCATAATTTAAAAAGGAGGTGGATTATGGATTTATTGAATCTAACCTTAGCGGAGTTTCGTACTCTCATTGAACAGAAAAAAGTTCAGGATCTGAGGATTGTTTTTGAAGAATGGCATCCTGCGGATATTGCGGAACTTTGCGAACATTTAACTTTAGAAGAAACCTTATTTCTGTTTAAAACAATTAATAAAGTCGCAACCTCCCAAGTCTTCTCATATTTAAGTATTGAAACTCAAGAGCGTCTTATTGAGGCTTTTTCTGGACCCCAAATTAAGTCTTTACTTGAACACGTAGAATTTGATGATGTGGTTGACTTTTTGGAAGAACTTCCTGATGTCTTGGTGCGTAAGGTGCTTCAAAATGCTTCAGAGAGTCAACGACAAGAAATCAATGTGTTATTATCTTATCATCCTAATTCAGCTGGGGCACTCATAACCACGCGTTATGTTGAGCTAAATGAAGCAGATACCCTTAAGGATGCGATTGGTAAAGTCCGTGCTCAAGGTAAAGGGGCAGCAAGTATTCAAACATGTTTTGTGGTGAATCAATATGATCGACTTATCGGAACCGCATTACTTAAAGATATGATGACGCATAATGAAGATGAACTTGTGAGTGATATCATGGAAACCGACATTATTAGTGTGAATACTAAGGATGATCGTGAGGAAGTGGTCAAGATCTTCTCCAAATATGACTTATCGGTTGTTCCTGTGGTTAATGATCAATTTTGTTTAGTAGGGATTATTACCGTTGATGACGTCATCGACGTTATTGAAGAAGAAGCGACCGAAGATATTCAAAGAATGGCTGCTATTACACCTATTGATGGGTCATACCTACAAACGAGTGTTTTAGAAATGTTTAAATCTCGAATTCCTTGGCTTTTAGTGCTCATGATTTCAGCCACCATGACAGGACTTGTGATGGAAGCCTATGCTCATATCACGATTGCTTTAACAAGTTTAGTGATCTTTATTCCAATGCTTATGGATACGGCAGGTAATGCGGGATCACAAGCTTCCGCAATGGTAATTCGTGGGATTGCGATTGATCATTTAGATATCAAAGATTTCTTTATTGTTTTGTTTCGAGAGATGAAAGCTTCAATCGTGACTGGAGTTATTTTGTTTGTGGTGAATGTTATTCGAATCTTAGTCTTCTCACCTTCAATTAGTTTTGGGGTTGCGATTTTAGTCTCCTTAGCCATTTTTATTACCATTGTTCTGGCTAATCTAATCGGGGGGTCACTTCCTTTAGTGGCATTACTCATTAAAGTTGATCCTGCAGCCATGGCGGGGCCAGTCATTACCACTTTGGTGGATGTTGTGGCTTTGATTATTTACTTTAATATGGCAGCATTTTACTTGGCGAGGGTCCTCACATGATTGATTTCAACCAATGTAACCCAACACTACTGTCTGAATATATTGAAGGACGTCAAGTTAAAAACCTTCGTGAGCTTTTTGATGAAATGAATATTGTCGACTTAGCTGAAATTGTAGCTGAGTTAAGCGTTGAAGAGATTATGTTTTTATTTAAGATTCTTAGAAAAGAGATTAGTGCCCAATTATTCACTTATTTACCCAATGATGTGAAGGCACAAATGATTACATCGTTTACTTCAGGCCAAATCAAGTCGATGATTGAGACTTTATATACGGATGACTTAGTTGACTTCCTCCAAGATCTTCCCGCAAATTTGATTCGTCAAATTCTAAAAGAAGCCGATCATGAACAACGATCAGAGATTAACTTATTGTTAAGTTATCCATCTTACAGCGCTGGTAGTTTAATGTCTTTAGATTTTGTGGAACTTAAGGCTGAAGATAGTGTTAAACAAGCAATCACAAAAATTAAACGTCAAGGCAAAGATGCGGAAACGATCCAAGTATGTTTTGTGGTGGACGAACAAAGAAATCTAGTCGGATCAGTCTCTTTGAGAACTATTCTTTTTGAAGATGATGAAACCATTATTAAAGATATCATGGACATTGATGTGATTTATGCAACCACTCATGACGACCAGGAAGTCGTTGCGAAGCTGATGCAACGTTATGACATGACGGTTGCTCCGATTGTGAATGATGAGCTTCGTCTTATTGGGATTGTGACGATTGATGACATGATTGACGTTTTAGAAGATGAAGTCACCGAGGATATTCAAAAGATGGCGGCGATTTTACCTTTAGAGGGTTCTTATTTAGAAAGCTCACTCTCTGATATAGTAAAATCCCGTATTGCTTGGCTATTAGTCCTCATGGTGAGTGCGACCTTAACAGGCAGTATCATTGGTGGATTTGAGGAACAAATAGAACTTAACCCAGCCTTATCATTCTTTATCCCAATGATCATGTCCACGGCAGGCAATGCGGGTTCACAAGCATCAACGATGGTCATTCGTGGTATAGTCGTAGATCAACTTGATACAAAAGATATCTTTAAGGTTTTATCAAAAGAACTCATGGTGGCCTTGTTAAGTGGAAGTGTCATATTCATGGCGAATATGATTCGTGTCCTCGTGTTTATGCCGAATACTGACTTATCAGTGCATGTGGTGGTTTCTACGACATTGTTTATCATGATGGTCATTTCTAAGATGGTGGGAGGGCTTCTACCACTACTTGCGAAAAAGTTAAATCAAGACCCAGCTGCGATGGCAGCCCCACTCATTACAACGATTGTGGATGCTTTGGCGATGTTGATATACTTCACACTTGCCTTGCTTTGGTTAGGAATTTAGTTTAAAAATTGATATAATGGAATTGAAATAAGGAGAAACTTATATGAGTACACCCCATAACCATGCGAAACTAGGGGATATCGCTAAAACGGTATTAATGCCCGGAGATCCTCTAAGAGCTCAATTTATTGCGGAAACGTTTCTTGAAGATGTGGTCATGTTTAATCATGTCAGAAATATGTATGGCTTTACTGGAACCTATCAAGGTCATAGAATCTCAGTGATGGGATCAGGGATGGGGATGCCATCCATTGGTATTTATTCATATGAACTTTATACGGTCTATGGTGTTGAAAACATCATTCGTATTGGTTCAGCAGGGTCATATCATAAAGATGTTAAGGTTTATGATGTCATCTTAGCAGATAGTGCTTGGAGTGAGAGTTCATTTGCGAAGACAGCCTTCAATGTGGATGATTCAGTATTATTTCCATCACCAACTTTAAATCAAGCATTACTTAAAGCGGCAGAGCATTTAAACATTGATGTGAAACTTGGACGTATCCACTCATCCGATGTGTTCTATCGTGATTCAGGTGTCAGTTTTGAAACGATTGCGAAAGAAACAGGCAGTATGTGTGTTGAAATGGAATCCTTTGCATTGTTTGCGAATGCGAATAAACTTGGAAAACATGCCGCTTGCTTAGTCACGATTTCAGACTCATTAGTGACCCATGAAGCAACAACGCCGCAAGAACGTCAAGAGTCATTCACTAAGATGATGCAAGTCGCATTAGAAATGGCAAAACTATGAAACATATCTTGTTTGTGAAGGGTTTAAAAACCCAAGATGATGTGAGAAAAGTCACTGAAGCGCTTCAAGAAACTCAATTAGAATTTGAAGTTTCACTCTCAAATCAAGCGGTGATTGTGCATGGTCGTAATGATCTTGTGAGAGTTGCGAAAGTTGCGCTGCTTGAAGCGGGATATATTGTCGATTAAAAAAGTAAACCTGAAGGGATTCCTTCGGGTTTTTATTTAGCAAAAATTCATGGTTTTTTGAGTCATTTAGGACTTGATAAAACATTTTGGGTATGATAGTATTTAAAGGCGCTAAGTTGCTCAGCACGTGTTGGAGATGTACTCAAGAGGCTGAAGAGGTGCCCCTGCTAAGGGTATAGGTCGGGAAACTGGCGCGAGGGTTCAAATCCCTCCATCTCCGCCATTCTTATCGAATATTTTAACAAACGGTCCAGTGGTGTAGCGGTTAACATGCCTCCCTGTCACGGAGGAGATCGCGGGTTCGATCCCCGTCTGGACCGCCATTTCTTTGCAGGTGTAGTTCAGTGGTAGAACACGACCTTGCCAAGGTTGAAGCGGGGGTTCAATTCCCCTCACCTGCTCCAGAATCAAATTTGAGTCCTATATGGGGCTTTTTTTGTGGCTTCTTGATGAAATCTATTTCTATCGTAGTATTTGAGAAAACTTAGCGGTAAAATAATGATATAGACTGTGGGGTATTAATATGAAATCATTCACTTGGAAGCATGCTTTAGTTTTGTTTATTACAAGTGCATTTGTGGGAGGAACAGCTTACTATCTACGACCCATCACCAATAACTACCCACTTCTTACGGCTAATACACCTCATATTACAGGCTCAATGATACAATTCTTTGAACTTGATCGACCTGTATTTAAAGGTAAATTATTCCAAGTGAAGGTTATTGATGTGGTGCGGGTCCATCCTAAAAATCCTAATCCTTATCTTGGTGAAGTAGTCAATTATCGCATTAATCTTGTGTTTGCACCTATAAGTGAAAAACCATTTGAATCTCAGGGTATGTTTCTACAACCGCAAAATGCAGCGTTTAAACGTTTCCTCATGAAACCATCGATTACTTCCGATTATGGAGGATTAGAAGCATGGAACTCAGCTGGGACTTTTAGATTTTCAACCATCCCTAATGTAGCAGTACTAGAATGTTTTGCCTATCAATATCAATTATCGTTTAGTAATCTTGGAGATACCAACTTATCTAATGCTGGGTACAATCCTCAGTCTTTCGAAGAACATTTCAAAGAGCTTCAGTTTGTCTTTGTTGTAGGGACTCAAAAGGATGTTGTGCATATCACCATCAATGAGATTGTTGATTATATTGAATCTGATGAGAGATTTCTTGAGCGAGACGATTTGAAAGCAATGTATAACCAAAGTGTACTTGGGTCTCCAAGTCTAGCAGTTTATCGTTAAACACAAGATTTGGCTTTGTATGGTTACGATACCAGTCCCAAATCAATCCCAAAATTATCACAAAACTCAGTATAATATGAATAGTTGTATTCTCAACAATGTTAAATAGGGTTGTATTTTAGCCCTTTTTTCTTTATGATACCTTAGTGAAGGCAGGCTACTATGAATATCTTAATTCAAAACAACATTTCTCTTAAACGATTTAACACTTTACGCTTAGACTCAACATGTGACTATGCCATTACACCTTTAAATATTGAAGGTGTTATTGAAGCGATAAAACTAACACAGGGCAAACGTCGTGTGGTTTTAGGTAATGGATCCAATGTTTTACTGACTAAAGAACACTACGATGATAATACAGCTTTTATTCTTATGCACCGACTTGATGAACTCGATATTAGTGATACTGAAATCATTGTCGAGGCCGGACGAACACTTCATGATCTTGCTTGGTTCACGATGGATCACGAAGTGGATGGGTATGCTTTTTGTGAAGATATCCCAGGGACTGTAGGGGGCGCATTACTCATGAATGCAGGTCAATGGGAGTTTACTATTTCTCAATATGTCAATTGGGTTGAAGTCGTTCATTGTGATGATGCACGACTTGAGCGAATTGTTCCCAATGAAGGATTCTTTGGATATCGTCATTCCACATTACAAAACATGAATGCGATTATAGTTCGTGCGAGTTTAAGTGTAAGTCATGGTCAATACAATGACATCTTTGAGAAAATCATGTACTACAAACGTGAACGATATATGAAACAACCTCGTAATTATCCTAATGCGGGAAGTGTCTTTAAACGTCCTTATAAAAATGGTGAATCGCTTTATGTTTGGAAACTCTTTGATGCGACAAACTTGCGTGGGCATCGCGTTGGAGGAGCACAAATCTCTGAGAAACATCCTGGGTTTATTGTGAATGTTGATCATGCGACATCCACAGATTGTGTAACCTTAATTGAAGAAGCAAAACACAGAGTCAAAGAAGCATTTGATGTGGACTTAGAACTTGAATGGAGAATCATCTAAACTGTCTTAGGACAGTTTTTTTAGTCAAATAGTTAATATCCTTAATCAAAGTGTGATAGGATGTGATTAAGGAGAATTGCGTATGGAAACTGTCATTATTGCATTATCAATTTATTTCTTTCTTTGGTTTGTAGTCTTAACCTTAATTAAAAATGCAGGATATATTGATATCGCATGGGGACTTGGATTTGTCCTCATTGCCTGGGTAGCACAGCTTACTTATAATCATCCGATTGGATGGGTGATAGTGGCTTTAGTGAGTATGTGGGGACTTCGCTTAGCTTACCATATTGGGAAAAGAAATATTGGTAAACCTGAGGACTTTAGATATCAAAACTTTAGACGTGAATGGGGTAAAAATTACTTTGTGCGATCAATCTTTCAAATCTACTTACTTCAAGGTGTTCTTATGTTTATTGTTTCATTATCATTTTTGGAAGGGCTTAGTAAAGATCATATTCATACCCCAATCCTTTATGCTTTAGGACTATTATTATTTGTGATTGGATACGGTTTTGAAGTGATTGGGGATGCTCAACTTAGAGCACATACGTCCAATCCTTCCAATAAAGGGAAACTCATGAAAACTGGTTTATGGAGTATGACACGTCATCCAAATTACTTTGGGGAATCTGTACTTTGGAGTGGGCTAGCACTTATGTCGCTTGGATTGAATACAAGCTTTGTGCCAATACTTGGAGCACTCACCATAACCATCCTAGTACGTTATGTATCGGGAGTTCCATTATTAGAAACACGAATGAAAAAATACGAAGGGTTTGAGGAATATGCGAAAGATGTCCCAATCTTCTTCCCAAAGATCAAATAGGAGGAACTTTATGTTTGTAACCTTTTTAGTCGCTTTTGCGGTGTTTATGGTCATTGATTTGATTTGGTTAGGTGTTATTGCGGCTCCATTTTATCGTAATCAAATCGGCTTCTTAATGGCTAAGAATGTGAATTGGGCTGCGGCAGTATTATTTTATATCATCTTTATTGTGGGTATGGTGGTCTTTGTGATTCAACCTGCATTAACGGCACAATCCATAACATCCGCTATTTTGTTAGGAGCATTATTTGGTTTAGTGACGTACGCCACCTATGACTTAACCAACTTAGCTACTCTTGAGGGATGGCCTCTGACCTTAGTGGTTGTGGATATCATTTGGGGAACAACCTTAAGTGTCTTAGTGAGTACCATTACTTATATCTTGATGAATGCCTTCTTCTAGAAGGCTTTTAACATGGTCAAAAGTGAAAAAATACGATACAATAACAAGCGAGGTAAACATATGAGAATGAATGATATTGGCGTCATCGGCATGGCCGTGATGGGGAAAAACTTAGCTTTAAATTTTGCGGATCAAGGATTTGACGTCGCAATCTATAATCGAACCACAAGTGTAACTCGTGAAGTTATTCTAGAAAATCCAAATCAAAATCTAGACATGCATGAAACATTAGAAAGCTTTGTGAAGTCTTTAAAAACACCACGAAAACTTTTAATTATGGTTCAAGCAGGGAGTGCCGTTGATAAAGTGATTGAAAGTGTACTTCCTTTTTTAGAAAAAGGTGATATTGTCATGGATGGAGGGAATTCCTTCTATTTAGATACTCAAAAACGTTACCAAGCACTTAAACCTTTAGGATTTCATTTCTTAGGTGTTGGTGTCTCTGGAGGAGAAGAAGGAGCTCGCTTTGGTCCTGCGATTATGCCTTCGGGAGATAAAGAGGCGTATGATCAAGTTCAGCCTTATCTTGATAAGATTGCGGCTAAGGCTTATGAAGAAGCGTGTGCTGCCTATGTAGGGCAAGATGGTTCAGGCCACTTTGTGAAGATGGTGCATAACGGGATTGAATATGGCGATATGCAACTGATTGCGGAAGCATATAGTGTTTTAAAAGAAGGATTTAATACACCAATTCCTAAGATTCAAAGTATTTTTGAGACTTGGAATAAACATGACCTTTCCTCATATTTAATTGAAATTACAGCTCAAATTTTGAGTGTAAAAGATAAACATAGTGATCATTTTCTGGTTGAGATGATTGAGGATGTTGCACATCAAAAGGGAACTGGAAAGTGGACTGCGAATGCCTCATTAGAATTTAATGTGGATTCATCGGTCTTAACTTCTGCGGTATTTGCGCGATTTATGTCTGAAATCAAAGACAAGCGTCTGATGGCTTCTAAGCGTTTTCCTAAGGTTAAAACTCAGGAGTTAATACTCAGTGAAGCATGGATATTAAAACTTGAGAAAGCTTTGTATGTGGCGAAACTGATGAGTTACGCCCAAGGATTTGAATTACTATCCAATGCGAATGAGCGCTATCATTGGAACTTAAACTTTGGAAGTATCGCTAAGGGATGGCGTGCTGGATGCATTATTCGAGCGCAATTCTTAAATAAGATTGCGACTGCGTATGAGGTCCATCCAGAGTTAGAACATTTACTCTTTGATGAATACTTTGCATCGATTGTCCACACTCATATCCAAGATTTACGTGATGTGGTGAGCTTAGCAGCTCAACATGGGTTTGCGCTTCCGACCTTCATGAATGCCTTGGCATATTTTGATGGCTTAACAACCGCTTATTCAAGTGCAAATCTCATTCAAGCGCAACGTGATTTCTTTGGAGCTCATACGTTTAAACGTTTAGATCAGGAAGGAAGCTTCCATGATGAATGGAAATAAGACCACATTCTTTACTCTATTTGGTGCTACAGGAGATTTAACCTATCGTAAACTTATTCCTGCTTTGTATAATCTTCATTCATTAGATTATCTTGATAAAGGATTTAAGATTCTTGCGATTGGAAGAAGAAACTACACACAACAAGAGTATTACGATATCTTACGTCCTTGGTGTGAGAAGTTTGTGCGCACAGGATTTAATGAGCGTGTTTTTGACGGGTTTTTATCTCGTATAGAATATGTTCAAATGAGATTTGATGAAGTAGAAGATTATCAAGTACTCGTTGAGCGTTTTAAGGAATGTCCTAAATCTCAACATCTATACTATCTTGCTGTCGCATCTTCATATTTTGATGTGATTGCTTCTAATTTAGTAGAAAGTGGATGTACAGCGCTTGCGAACACCAAGCAATGTGTGATTGAGAAACCTTTTGGAACATCATTTTCAACCGCGCAAGAGCTGAATGATACATTACTTAAGTTCTTCTGTGAAGAAGAGATATATCGTATAGATCACTACTTAGGCAAAGAAATGATTCAAAACTTACTAGCGATTCGATCTGAGAATCCTATTCTAACACCTCTTTGGAATGATCAACTGATTGATTCTATTGTGGTACGTGCTCTAGAAGAAGTGGGTGTAGAGTCCAGAGGGCAATACTATGATCACTTTGGGGCAATCAAAGATATGGTTCAAAACCATTTGTTTCAGATTGTAAGTTTATTGCTTATGAAGCCATCAAGTAATCTAGATGAGCGGATAGCCAATCAAAATGAAATTATTGAGCACCTTGAACTCTATCATCAAAGTGAAGATGATGTAATCTTAGGTCAATATGAAGCTAATCAAGCAGTGAGTGATTCGCTTAAAGGGTATAAAGATGAAGAACATGTTGACCCGAATTCAAAAACTGAGACATTTGTGTCATTAAGAACGCGTGTAAACTTAGAACCCTATAAAAACATTAAAGTGATCCTACAAACTGGGAAGCGGACACATATGCGCTCAACTGAAGTGATTATTAACTTTAAAGGGCATGGGGCACTCCCTAATCAACTGATTATTAAGATATCACCAGATGAAGGTGTTTACTTACGTATGAACATTAAGAAACCAGGACCAAGTCATGATGTGGAAACGGTGATGATGGAATATTGCCAATCCTGTGTGTATGAGAATCGTTTAAATACTCCTGAAGCCTATGAAAGACTTCTTAAAGCAGCGATTTTATTAGATCGTTCCTTGTTTACGCCATGGGAAATGGTGTCATCGAGCTGGCGTGTTGTGGATGAATGGTTAGATTTTATTAAGACTCATCAAGTACCTCTTTTAATGTATCCTGCGAAAACCTATGGACCGACCAAGGTGATGGAACATATCAATGAAGACCTCCAATAAGATTGTGATTATTTATGATTTTGATAAAACCTTGACCGCAAAGGACATGCAGGAATATGGTTTACTTCAAGATCTAGGATATGTTAATCCACAATTGTTTTGGTCTGAAGTAAAAGCCTTTTGCGATGAGCATCATATGGATCCAGTACTAGGTTACATGTATAAACTCATGGATGTTGCGAAAAATCAAAATCAACCTATTACTAAAGAAAGACTATTTTCATATGGTCAACGTATTGAATTTGTGAAGGGAGTGGATGAATGGTTTAAAACATTATCACAACTTTCAAAAGCTCTTCAAATCAATATTGAACATGTGATTGTATCCAGTGGACTTACAAGCATGATAGAAGGAACTTCCATCGCTCCATACTTAACTCACATCTATGGGTGTGAATACGTGTATAATAAAGAAGGTGAAGCCATATGGGCAGCCGTGGCGAATAATTACACCATGAAAACCCAGTTTATTGCCCGTATCCATAAAGAAGCACATGATTTAAGTGATCATGTGCAAGTGAATGATAAATCCTCACTTCGTCCTGTGCCTTATTCACATATGATTTATATTGGGGATGGATTTAGTGATGTGGCTTCAATGAGAATGATTCATGAACAAGGTGGACTTACGTGTGCCTTGTATCATCATGATGCGAGTGTTGCGCAAGGTCTACTTAAAGATGGTCGTGTGCATGGGGCCTATGAAGCAGACTATCGAATTGAAGGAGCTCTCTATCAGAAGGTTGCATCCTATATTTCCTATATTTCAATGCCATAATGGGCATAGTATTTGAACTCAACGTGCTTACTCATTACAATGACACAAGATAGAAAGAGGTGTTTATGAACACAGTCATAAAAGCCATTGCAGAGCGTCGTTCCATGACGCAATTAACAAAAACCCCTTCATTTGATAAGGAACTTGTTTCCACAACGATTAAGGATGTACTCAAACATACCCCTTCAGCTTTCAATTCGCAAAGCAGTGGGGCATTAGTGATTACAGGCGATGTTCATGAAGCATTTTGGGAAGAAGTTCGACATCGTGTACTTCCACTTGTAAGTGATGAGAAAGCGATTATTCGCACCAATAAGAAAATTGATGGCTTTAAAGCAGGGGATGGAACAGTTATCTTCTTAGAAAATCAGACTATTAATCAAAGTCTAAGAGAGCGTTTTCCACTTTATGCTTCCTCAGTGGATTTATGGGCTGATCAAGGTCAAGGCTTTGTTCAGTATGGAGTTTGGTTAGCACTCCATGAGTTAGGTTTTGGGGTATCCTTACAACATTACAACCCACTCATTGATGATTATATCTACGACAAGTTAAAGGTTGAACGTCACTTTAAGATTGTAGGCCAAATGCCATTTGGAAAGATTGCGGGAGAATTCTCTAGTAAATCCTACATTGATTTATCACAACGTTACTTTGAAAGATAATGCCTAAAAAGCATTTTTTTTTTGATCACATTTTAGCACTTATCACTTGACAGTGCCAAAATATTGATTATAATATAGTTGTAAAGATTAGCACTCTACTAACTTAAGTGCTAAAGGAGGAACAACTATGGTCAGATTTAATCTTGCAACTCGTCCTACTACATCTCTATTAGATTCATTCTTCATGGATGATTTCTTTAATGATCGCTTCACTCCATTCTCAAACTTTGCGGGTGTGGATGTCATCAAAAATGACAATGGTTATGAACTACATGTGGATTTACCAGGAGTCAATAAAGATGACATTGTGATCGATATGAAAGATGACATCTTAAGTATTAAAGTTGATTCTAAAGAAGAAAAAGAAACTAAAGAGAAAAACTACGTCATTCGTCAACGCTCCACTCGTCAGTTCTCACGCTCATTCAAAGTAGCAGGTGTCCAAGAAGATAACATCAGTGCTCTTTATGAGAATGGGGTATTGACACTTAATCTTCCATTTAAAGAAAAAGTCGAAGTCTCAAGAAAAATTGAAGTGAAATAAGGGCAAAAACATTGCCCTTGTTTTATAATAGGATTAAGGAGATGTCCTTATGAAAGTTAAACTGCCTCGCTTTAATAAAAATACCCGTCAACTTGTATTGTTTCGTGGAATGAGATACTTTGAGGAACAAAGGATGAAACAGATCTCTAATCATGATCATACCTATGTGTATGAAGTGAAAGGGGAAGTCAACAAGTATGAAGTGGTCATTAATGTTGCGCAAGATGATACCATCGTCTTTTCATCGTGCACATGTCCATATGAAGATGGGGGATTTTGTAAACACCAAGTGGCAGCTTACTTTGATATCCTGAATGAACAAGGTCGCCTTCATCTCGATGATTATAAAAATAGTCTTACCCTTAAAGAAAAGCATCCAAGTAAACCAGTTCCTGAAGGCTGGAGTAAAGAAGATTATCTTGAACTTCAAAAGTTTAATGTGAAGAATTACATGAGTACTTTTACTAAAGAAGAACTCATGGATCTTATGGTGATGTATATGAAACAGGATATGAAGCTCTTTATGTATTTATTCCATCATTATATGGTTGAAGAAGAGAAGAATAAGATTAAAGGATTAAATTAGTATAATTTCTAAAACACTTTCACAAAATTGACGAAAGTGTTTTTACTTGTTATAGTTTTCACAAGAAGATGGGAGGGATGTTTATGACACGCCTTCATGCAAAATGGTGTAAACCATTGTGTTATGTGCTAGTCCCGGCATTCGTACTATTCCACATCTACAAGTTGCTTACGGAAGATTTTATGATGTTTACTCGAGATGGAACTCAACGTTATGATGTCTTATCATTAGTATGTCAGTGGGTTATTCCTATGTTGATTGGATGTATCCTTGGCTTGTTCTTAATCTTCCTTGTGCAATTTATCCAACGTCAAAGCCAAATTAAACGAATCAAACAAGATCAACTTAATCAAGAGTGATCTGGCCAGAACATGATGTTCTGGCTTTTTTTCATGACATCCTAGGTTGGCTTTGATACAATAGAAGTATGGAAAAACTACTTAAAATAAAACCGCATTTTAAAGAAAAGATTTGGGGTGGATCTCGTCTTAAAGAACGCTTTAATTTTGATTCGCCTTATGAGAAGACTGGGGAATGTTGGGCTGTGTCCGGAATTAGTGAAGGAGAAAGTACAATTGCTGGGGGAATTCATGATGGGAGACCATTAAATGAAGTTTATCGTGAAAATCCAGCATGGTTTGGACATAGTGAACATGACACATTTCCGATCTTAGTTAAGATTATTGATGTGAATGATGATCTTAGTATTCAAGTGCATCCTAATGATGTGGATGCGCAAGCAATGGGTCTCAAACATGGGAAAGCAGAAGCATGGTATATCTTAGAAGCGACGGAGCGATCTGAAGTTGTGCTAGGTCATACCTGTGCTACACGAGAAGAACTCGAATTTTGTCTTAATAATCCGACAGATCATGAATGGTTAAATCGATTCAATATCCGAGCTAATCAATTCTACTATTTACCTGGAGGAACGATTCATGGTAAATGTGCTCATACTTTACTGTATGAGATTGAACAAAACTCTGATATTGGATTTAGAATTTATGATTACAAACGCTTAGATGCGATGAACCAACATCGCCCTCTACATCGCAAAGAAGCACTTTCATGCATTAAGATTCCTGACATCACTCGTGAAGTCGCCCCCACAAAGATTATTACCTCGACGATGAAACATACTTCGTTCTTAAAGAGTGAACATTTCATTGTGGAACATGCCATCATTGATGAAGATACTGTTTTCGAACATGATTCACCTTTTACCATTATTGGTTTCCTTTCAGATGGAGGACTTAATCATGAAGAGTATAAAGCAGGAGATCATGTGATTATCTTGAATCATTGTCATGAATATACCCTGCATGCGAAAAGTGAAGTCATGATCATTCACATGCCTAAGCGTAAAGAACAAAATTAATGATTAGAAATCACCTATCTGGGTGATTTTCTTTTCTAGAGAACACTTTACTTTATTTTTGATAGAAAGATAGGTATAATAAGGACTCGAAAGTGAGGACCTTAGATGAAAGTCTTTAAGAATAAAAAAATATATACCTATCAAGAAACCTTTAGAACCGCAGTGTGTTTCTTCAATGGTCTTCGTTTCATCAAACAAGCAAAACAAGCAAAAGCAATTAATAAGCCGTTTGTGGAGCGCATTATGTTAGGTGTAACTGAAGTGAATGGATGCACCTTGTGTTCCTATCAACATACTGGAATTGCTTTAAAAGCAGGATTAACTCGTGAAGAGATTAAAGCACTCCTTGATGGAGAACTTGAAAGTGTTAACGATAACGAAATTATTGGAGTTCTTTTTGGTAAGCATGTGGCGGATCAAAGAGGATTATTTGATAAAGAAGCGTATGATCGTATGGTTAAAGAATATGGTGATGAGCGTGCATTGGGTGTATTAGGTGCAGTACGTATCATTATGTTTACCAACATTATTGGAATCATGGGAGGAGTGTTATTTGATACCCTCACATTTAAAAACAAAAAGTTAGGACTTTTCCTACACGAACTTGTTAGGCTTCCATTATTTATTCTAATGATGCCATTGGCTTTTATGACATTCATGGCTCTGCAATTTACAAGCAGTGAACGTTTAAAATTAGGATATAAAGCTTAATGAAAAGGTGCTCAATTGAGCACCTTTTAGTTTATAGTAATAGCAAGCTTAACGCCATCACGGCCATGCCACTGACAAGCCCATAGATGGATAGATGATGTTCTCCGTATTTTTCGGAGGCTGGAAGGAGTTCGTCAAGGGAGATAAAGACCATGATGCCTGCAACCCCTGCAAATAATATCCCAAGGATTACATCATTAAGGAAAGGCATCAGAATCAGATACCCTACAAGAGCTCCAATAGGTTCCGCAAGTCCTGATAAAAATGAATAGAAGAAAGCTTTGCGCTTTGATCCTGTTGCGTAATAAATAGGAACTGAGACCGCAATCCCTTCAGGAATATTGTGCAGTGCAATCGCAATCGCGATCGGAATGGCTAAAGTTGGTTCTTTAAGTGCCACCACAAAGGTTGCAAGACCTTCTGGGAAGTTATGGATTGCAATGGCAAGTGCGGTAAAGACACCCATACGCATAAGATTGCCTTTTTTAAGGGCTTCATTATCAACATCCTCCACATTATGGAGTTCATGAGGGTTCTCAGCTTTAGGAATAAACTTGTCAATAATCGCAATTAAAAGCATGCCACCAAAGAATGATAATACATTGACCCATGATCCTAGTGTTGTACCTAATTCTAGAATAAGACCATCCTGAGCCTTCACAAAGATTTCAATCATTGAGACATAAATCATCACACCGGCAGAAAATCCTAATGCGAGAGATAAAAACTTAGTATTTGTGGTTTTCGCAAAGAAAGCGATAGTACTTCCAATCCCGGTACTTAGACCCGCGAATAGAGTAATTAAGAATGCAAATAAAACATTATTCATAAAAGTGACCTTTCTAAAATTTAGTCAATTTCAACATTCACTCGTCCAATGACATAGGAATGAGGGATCGTATATTGTTCTTCACAAAACTCATACACTAGATTAGGAGTTAGAACGCCTTTAAAAGGCAATGTATTCCACAATGATGTTTTTAATACAAATCTTAGGAAACTAACACCTGATAGTTTAAATGGATGTGCACTTTTAAAGGGTTCAAATGAAATTGCTTTTAGTTCACAACCTTGTGACATCATCCGCTTACTGGTCAAGAAGTCTTTACGTTTCTTGATTGCGTTTATATCATAAGGTTTTGAGAAAGCAATAAGTTTATTGAGTTGTTCACTAATGCGTAAAGCATGGTCATCTGAGATGAGTAAAGTAAACCTTGTGACTTTATGTTTGTATTTAAATCCAAATCGATGGGTAAAGGATTCTTCATCACTGGTAAGAAGTACTCCTTGTTTTTGCCAAGGCCATGATGCATTGATTCGAGGCATCACCACCACGTGATAGACTTTGCCCTGAAATCCAATATACACAAAAGAATGACGGATTTGTTGTTTATCATTCATCACGAAATAAACATGAAGTCTTTGAGTGAGATTCGCCATTGAGGCAAAATTAGACACTGTTCTTTGATCTGAAAGTAGCCATTCATTGACTGTATGGATTAGATATGAGGGTAATATCCGTGATAAAAACAACGGTAAATGAAGTCGAGTGGTATGAATATTTTGATGATCTCTCATCATCTTTTTAATGATGAGGTGGCGATATGCCTGTACAATACTTGATCCTAGCATGAATAGTAACACAAACCATGATTGAAGTAAATCACTTTGGTATGGGTTGAAAATCAAAATCAATCCATAAGGAAGTGCGATCAGCGTATCTAAGACTAACATGCGTGTGATTTTAAATTGAACTCGCTTAAGTCCAATGTAACCACTTAATCTTAGTGCAAGTTGAATCACAATCCATAATCCGATGAGCTGATCCAGTGTCATCCAAGTATCAATGCTCCATACTCCAATGGTGAAGACTAACGAAAAGAATCCACCTATCTTAACAAGCCTTTGATGAAAGATGGGTGTAGACATCACTTGAACTAAAATAAAACGTGTAAAGGCCCAAAAGAAAAAGGATATGCTAAGTAATAATCTGAAAAGCCATGTTTCTTGAAGAAAGACGACATGCAAAAGGGCAGCACTCGTCCATGAGAGGATTGAAATTAAACTTAAATAGGGATAAAGCTTCATTGATATAGGTTGAGCATCTGTTTTCATAGTCCTATTATACACTGAAGTATCAGTGAATCAATGACAACATTAGTTGCGAAAGCAACTAAAAAAAGATACAATATTGAACAAGTGAGGTGTTTATGAAAGCAATTTTATTTGATTTAGATGGCACATTGTTGCCTATTGATATGCATGAGTTTGAATCAATCTATTTTAGAGGGTTATCTTCCCACTTTATGGATTGGATGGAACCTAAGGCATTTATTGATATTGTATGGAAGGCGACTGTGGCCATGGTCACAAGTCAAGATGAGCGCACCAATGAAGAAGTCTTTTATGAAGCTTTTACACCTTTGATTGGAGAACATCGTGTCTCTGAAGCCGTGAAGCGATTTGAACATTTCTATAAAGGGAAGTTCTCAGATCTTAAAAAGGCTTTAAGACCGGGGCATGAATGGAAACCAATATTAAGTGAACTTAAACATAAAGGATATGCTCTAGTATGTGCTACCAATCCGTTATTTCCAAAGATAGCGACAGAACAACGCTTATCTTGGATTGGACTTGATTTTGATGATTTTGATTTAGTGACTACTTTTGAAACATCTCGTTCATGTAAACCGCAATTAAAGTATTACCAAGAAATCTTTGAAACGATTAAGATTACACCTCATGATGCACTGATGGTGGGAAATGATACGTTAGAAGATCTTATCGTTTCAAAACTAGGATCACAAACGTATCTACTTCTTGATCATAAGAAAGAGAATGAGCGGGGTTCACTTCCTGCAACCTATCAAGGCAGTGCGCTAGAATGTATGGATTTCTTAAAACAATTACCCAACTTAGGAGAAACACAATGAATACATGGGACTTAACTGATTTATATCCTAGTTTAGATGATGCATCCTTTAGTCAAGATATTTCCTTATTAACACAAGCTATTCAATCATTCGAGGCTTGGTCTGATACTCTAGAATCTTTAAGTGCAGTTGAAGTATGTGAATCCTACTTAAAACAATCCATGGATATTTCCACACGATTGTCTCGCTTAAGTGCATTCGCATCACTCACTTCCGCAACGGATGCGACAAATAGTGCAGCTCTTAATGCATTGAACCAACTTCAATTACTATCGACTAAAACAGTGAAAGGTCAAGTGGCTTTTATTCACTTCTTAAAATCTTTAGATTCATTAGAACCATGTTTTAGTGCTTCCAAGTTATGTCAAGAACATGCTTATTTGCTTGAAACACTTAAAAAACAAGCAAATCATGTATTATCAGCCCAAGAAGAACTGATCATTTCAAAAATGAGTATTAATGGATCAACAGCATGGACTAACTTGCAAAATAAGATTACTTCGACATTAAATGTGGAAGTATCACTCCCTGAGGGTGTTAAAACAATGCCTCTACCTGCTGTGAGAAATCTAGCGTATAGTGATGATGCAGCGGTAAGAAAAGCAGGGTATGAAGCAGAAATGAAAGCATATTCTCGCATTGAAGATAGTTCCGCGGCAGCCCTTAATGGTATTAAAGGAGAAGTATTAACCCTTAATGAACTGAAAGGATATGAAGGAGTTCTTTCTGAAACGTTGATTAAATCAAGAATGAGTCAAGCAACACTTGATGCGATGTTGTCTGCCATTAGAAAATACTTACCATCTTTTAGAAAATATCTGAATCATAAGGCAAAACTATTAGGACATTCAAATGGTCTTCCTTTCTATGATATGTTTGCGCCAATTAATAAGAACACGTTAAACTACACTTATAAGGAAGCCAGTGACTTTGTGGTAGCCCAATTCGCGACCTTCTCCCAAGAACTCGCAGACTTCACGACTCATGCGATTGAAAAGAAATGGATTGATGTTGAGCCAAGACCTGGAAAACGTGGAGGGGCATTTTGTTCAAACTTGCATCCTATTAAACAAAGTCGAGTCCTACTTAACTTTGATGGATCATTCTCTAACTTAACGACGTTAGCTCATGAATTAGGACATGCTTATCATGGTCATTGTTTAAAGGATGAAACTATTTTAAACTCACGTTATCCAATGCCAATTGCGGAAACCGCATCCATCTTCTGTGAAACCATTGTAGTGAATGCAGCGCTTAAAGAAGCTGATAAAGAAAATGCGATTGCGATTCTTGAAGCAAGTATTTCAGATGCGACTCAAGTCATTGTGGATATTTATTCTCGCTATCTATTTGAAACCTCATTATTTAAGGCTCGTGAGACACAAGTGTTAGATTCTAAGCAACTTCAAGAGCTTATGTTGAATGCTCAAAAAGAAGCATATGGGGATGGATTAGATAATTCAATCCTACATCCATACATGTGGCTTAATAAACCTCATTATTATTCAGCAGGATTAAACTTCTATAATTTCCCATATGCCTTTGGATTATTATTCTCGAAAGGACTTTATGCTCAGTATTTAAAAGAAGGTGAATCCTTTGTTTCTAAATATAATGACTTACTCCAAGCTACTGGAAAACATAATATTAAGGATGTTGCCGCGATGGCTCATGTAAATAGTGAAGATCCTAAATTCTATGAAGATTCTCTAGAACTTGTGGCACAAGATATTGAGAAATTTATCCAATTAACAAGTCAATAAACCTCGAAAGAGGTTTTTTCTTTTGTGTTTGTTTTTATGTGATATAATGTGAGCAATGAAGCAACGCTCACAACCTTCCAACTATGAAAAGATTGCCTTTGATATTGCCTCACGCATTGTGAGTGGGGATCTTTTAGTCGGTTCAAAAATTTCAGGAAGAACTAAAATGTCTAGTGAATACAACGTTTCTTCGGAAACCATTCGTAAAGCACTTAAACTTTTAGAACTGGCGTATGTGGTGAGAATTCATCCTCATTCTGGAGTCATTATTGAAGATAGTCAACATGCTATGAGCTATCTTAATCAAAGAAAAGCTTTTATGAGTGTGGAAGCCCTTAAAGATGAACTCCATGACTTACTTCAAGCCAAGAAAGCCCTTGATAGTAAGATTGAAACCATTATGGGCGAACTTATTCTGGCCATGGATCGATTTGGTTTTTCTGATCCACTTCATCGAAGTGACTTCGTCGTGACTTCAAAGCATAGTTTTGCGAACACAAGTATTAAGTCATTAGCTTTGTATCAGAAGACACAAGCTACCATTATTGCGATTAAGCGAGGTCAGGAACTTATTACTTCACCAGGACCTGATGCATTGTTGATGCCTCATGATAAAGTGATGGTCATCATCCCAAAAGAGCGGATGCATGATTTAAATCACTTCTTAGCGACATCACTAGATTCAAATAAGGAGCAGTAGTATGAAAGTGTACATTTTATTCTCAAAGACAGGGACGTGGTTATCACGAATACTTAGTTTCTTTTCTGATTTTGAGTATATGCATTCTAGCATTAGTTTTGATCCGACATTAAAAGAAATGTATTCTTTTGGACGAATCAAACCTCATAATCCTCTAATTGGAGGGTTTGTTAAAGAAAGTTTATATGAAGGAGTCTATACCTTTTCTTCAAAAAACAAATGTATGGTATACTCCACAAATATCAGTGAAGAACAAGCTCAACTTCTCAAAGAAGAAATTCAAAGATTTGAAATGTCTTCAAGAGCATATCATTACAATTTCTTAGGTTTATTCTTCATTCCGTTTAAAATTCGTGTGGAGCGAAAACATCATTATTTCTGCTCTCAGTTTATTTCAGAATTGTTTATTAAAATTGCGATTCTTGATCAAAATATTAAATCATATTGGACAAGTCCTAAAGATTTGATTCACCTTCTAGATTTAACCCTTGAATATGAAGGATTGATTAAAGATTATCCGTTAAAAGATAAATCTTAATTCTTTACAAGGGTTTAACACACATGCAAGATGTTTTAAGATACACTTAACCAAAGGAGAAGATGTGTATGAAATTTAATAAGTCGGAATTAAGTTGGATTCTGTATGATGTTGCGAATTCAGCCTTTATTCTTATCGTCACCGCGACCATTCCAGTTTATTTTAGAGCTTTAGCTGAATCTGCAGGTGTTGAAACTGCAAGTGTTACCGCTTTGTTTTCGACAGCTACAACCATTGCGGTCTTATCTTTAGCACTGATTTCACCAGTTTTAGGAGCTATTGCAGACTATCATGGCATGAAGAAGAAACTATTTGTGGGATTCTTAATTATGGGTCTAGCGGGGGCATCTTCTTTAGCAGTCGTTACTCAATGGCAAGCCTTCTTGATTTTGTTTATTCTCGCACGTATTGGATACAGTGCATGTAACGTTTTCTATGATTCGATGCTTATTGATGTGACAACAGATGAAAAGATGGATAGTTTATCTTCTCATGGTTATGCTTGGGGATATATTGGATCAACGGTGCCATTCATTATTGGGATTGCGCTTATTCTCACCACTCCATTTGGTTTAACTGCAGGACGTGCAACTCAAATTTCATTCATCATCACAGCACTTTGGTGGGCATTATTAACACTGCCTTTACTTAAGAATGTTAAACAAACCTATAGTTTACCCGCTCAACCTAAAGTCGTTTCTTCCTCATTCAAACGTGTTGGGGCAACTTTTAAGAAGATTGCGGACAATAAACCATTATTCTATTTCATTATCGGATACTTCCTATACATTAATGGGGTTTATACGATTATGTCTCAAGCCACAAACTTTGGTGGAGAAGTTGGCATTGATCAAACTCAAATGATTATTGCTTTACTGGTGACTCAGTTTGTAGCATTCCCATTTGCAATCTTAGCAGGGAAACTTGCAACTAAGTTTGGACCACTAAAACTTATCAAAGTCTACATGCTTATCTATACACTCGTCACAATCTTGGGTTACAACTTAAGCAGTGCGACTGAGTTCTGGATGCTTGCGATTATTGTGGGTATGGCTCAAGGTGGTATTCAATCATTATCACGTTCATACTTTGGTCGCCTTATTCCTAAAGAAGAATCAAATGAATACTTTGGATTCTTTGATATCTTTGGTAAGTTCTCCGATGGTATTGGCCCATTATTCTTAACCGCAGCAGTGCTTCTTACTGGAAGCGCACGACTAGGTATTCTAGGGCTTATCTTATTCTTCGTTCTAGGATTTATCTTCATTAACAAAGTTGATAAACTGACAAGCAAATGATTTAACATTATCCACTTTAAGGTGGATAATGTTTTTATAAGGAGGGCATATGTTTCCCTATCATCAAATTAAAAACCCTATTCCAACCCAAGTTCATCTTAATGTGAAAAACATAAAGGTAATGAAACAATTTTATCAAAGTAGTCTTGGACTTGAACTTTATGAAGATCATGAAGACAAGGTAGTTCTTGGAACACGTCATCAACCCCTATTAGTACTTCATCACACTCCAACCTACACAAGTGCAAGTTCAACTGAAAGTCATTTATATCATTTTGCGATTTTAGTGAATAAACCCGTTCAATTAGCACAAATCTTACAACATCTTGTATCACATCAAGTCCGTCTTGATGGTGCTTCCGATCATCAGATTTCTCATGCAGTGTATCTAAGTGATCCAGAAGGTAATGGTATTGAATTAGCTTATGATCGTGATATTTCCTATTGGCCAAAACAAAAAGATGGTTTACTTGATGGCCAAGCTATGATTAAACCATTTGATGCGGATTATTATCTAAATCTAGAAGTACCTAAAGACTCATCTTGGCATGAGGATGCCATTCTTGGCCATGTGCATTTCTATGCCCATGATTTAGAGGCAACTCATCAGTTTATGGTCAATACTTTAGGGTATGATCTAACCATGAATCTAAATCAACAAGCTCGTTTCTACAGTGTTTTGGGTTATCATCATCATATCGGTTTTAATCGCTGGGGTAACTTTAAGACGCCATTAGGTGAGAATAAACTTGGATTAAGAAAACTTGTCTTTGAATCAACCACCATTGATGACTCGAAGACGTTGATCGATCCTAATGGATTTGTGTTTGAAATACATAAGAAATAAAAAAACGTGCGTGAGCACGTTTTATGATTGAACTGAAATAAAGATGTTTTGTTTAGGAAGCATTCTTTTGAGACGTTTGATTTGTCCAAAGTCTACACTAGAAGCAAAGTTGATGATTGTTGAATCAGTTTCAACATGAATGTCCCCAATGTAACGTTGGTGAATTCCGCATAGATCAGTAGCGGATTTCACGAGTTTACTTGGGTTAACCCCATGTTTGCGCCCAACATTCAATGTATAAGTTTTGAAATTGCCTTCACGTGCTTGTTTTAATGGTTTCAAAGCTTTTAACTTTTGATTTCCAACAATACTTGAAAGTAGTTCGGCCACTAATGCTTCAGGATGTTCGTAGTTTACAAGTAGTGCTTGCGCAAGTTCTAACATGTCTGGTTTAACTTCTGAGGATTGTAATTTATCCATAATCGAAGAAGTGACTAAGAAATCGAGTTCTTCTTGAGTAGGATAAGGCATAGTGGCTACATTGAGTTTATGAGTTTGAACTAAGCGTGCCCATGAACGACGTTGTTTTGGTGAGATTAAGGTAATTGCGGTTCCTGTAGAACTTGCACGTCCTGTACGACCAATACGGTGAATATAATATTCATCATCTTGTGGTAAGTCGTAGTTAATTACCATGTCAAGGTTGTTGACATCAATACCACGAGCAGCAACGTCAGTTGCAATCATGATTTTAATATGTCCTAGTTTAAATTTTGACATAATGGAAGTACGCATTTCTTGTTTCATGTCTCCATGAAGCGCTGCAGCACTGATTCCAGCTTTGTTCATAATGTCAAAGAGATCATCAACCATTTTCTTTGTGTTCGCAAAGACAATTGCTTGAGTTGGTTTGTACATAGCAAGAAGTTGAACTAATAGTTCATCTTTATGTTCACCTTGAACTTCATATTGAAGTTGTTGGATATTTGAAACTGTACGAGTTCCCTTTTCAATTTGAATATGTTTTGGTTTATTTTGGTATTCTTTAGTAATATCCAAAATTGCTTTTGGCATGGTGGCAGAGAATAATGCGGTTTGGCGTTGTCTTGGAAGTTCTTTTAGAATATCTTCAAGTTCTTCTTTAAACCCCATTTGCAGCATCTCGTCAGCTTCATCTAACACTAAGAAGCGAGTTTGCTCAAAACGTAAGGTTTTGCGACGCATATGGTCTAAGATGCGACCAGGAGTACCTACTACAATATCAACCCCACCTTTAAGTTGGAAGATTTGAGTTGAAATAGGTTGACCTCCATAGATGGTCACAGTTTTGATATTTTCCATATATTTGGAAAACATGCGGATCTGCGTAGTGATTTGTATAGCCAATTCACGGGTTGGACATAAAATCAATGCTTGAGGTAAACGCTTATCTTGTGCTTTGTTAAGCATGGACAAGATAGGTAATACAAAAGCTGCTGTCTTTCCGGTTCCTGTGTGTGATTGACCAATAATGTCGTGGCCATCTAACATCATAGGAATAGCTTGTGCTTGGATGTCTGTAGCCTGTGTGTATTGTGCGTCCTCAATGGCTCGCATAATGTTGGGTTGCAATGCTAATAAATTAAAATTCATAGTTTCTCATTTCCGTGAATAAACACTTTTGTTAGTATAGCACACATGTGGGGTACACATGCAAGAACTTTTTTTATTTAGCGATGAAAACACTTGAAATATGTGTGTAATCGTTTACAATATATCTATAAGCAGAAAGGCGGTGATGTCCATGAGACGGGTCTTCGACAGATTAGCTCTTTCTCTTGTGACAAATGCTTTAACCCTGCAAAATAAAGAACAACACTTTTAAGATGGACTAGGAATGTCCATCTTTTTTGTTAAGTTTGAACTATAGGAGGTAAACACATGGATCAAACAAACAAATTATTCTTCGACGCAGCCGCTAATGGAGATATTAGCACAGTGAGTGCTATGGTTTCTAAAGGCGCAGATGTCAACGTGCTTAATGGAGAAGGGCGCAGTGCATTGATGAGATCAGCAAAGCGCGGGCACGAGAATGTCGTGATCTTTTTACTAAGTCATGGCGCAAATGTTAATGCGAAAGACATTAATGGTAAGACTGCGATTATGGGTGCAGCTAAAAAGGGCCATCTTGATATCGTTCGTCGTCTTGTGGATTTAGGGGCTGATGTGAATGCAGCTGACAACAAAGGAAGAACTGCGCTTATGCGTGCAGCTTTCTTAGGTCAACTTAATGTCGTGGATTACCTTATTAAAAAAGGGGCTAATGTGAACACCCAAGATGAAATGGGTCGTAGTGCATTAATGGAAGCTTGCTTAGCTTACAAGGGAGAAGTCATTCGCTCGCTCATTGAAAATGGTGCTGATGTCAATCTTCAAGATAAGATTGGATGCACCGCGCTTATGAGAGCAAGCTACTCGGGATACTTAGAACTTGTAACTTATTTATTAGAACATGGTGCCGATAAAGAGTTACTAGACCATGATGGAAATAAAGCGATTCATTATGTAAGAGAACACAGTTTTGCGGAATTAAAACCGCTATTGAAATAAGGAGCCCCTATGAGAGACTATCAATCATTTGAAGTAAGAAATGTTGTGACGTTAGGTCACTCAGGATCAGGTAAAACAACACTTGTTGAGAGTATGTTACTCCATACAAAAGCAGTTGATCGCATTGGAAAAGCCGTTGATGGGAATTCAGTCTTAGATTATGATGCAGAAGAAGTAAAACGTGGGGTTTCAGTATTTACATCACTTGCCCCAATTGAAGTCCGTAATACAAAGATTAATATGTTAGATACTCCTGGGTATCTGGACTATATTGGAGAAGCCACCGCTGGTTTAGCGGTAGCAGATAATGCCTTAATTGTGGTTGGCGCAAAAGATGGTGTACAAAGTGGAACACTCACAGGGTATAAAAAGGCCAAAGAAAGAAAATTACCAACCATCTTCTTTGTGAATAAACTTGATGAAGAAAATACATCATTTGATCAAACTTATAATCAACTTCGTGAGGCATTTGGAAAAGCTGTAATTGCTTTTGAACTTCCAATTATGGAGGGTGGACATATTGTTGGGTCGATTAATGTCCTCAAAAACAAAGCTTGGTACATTAATGATCGTGAAAATGCGAAACCAATTCCAGATGCGTATGTCGCTCGAGTGAATGAACTTAAAGAGCAAATCTCAGAAGCTGTGGCTATGTCGGATGATACGCTCATGGAAAAATTCTTTGAAGGTGAATCATTCACTGATGCAGAGATTTTAAAAGGCATTCGTCTTGGAGTAAGAAGTGGTGAAATCTTGCCTGTGTATTCAGGTTCTGCCACAAAAGTGATTGGGGTTGAAAGATTACTCGAACTCATTGTGGACTATTTCCCTACTTATGCTGAAAAAGGATTTGTGGAAGCAAAAGATGAAAAAGGCAATATAGTTCAACTTCAAACTTCTGAAACTGAATCATTTAGTGCTCGTATCTTTAAAACGATTGTGGATCCATTTGTAGGCCGTATTTCATTTATTAAAGTGATGAGTGGTGTTATCACGACGGATTCCATCGTGCATAATGCTCAAAAGGATAAAGCTGAAAAAGTGAACCAACTATTCTTAATTAAAGGGAAAAACCAAATTGGAGTGGGTAAACTATTTGCAGGGGATATTGGGGCAATTGTTAAATTACAGATGAGTGAAACTAATGATACTCTATGTACGAAGGCAAAAATCGTAACCTTTGATCCAATTGAATTTGTTCAACCGATGTTAGGCTTTGCATTATGGCCAAAAACCAAACTTGATGAAGATAAGATGTCCACTTCACTTCAAAGACTTCTTGAAGAAGATCCAACATTAAGAATGGATAAGAATCCTGAAACGCATGAACTAGTGCTATATGGTGTTGGAGATCAACATATTGATGTCATTATTTCTAAACTTAAATCAAAATATAAAGTAGAAGTGGATTTATCAGAACCAAAAGTTCCTTATCGTGAAACGATTCTTGGTACCGTGACTGCAGAGGGTAAACATAAGAAACAATCTGGGGGTGCAGGTCAATTTGGACATGTATTTATTACCTTCGAACCAAGTGAATCTTCAGATATGGTCTTTGAAGAAAAAATCTTTGGAGGAGCAGTTCCTCGTCAATACTTCCCTGCGGTTGAAGCTGGTTTACGAGAAGCAATGGTTAAAGGTGTATTGGCAGGATATAAGGTTGTGGGGGTTAAAGCTACCTTAGTTGATGGTAAATATCATGATGTAGACTCTAAAGAAATTGCCTTCAAACAAGCGGCTAAGTTGGCTTATCGTGCGGGGATGCCAAAAGCTAGACCTGTATTACTTGAACCAATTGTTAAGGTTGCGGTAACCGTGCCTGAAGAATATACTGGAACTGTGATTGGGGATTTAAATAAACGTCGTGGAATTATCTTGGGTATGGAAATGATTTCTGAGAATGAACAACTCGTTAGTGCAGAAGTTCCTATGTCTGAAATGATGAGATATCCTACAGAACTTCGTAGTTTCACACAAGGTCGAGGAAGTTTCGTTCAAGAATTTGACCGCTACGAAGTAGCACCTCCACCGATTGCTCAAAAAGTTATCGATTCAGCTGTGAAGGAAGCAGACGAAGAAGAATAAATAAACCAAAGAACTGGATCATTCCAGTTCTTTTTCTTGATTAAAAAACCCTTAGAGATTTTTCTAAGGGTTTAAATAATATTATAATGCTGCTTTATAGTTTTTAGCGACAACATCCCAGTTCACTACATTAAACCATGTGGTTAAGTAGTCAGGACGACGGTTTTGAAACTTCAAGTAGTAAGCATGTTCCCAAACATCGACTCCAAGAATTGGGGTTAATCCATCAGAGACTGGGTTGTCTTGATTTGCGGTTGAAACGACTTTTAGTCCTTTATTCGCATCGACCACTAGCCATGCCCATCCTGATCCAAATCGAGTTTTGCCAGCAGTTGCGATAGCATCCTTCAGTGCATCAACACTACCAAATGTAGCATTGATGGCTTCAAGTAATGCTCCACTTGGTGAAGTAGCTCCACCTGGAGTCATAACCTCCCAGAAGTGTGCATGGTTTAGATGTCCACCTCCATTGTTTCGAACAGCTCCACGAATATCTTCAGGAACAGCATTTAAATCCTTAACTAAATCGAGTAATGGAACATCTAATAAATTAGGATGTTTTTCAAGGGCTGCGTTGAGGTTATCAACGTAAGCTTGATGATGTTTAGAATGATGAATCGTCATAGTTTGCGTGTCAATGTGTGGTTCGAGCGCGTCGTAACCATACCCTAGCGCAGGCAATGTGTGTTTTGGCATGATATTTTCTCCTTTGTTTATATCTATACTTTAAGAGTAACAAACCTACTCACATTTTTCAATTCATGTGATGTTTACAGCTGGTATAATTTGGAATATTTTGTGATTAATCCTTCGACATAGGCGTGTGCACTAAATGGTTTTTTACAAACCTTTTCAATAAGTTCTTTTCCATTATATAAACCACCGTATTGATGTATGTTTTCTTTTAACCACGCTTTGATGCTCTTGAAGTCATTATTTAGTAACATGGCTTCTACATCTAAGTCGTGTCCCATAGCTTCAAAGAACATCGCTCCATAAGCACTGCCTAAGGCATAGGTTGGGAAGTAACCGAAGGCTGCTCCACTCCAATGAACATCTTGTAGCACACCATGATCATCACTTAACACATCAAGATTGAGATAGGCTTTAAATTTCTCGTTCCAAACCCTTGGCAAATCATCAACTGAGAGAGTTCCATCAAATAATGCTTTTTCAAGTTCATATCGAAGCATGATATGAAGTGGATAAGTGAGCTCATCAGCCTCAACACGAATGAAGGATTGTTCGACATAGTTGATCCCAAAGATAAATTCATCTATAGTCACATCTTTGAGAACACTCACTATATTTTGAACATTTTCATAATGAGGTTTCCAAAAAGCATACGATTTACCTACTAAATTCTCGAATAAGCGAGATTGAGATTCATGTAATCCATAGGTCATCGACTGAGCAATGGTTAATCCTTCAAACTCAGGGTTAACTTGACCATTGTAGGTCGCATGTCCCACTTCGTGGATAAAGGCAAATACACTGGATGTCATTTGATTGGTTAAATAACGTACAGTAACGCGATTATCATGGGCACTGAAATGAGATGAGAATGGGTGAACACTCTTTGCGATTGCACCAGTGTCTAATGAATAGTCAAAGACTGGGGCTAAATAATCAATGAGTTTCTTTTGTTCGTCCTCACTCACATATGCGCTTAGGAAAGCAGGAGCAGGCTTTTCTGAGTTTAAGACTTTTTGAATAAATGGCACCAGTTTTTCTCTTACTTCATTAAAGAATGCATCATAATCAGAAGATCTCATGCTTTCTTCAAAATCATCAAGAAGTTGCTCGTAAGGATCAAGTTTAGAATCTCTAAACGAAACAATGATTTTTGTCATCTCAATGAGTTTTGAAAGATAAGGTTTGAACATTTGGTAGTCATTCTTTGATTTTGCGACTTCCCATATATGTTCTGCTTCACTTTGTAAAGTCACAAACTCAATGTAGGTTTCTTTAGGCACATTGACAATATCCAAAACATTTTTTAATGATTGTTTGATTTCTTTGCGTTGTACATCATTGAGTGATTCTTCTAGTGCATCTTTAAGAATTTGAATAGCAGAAGGATCAGTCATAATCGAAAACATTTCTCCAGATAAAACACCCATTTTTTGGGCTCGATACGATGCACCAGCTTTTGGTGCGATGGTCGCTCCATCCCAGTGTAACGTCGCTAAGGCGAGTTGATACGCTGCGATTTTTGAGCGAAGTTGAGTATACTGTTCATATGCGCTCATAAAAGTTCTCCTTTAATAGTCTCATTGTATCATAATCACCTTTTCCTATTGTATAATAACAACAAACCATCATCATATTTGAAGTATTCAGATGATTAGAAAGGAAGCTTAATGAAAGACATTGAAGCCTTACTTCTAAAGCGAGGAGTCACAAAAGATGATATTGTGGAGTGTGTATACTTTCTACAAGAACAATACTTTGAACACCTAGACAAAAGTCGAATTATCCATTATGTCGATAGCGTTCTGAATAAGCGTGAAGTTCAACATGCGATTGCGACAGGAATTGCGATTGATATGGCCACAGAACAACGCACCTTTGGAAGTAAAGAACTCCAAGACATCATTCTTAATGATGAAGGTCTTTATGGAGTGGATGAAGTTCTAGCTTATGGAATTTGTAATTTATATGGGTCGATAGCACTGACAAATTTTGGTTATATTGATAAAATAAAACCAGGCATCATTGGAAAACTTAATGATGACCATATAACACAATGTAATACATTTTTAGATGATATTGTCGGAGCGGTAGCAGCGGCAGCCGCATCCAAACTAGCACATGATCGGGAGAACATGATATGAAAAAATTTCTAGTCTTTATGATTTTAACTTTAGTTTTATTGGGTTGTGCTGATAATTCGCTTAAATCTACCCCAGCTTCTCAAGTCAGTGAGAAACTCATTAACTTAGAATCAGCTGTAGTGGTCTTTGGTCAATCCACATGCGCAGCATGTACCGATTATAAACCAGTACTTCAAGAAGTACTTAAAAACTATCCTAATGTACCTATAATGTATGTGGAAACAGATAAAGATAATCGTAGTGATGTCACTTCACTGGTTGAGCGCTTCTTACCAGAAGCAACAGTCACTCCAATTACTTATTTCTTTGTGAATGGAGAACTTGTAGGATTTGAGCGTGGAGCATTTAGATACAGTCAACTTAAAGCGTTCCTAGTTGAAAAAGGATATATTAGCGAATAATGTACGATAAAAAGGATTGGCAAGCCGCACTATTACACTGTGGTATTCAAAAGGGAGAAAACCTGATTATTTCAGGGTCACTTTCTTACGAAGATAAAACCATTGATGGTTGGCCAACCTTAATCGAAGCCTGTTTATCGATGGTGGGTGGCGAAGGCTCAATGATGACCATCGTAAAGAGTCCTCGGTGTGAACCATGTCATAGTGATCGAACACTATCTTCATCATCACGAGAGAAATTTATCAAACAATGGAGTCATTCATCGTATTCGTTGACTTTAGCGCATCCTTTAGAAGCTGCTTTTCTAATGCATGATGAAGTAAGAAAAATTATGCACCCAGGATTTCGATTTTATGCGATAGGAAAATATGCGCCATTTATGGTGAGAAAAGTATCCAAGCATTTCCCACTCCATGAAGATGGACCACTTCAAGCGGCGATCAAACTAAAAGCTAGACTCATACATTTTGGTGAGGAAGATCCATGGGTGATGATGAGTGCTCATGCGGATGAAGTCATTGTGAATGGGGGAATTAATCATGTGGATGGTATCGCCAAGTGGGAAACATTCTTAGATAAAGAAGGTAAAACCATCCCTCAGCCTAAAAACACATGGCAGATTCTCAATGAAAAGGTAAGACTATATGAGTTTAATTAAAGTCGAAGTTATTAAAGGGAAAAAGGCCATTCAAATCACAGGGCCACTACGCATCGAAGTCTTTGAACACGAACAAGGTTTTGTGGATGAGTTTGATGATCTTGATGAAGCAAGTGTCCATGCAATCATATATGAAGATAAGCAAGTCATTGCGAGTGGTCGAATGTATGAAGAACATCCACAAGTGTATCATCTAGGACGCATTGTGGTGAAAAAAGAAAAACGTGGCCAAGGATATGGTCAACGTATCGTGAATGAGCTTGTCAATCATGCCATTCAACAAGGTGGAAAACAATGTGTTTTGTCCTCGCAAACTCACGCATGTCGTTTTTATGAAACGTGTGGATTTAGACAAGAGGGACCAGTCTATTTAGATCAAAACCAACCTCATCAATGGATGGTTAAAGATATAATATAATAAGAAGCACTTGAGAAGATATATCTTCAAAACGGACACAATAAAAAAAGGCACTAGTGTAAAATTACATTAGTGTTTTTCTTTAGGAGGAATGAAATGAGAAAAACGAAGAAACATAAAGTCTATAGTATTGAGGAAAAG
>Ga0208242_100065_pt1 | contig 149479 bp, 125 predicted proteins | sample SubbioAug_CSW13A_FD_184825 | JGI IMG/M metagenome (GOLD analysis project Ga0208242, IMG submission 184825) | Serpentinite rock and fluid subsurface biosphere microbial communities from McLaughlin Reserve, California, USA - CR12Aug_CSW13A (SPAdes) | ecosystem: Environmental > Terrestrial > Deep... | reverse complement strand
TCTCGGTCTGGGTGCCATCGGCCAACTGCACCGTGGTGCGCCGGCCTCCGATGCGGCTGTGCAGCGCCAAGGGCATGACGAGCTCGAGGCCATATCGAGCCACCAACCAAGCGCCCCCGAGCAGGTTGTGCGTTTCCATGGCCGATTATGCGCAAAAAGGTGCTTGGGCGCTCAAAAACATGTTTACAAGCAGGAAGTCGCTCAAAAATATTACAGTGGCCGATGGGGGGGAGTCGGCACATGTCAACCATGGTGTAAACTGTCAACCAAGTCGTCAACCAAGCAATGATCGGAGTCTAGCAGTGAGCCAGAGGATGTCGAACGCGCCGGTGTACTACGCGCTCGCGCAGGCGCGCTTCAACCCTGTTGCCGCGATGTCCAAGTACGTGGATCAGATCCAGGATCGTCTGCGGCGCGAGGGCTATCCGTTGTTCGAGTCGCAACAGGTCACGCACTTGGTTGTGCCGGGGCCCGGCCTAGCGCTGCAAGCAGAGCCGCAGGTTGCGCAGGCGCCTCAGTGGCTCCTCACCCGCGGTGATCGAACGGCTGGGTTCATTCTCGCACCGTCGGCCATCACCTACCACACCACCCACTACGATACGCACAATGTGTTCATCCCGGAGTTGCTGCGCGGCTTGGCGGCCGTGCATGAGGTGGCAACCCTCGAGCACGTCAGTCGGTTGGGCCTTCGCTACCTAGATGCCGTGTGGCCTCGCGCCGGTGAGAGCGTGGAGCAGTATCTCGTCAGCGGATTGCATGGGTTCGAGTTCAATGCCGAGCTGCGCTACGGACTGACGGAAGCCGTCTTTGGCACGGACTCTGGCCCACTGGTGCAGACCGGGACGCTCGTGACCCGGGTGCACAGGATGACTGCTCCCTTGGGGTTCCCGCCGGACATGCAGCCCAACGGCTTGATGATCGATCCGAAATTCGATCTGAAAGAGCCTTGGGCGCACGCGGTCATCGATACAGACCATTTTGTCGAAGGCCGCATGCCGATCGATCTGGACAAGCTGGGTGAGCAGTTGCTCTCGCTGCATGCGACCATCAAGTCTGCCTTCGGAGCGACGACGACGGATCATGCACGCGCCGCGTGGGCCTGAACCAGACTAAACAGACGCCATGTACACCTCGACCCCGTCTTCCAATCGAACGGTGCCGCTCGCCTCTCCTATCGGGGCCGCTGCCACCGCCTTTGCGCTGATCGGCTTTGCAGCGGGTGGCAGTGGCAGCGTTTTCGACATCTCTCACGCTAGGGAATGGCGCAGGATGTTGGAGGCGCGCGTTCCTATCCACATCGATGTGGGGACGACTGACGACAGCCAAGAGCAACGCCCTGACCTGCGGTCTGCCTCTGGGCACCTCGGCAACATCCGCCAAGTGTTGAACCCGGCCATCGCCGATCTGGCCACGGTGTTCGGCGTATCCAGGCAAGCGGTCTACAAGTGGATCGGCGGCGAAGCGACACCCGAGCCTGATAAGCTGGAGCGGATTGTGGCCCTCAGTCATGCCGCTGACGCTTTCCGAGACGCCCGAGTCACCCGTGCGCCTTCCATACTGAAGATGAAGGCCTTTGAGGGCCGGTCCCTGATGGATCTCGCTGCTGCCGGGCAGCTCTTACCATCGCACATCCAGTCGCTGATCGCCGAAGCCCAGGCTATGGATGCGGCCTACGACCGATCAGGCTTGGCGAAGTCGAAAGCGCAGCCCTCGGATGATTGGCGTACCGAGATGTCCATTCCCGGGTCCCTCGAGCGATAGGATTGGGGGGCGATGGATGCTGCCGCGCGATACCGACTGGCGACAGGGCGATCTTCTAAGCTGCGAGGCCGCTGCTGCATTGGAACTGGTCAGCGCGAACGACCAAGGGCGCCGCGTCATCGTCATCACCCATGATTGCGACTTTTGGAGCAAGGTTTATGGGAAGCGTTTTAGCCTTCCTGCGCAGAAGTGGGGCGAACGGGCAGAAATTGCCACGAAATTGCCACCAGGCTGCACTGGAAATGAAAGAGCACCCGCTTGATGATCTCTGAATCAATTGATTTGCAGGGAAATTTCTGGTCGGGGTGAGAGGATTCGAACCTCCGGCCTCTACGTCCCGAACGTAGCGCTCTACCAGGCTAAGCTACACCCCGTGTGTGGACTGTGCACCTTGCAACGCACCCCGTGCCTAGGGGGCGGTTTGTGCTAAGAGCGGCGCTCCAGCAGTGCAGCCGCCCATTGTATCAAAGCCTCGCGGCCGGGGCTGGTCGGTAGGGTTTGGGCGGCGGCGATGGCGCGCTGGGCTTGGGCTTGGGCAGCCAAGCGCGCGTCGGCCAAGCCGCCGCTGCGGCGCACGATTTGGATGATCTCGGGCAGCTGGGCGCTGTTGCCTTGCTCGATGGCGGCGCGGATCAGGGCCGCTTCGCTGGGGCTGCAGCGTTGCAGGGTGCAGATCAGGGGCAGCGTGACCTTGCCTTCGCGCAGGTCGTCGCCCAGGCTTTTACCCATTTCATCGACTTCGCCTTCGTAGTCGAGCACGTCGTCGATGACTTGGAAGGCGGCGCCGAGCGACTGCCCGTAGTCGGCGCAGTGGGCTTCGGTGGCGGCGTCGCTCTGGGCCAGGATGGCGGCTAGGCGGGCGCTGGCTTCAAACAGTTTGGCGGTCTTGGCGCGGATCACGCGCAGGTAGGCGGCTTCGTCGAGCGCGGCGTCGTGCATCTGCATCAGCTGCAACACCTCGCCCTCGGCGATCACGTTGGTGGCGTCGGCGAGCACGTCCATGACGCGCATCAGCCCGGCTTGCACCATCATCTGGAAGGCGCGCGAGTACAAAAAATCGCCCACCAGCACGCTGGCGGCGTTGCCAAACAGGTGGTTGGCGGTGTCGCGGCCGCGGCGCAGGGCCGACTCATCGACCACGTCGTCGTGCAGCAAGGTGGCGGTGTGGATGAACTCGACCACCGCCGCTAGGCTGTGGCGGCGGGCGTCGGTGCAGCCCAGCGCCTGGCACATCAGCAGCAGCAGCGCCGGGCGCACCCGTTTGCCGCCGGCGCCGATGATGTATTCGGCTACCTGGCCCACCAGCAACACCTCGCTGCCCAGCTGTTGGCGGATCACGCCATCGACCACTTGCATGTCATCCGCGACCAGCGCCAGGGCAGGAGCAGGGGAGGCGGTGGCAGGGGTGTGGGTGGCGGAAGGGGGCACGGCGCTCAATGAATCGGGTGCTTTGCGTAGCGATGAAAATATAGTCAGGATTATAAAGAGGCCCTCAGGCCTGATTGAACGGTGCGGCTAAAGCCGATCTGTGCTATCATGGCGGTCTTTGCCAAAAACAGCTGCCTGCGGGTGGTGTTGCTTTGGCTGCTGGCGCTTTAGGTCCGTAGCCAGCGGGGTGGATGCAGCTTTGGGCTGCAGTCGGCTCAAAAGACGAATCATGGACCGGGTTTTCGAGGAGGCTGGGCGCCCGTGCTGGGTGCTTGGCCGTTTGAACTCGATGGAGTAATTCTACATGGCGAAGAAAATCGTCGGCTTCATCAAGCTGCAGGTGCCAGCTTGTAAGGCCAACCCCTCCCCCCCGATCGGTCCGGCGCTGGGTCAGCGCGGGCTCAACATCATGGAGTTCTGCAAGGCCTTCAATGCCCAAACCCAGGGCATGGAGCCGGGCTTGCCGCTGCCGGTGGTCATCACCGCGTTTGCCGACAAGAGCTTCACCTTCATCATCAAAACCCCGCCGGCCACGACGCTGATCAAAAAATCGATCAAGCTCGACAAAGGCTCGCCGGTGCCGAACAAGCAAAAGGTCGGCAAGATCACCCGGGCCCAGCTCGAAGAGATCGCCAAGACCAAGATGAAAGACATGAACGCGGCCAGTATCGATGCCGCTGTGCGCACCATCGCCGGCTCGGCCCGCTCGATGGGCGTGATCGTGGAGGGCGTGTGAGATGGCAAAGCTGAGCAAAAAACAAAAAGCGCTGCAAGGCGTGGTTGACTCCACCAAGCTGTACCCGGTAGCAACCGCGCTGGGCATGGTCAAGCAGCACGCCACGGCCAAGTTCGATGAGTCCATCGACGTGGCGGTGCAGCTGGGCGTGGACGCCAAAAAATCCGACCAAGTGGTGCGCGGCGCCGTGGTGCTGCCCAACGGCACCGGCAAGACCAAGCGCGTGGCGGTGTTCGCCCAAGGCGCCAAGGCCGACGAAGCGCGCGCCGCGGGCGCCGACGTGGTGGGTTTTGACGACCTCGCCGCCGACGTCAAGGCCGGCAAGCTGGACTTCGACGTGGTGATCGCCTCGCCCGACGCCATGCGCGTGGTGGGTGCGCTGGGCCAGATTCTGGGTCCGCGCGGCCTGATGCCCAACCCCAAGGTCGGCACCGTGACGCCCGACGTGGCCACGGCGGTGCGCAACGCCAAGGCCGGGCAGGTACAGTTCCGGGTTGACAAAGCCGGCATCGTGCACGGCACCATCGGCCGGCGCTCTTTCGACGACGCCAAGTTGCTGGGCAACCTGCAAGCCCTGCTCGAGGCCCTGAACAAGGCCAAGCCGGCTTCGTCCAAGGGTCAGTACCTGCGCAAGGTGGCGATTTCGTCCACCATGGGCCTGGGGGTGCGGGTCGAGGTGCCCTCGATCGCGGCGGTGCAAGCGGCCTAAATCCGGGCGGCTGTGCCGACACAAAATTCCCGGTTGCTGCGGCGCCCCCTCGGGGGTGCGGCGGTGGCCGTGGGTGGTGGGTCTGGGGGCGCGCAACGCACCGCCAGAGTCATCCAGGACCGCTGGTGCGCGGCCGGGCTTGCCCGGGTTGCGCTTAATTTCTGCACCGAAGCCAGCGCAGATGGCGATCCCGCCGCGAACGGAAAATTTTTTCCCGCAACGGTTGGTCGCTGCAATCAGGTGCATGGCCAAGGGCGCAAAGCCCGCAACCATGCTTTTTTGAGGAGTTGACCTTGAGTTTGAACCGCAGTGAGAAGCAGGCCGTCATCGACGAGGTGGCGGCGCTCGCAGCAAAAGCTCAAACGCTCGTGATGGCGGAATACCGTGGCATCAAGGTCGCCGACCTGACCCAGTTGCGTGTCAAAGCCCGCAGCGAAGGTGTGTTTCTGGGGGTTCTCAAGAACACCCTGGCACGCCGCGCAGTGGCTGGCACCGGCTTTGAGGCAGGCGCCGACCAGATGTCCGGGCCGCTGATCTATGGCTTTTCCCAAGACGCCGTGGCCGCCGCCAAAGTGGTGGCCGACTTCGCCAAGACCAACGACAAGTTGGTCATTCGCGGTGGCGTGTTTGCCGGCAAAGCCCTGGACGTCAATGGCGTGAAGCAACTGGCCAGCATTCCCCCCAAGGAAGTGCTGTTGGCGCAGTTGCTGGGCTTGATGCAATCCCCGATCTCGCGCACTGCGCGCGTACTGGCCGCCGTGGCCGAGAAAAAAGGCGAGGCCGTGGCGGCCTAAGCGCCCCCTTAGCCCGACCCCAACCGTTTGTTAGGAAATTTGAAAATGGCATTCGATAAAGACGCATTTCTGACCGCTCTCGACAGCATGACGGTCATGGAACTCAACGAGCTGGTGAAAGCCATCGAAGAGAAGTTTGGTGTGAGCGCTGCCGCCATGGCCGCTCCCGCTGCGGGCGGTGGCGCTGCCACGGCCGCCGTGGCCGAAGAGAAAACCGATTTCGACGTGGTGCTCAAAGAAGCTGGCGCCAACAAGGTGTCGGTCATCAAGGCGGTGCGCGAAATCACCGGCTTGGGCCTGAAAGAAGCCAAAGACCTGGTCGATGGCGCGCCCAAGACGGTCAAGGAAGCCATGCCCAAGGCCGACGCCGAAGCCGCCAAGAAAAAGCTCGAAGACGCGGGCGCCAAGGCCGAGCTCAAGTAAGCCGTTGCCTTCAAAGGCTGGAGAGCCCCTCAGTGGGCTTTCCAGCCTTTTTGCGCTCGAGGTGGTTGCGGTGGTCGGCACCGCCCTCGAGCGTCAGAGCGCACAGCCAAGGCCGCCGCCCCCAGCGGTTTTGGCTGTGTCTTCTCAAGCCCGGAGATCTCATGGCTCAAACGTACTCATTCACCGAACGCAAACGCATCCGCAAAAGCTTCGGCAGCCGCGAAAACGTGCTGGAAATCCCCTACCTGTTGCAGATGCAGAAGGACGCCTACACCGCCTTTTTGCAGGTGGACCAGCACCCGCGCAAGCGCGCCCCCGAGGGCTTGCAAGCGGCATTCGAGTCGGCGTTCCCGATCGTCTCGCACAACGGCTACGTCGAGATGAAGTTCGTCGAGTACAACCTGGCCCGGCCGGTGTTCGACGTGCGCGAGTGCCAAACGCGCGGCCTGACCTATGCGTCGGCGGTGCGCGCGCGCGTGCAGCTCATCATCTACGACCGCGAATCGTCCACCAGCCAGTCCAAGGTGGTCAAAGAGGTCAAGGAGCAAGAGGTTTACATGGGCGAAGTGCCGCTCATGACCGACAAGGGCTCGTTCATCGTCAACGGCACCGAGCGCGTGATCGTCTCGCAGCTGCACCGCTCGCCGGGCGTGTTTTTTGAGCACGACAAGGGCAAGACCCACAGCTCGGGCAAACTGCTGTTTTCGGCCCGCATCATCCCCTACCGCGGCTCGTGGCTCGACTTTGAGTTCGACCCCAAAGACCTGCTGTTTTTCCGCGTTGACCGCCGGCGCAAGATGCCGGTCACCATTTTGCTCAAGGCCATTGGCCTGAACCCCGAGCAGATTTTGGCCAACTTCTTCGTCAACGACCACTTCCGCCTGATGGAAAGCGGCGCCCAGATGGCGCTGGTGACCGAGCGCCTGCGCGGCGAGGTGGCGCGCTTTGACCTCACCGACCCCAGCGGCAAGGTGGTGGTGGCCAAAGACAAGCGCATCACGGCGCGGCACACGCGCGAACTCGAGCAGGCCAAGGTCACGCACATCAGCGTGCCCGAAGACTTTTTGCTCGGGCGCGTGGTGGCGCGCAACATCATCGACCCCGACAGCGGCGAACTGCTGGCGCGGGCCAACGACGAACTCACCGAGACCTTGCTGAAAAAACTGCGCAGCGCCGGCATCACCGAGCTGGCGTGCATTTTCACCAACGAGCTCGACCAAGGCGCCTACATCAGCCAGACCCTGCGCAGCGACGAAACTGCCGACGAATTTTCAGCCCGCGTCGCCATCTACCGCATGATGCGCCCCGGCGAGCCGCCGACCGAAGACGCGGTGCAGGCGCTGTTTCACCGCCTGTTCTACAACCCCGACACCTACGACCTCTCGCGTGTCGGGCGCATGAAGTTCAACGCCCGCGTCGGGCGCCCGAGCAGCACCGGTGCCATGGTGCTGTCGAACGAGGACATCCTCGACGTGGTCAAGATCCTGGTGGACTTGCGCAACGGCAAGGGCGAAGTCGATGACATCGACCACCTTGGCAACCGGCGCGTGCGCTGCGTGGGCGAGCTGGCCGAAAATCAGTACCGCACTGGCCTCGCGCGAATCGAAAAAGCGGTCAAAGAGCGCCTCGGCCAGGCCGAGCAAGAGCCGCTCATGCCGCACGACCTGATCAACTCCAAGCCGATCTCGGCCGCGCTCAAAGAGTTCTTCGGCGCCTCGCAACTGAGCCAGTTCATGGATCAGACCAACCCGCTGGCCGAGATCACGCACAAGCGCCGCGTGTCGGCGTTGGGCCCGGGCGGCCTGACGCGCGAGCGTGCCGGCTTCGAGGTGCGCGACGTGCACGTGACGCACTACGGCCGCGTGTGCCCGATCGAAACCCCAGAAGGCCCGAACATTGGCCTGATCAACTCGCTGGCGCTGTATGCGCGCCTGAACGAGTACGGCTTCATCGAAACCCCCTACCGCCGCGTAGTGGATGCCAAGGTGACCAAGCAGATCGACTACCTGTCGGCGATCGAAGAAGGCAAGTACGTGATCGCGCAGGCCAACGCCGCGCTGGACGCCGAAGGCCGCCTGAGCGACGAGCTGGTGAGCGCACGTGAAAAGGGCGAGTCGATCCTGACGCCGCCCGAAACCGTGCAGTACATGGACGTGTCGCCGGCGCAGATCGTGTCGGTGGCGGCCTCGCTGGTGCCGTTCCTCGAGCACGACGACGCCAACCGCGCGCTCATGGGCGCCAACATGTCGCGCCAAGCGGTGCCGACGCTGCGGCCCGAAAAACCGCTGGTGGGCACCGGCATCGAGCGCGTGGCGGCGATCGACTCGGGCACCGTGGTGGTGGCCAAGCGCGGCGGGCGTGTCGATTACGTCGATGCCTCGCGCATCGTGGTGCGCGTGGCCGACGCCGAGGCCATGGCCGGTGAGGTCGGGGTCGATATCTACAACCTGATCAAGTACCAGCGCAGCAACCAGAACACCAACATCCACCAGCGCCCGATCGTGAAAAAGGGCGACCTGATCCACGCCGGCGCGGTGATCGCCGACGGCGCCTCGACCGACCTGGGTGAGATCTCGATCGGCCAGAACATGCTGATCGCCTTCATGCCCTGGAACGGCTACAACTTCGAGGACTCGATCCTGATCAGCGAGCGCGTGGTGGCCGAAGACCGCTACACCAGCATCCACATCGAAGAACTGGTGGTGATGGCGCGCGACACCAAGCTCGGGGCCGAAGACATCACGCGCGACATCCCCAACCTGGCCGAGCAGCAGATCAACCGGCTCGACGAATCCGGCATCATCTACGTCGGCGCCGAGGTGCTGCCCGGCGACGTGCTGGTGGGCAAGGTCACGCCCAAGGGCGAAACCACGCTCACGCCCGAAGAAAAGCTGCTGCGCGCCATTTTTGGCGAAAAAGCCTCGGACGTCAAAGACACCTCGCTGCGCGTCGATCAAGGCTCGCAGGGCACGGTGATCGACGTGCAGGTGTTCACGCGCGAAGGCATCCCGCGCGACAAGCGTGCGCAGCAGATCATCGACGACGAGCTCAAGCGCTTCCGCCTCGACCTCAACGACCGCTTGCGCATCGTCGAGGCCGACGCCTACGACCGGATCGAAAAGCTGCTGCTGGGCAAAACCGCCAACGGCGGCCCCAAGCGCTTGGCCAAAGGCGCCAAGATCGAGCGCGCCTACTTGGCCGAGGTGGACAAGTTCCATTGGTTCGACATCCGCCCCGCCGACGACCAGGTGGCGGCACAGCTCGAGTCGATCAAGAACGCGCTCGACTCCACGCGCCACAGCTTCGATTTGGCGTTTGAAGAAAAGCGCAAGAAGCTCACCCAAGGCGACGAACTGCCGGCGGGCGTGCTCAAGATGGTCAAGGTCTATTTGGCTGTCAAACGCCGCTTGCAGCCCGGCGACAAAATGGCCGGCCGCCACGGCAACAAGGGTGTGGTCTCCAAGATCACCCCGGTCGAAGACATGCCCTACATGGCCGACGGCACGCCGGTCGATATCGTGCTCAACCCGCTGGGCGTGCCCTCGCGCATGAACATCGGCCAAGTGCTCGAGGTGCACTTGGGCTGGGCTGCCAAGGGGCTGGGGCAGCGCTTGGGCGATATGTTGCAGCGCCAAGCCGCCGCCGCCGAAGTGCGCCAGTACTTGGAGCAGATTTACAACCGCACCGGGCGCAAAGAAAACCTGGCCGACCTGAGCGACGACGAAGTGCGCGCCATGGCGGCCGAGTTGAGCAAAGGCGTGCCCTTTGCCTCGCCGGTGTTCGACGGCGCCTCCGAGGCCGAGATCTTCGACATGCTCAAGCTCGCCTACCCCGACGACGTGGCCAAGGCCAAGGGCCTCACCCCCACCCGCACCCAGGCGCAGCTGTACGATGGCCGCACCGGCGACGCCTTCGAGCGCGTGACCACCGTGGGCTACATGCACTACCTCAAGCTGCACCACTTGGTCGATGACAAGATGCACGCGCGCTCCACCGGCCCGTACTCGCTCGTCACCCAGCAGCCGCTGGGCGGCAAGGCGCAGTTCGGCGGCCAGCGTTTCGGTGAGATGGAGGTCTGGGCGCTCGAAGCCTACGGCGCCAGCTACGTGCTGCAAGAGATGCTCACCGTCAAGTCCGACGACGTGCAGGGCCGCACCAAGGTCTATGAGAGCATCGTCAAGGGCGAGCACGCCATCGACGCCGGCATGCCGGAGTCGTTCAACGTGCTGGTCAAGGAAATCCGATCCCTCGGCATCGACATCGAGCTCGAGCGCGGCTGAACCCTGAACCCGTAAAGGAAACCCGGATATGAAACACTTCCTCGACCTGTTCAAGCAGATCACCCCCGACGAGCATTTCGATGCCATCAAGATCGGGCTGGCCTCGCCCGAGAAAATCCGCTCCTGGTCATTCGGTGAAGTCAAAAAACCCGAGACCATCAACTACCGCACCTTCAAGCCCGAGCGCGACGGCCTGTTCTGCGCCAAGATCTTTGGCCCGATCAAAGACTACGAGTGCCTGTGCGGCAAGTACAAGCGCCTCAAACACCGCGGCGTGATCTGCGAGAAGTGCGGCGTCGAAGTCACGCAGACCAAGGTGCGCCGCGAGCGCATGGGCCACATCGATTTGGCCGCGCCCTGCGCCCACATCTGGTTCCTCAAGAGCCTGCCCAGCCGCCTCGGCATGGTGCTCGACATGACGCTGCGCGACATCGAGCGCGTGCTCTACTTTGAAGCCTACGTGGTGGTCGATCCGGGCATGACGCCCCTGAAAAAATTCGCCATCATGAGCGAAGACGACTTCGACGCCAAGGAGCGCGAGTACGGTGACGAGTTCGTAGCCAAAATGGGCGCCGAGGGCATCCAAGAGCTGCTGGCCAGCATCGACATCGACGGCGAGATCGAGCGCCTGCGCAACGACCTCACCGGCTCCGAGCTCAAGGTCAAGAAAAACGCCAAGCGCCTCAAGGTGCTGGAGGCCTTCAAAAAATCGGACATCAAACCCGAGTGGATGGTGCTCGACGTGCTGCCGGTGCTGCCGCCCGACCTGCGCCCGCTGGTGCCGCTCGACGGCGGCCGCTTTGCCACCTCCGACCTCAACGACCTGTACCGGCGCGTGATCAACCGCAACAGCCGCCTCAAGCGCCTGCTCGAGCTCAAAGCGCCCGAGATCATCGCGCGCAACGAAAAGCGCATGTTGCAAGAGGCAGTCGATAGCCTGCTCGACAACGGCCGCCGCGGCAAGGCCATGACCGGCGCCAACAAGCGCGCCCTCAAGTCGCTGGCCGACATGATCAAGGGCAAGGGCGGGCGCTTCCGCCAAAACTTGCTCGGCAAGCGGGTCGATTACTCGGGCCGCTCGGTCATCACCGTCGGCCCCACGCTCAAGCTGCACCAGTGCGGCCTGCCCAAGCTGATGGCGCTGGAACTGTTCAAGCCCTTCATCTTTGCGCGCCTCGAGCAGATGGGCATCGCCACCACCATCAAGGCGGCCAAAAAAGAAGTCGAAGCCGGCACGCCGGTGGTTTGGGACATCCTCGAAGAGGTGATCCGCGAGCACCCGGTGCTGCTCAACCGCGCCCCGACGCTGCACCGCCTCGGCATCCAAGCCTTTGAGCCGCTGCTGATCGAGGGCAAGGCGATCCAGTTGCACCCGCTGGTGTGTTCGGCCTTCAACGCCGACTTCGACGGCGACCAAATGGCGGTGCACATTCCGCTGTCGGTCGAGGCGCAGATGGAAGCGCGCACGCTCATGTTGTCGTCCAACAACGTGCTGTTCCCGGCCAACGGCGAGCCCTCGATCGTGCCCTCGCAAGACGTGGTGCTGGGCCTGTACTACACCACCCGCGAGCGCATCAACGGCCGCGGCGAAGGCATGGTCTTTGCCGACATCGCCGAGGTGCAGCGCGCGCTCGACGCCGGCGTGGTCGAGCTGACGGCGCGCGTCAGGGTGCGCCTGACCGAGCACCTGAAAAACAAAGAAGACGGCCAGCTGGTGCCGGTCACCAAGCTGGTGCAGACCACCGTGGGCCGTGCCCTGCTGAGCGAGATTTTGCCGCGTGGCCTGCCCTTCGAGCTCATCAACAAGGCGCTCAAGAAGAAGGAAATCTCCAAGCTCATCAACGCCTCGTTTCGCAAATGCGGCCTCAAAGAGACGGTGGTGTTTGCCGACAAGCTGCTGCAAAACGGCTTCAGGTTGGCCACCCGCGCCGGCATCTCGATCGCCATCGACGACATGCTGGTGCCGACCGAAAAGCACACCATCATCGCCCGCGCCGAGTCCGAGGTCAAAGAGATCGCGCAGCAGTATTCGTCGGGTCTGGTGACTGCGGGCGAGCGCTACAACAAGGTGGTGGACATCTGGGGCAAGGCCGGTGACGACATCTCCAAGGTGATGATGGAGCGCCTGAAAAAGGAAAAGACCATCGACCGCCACGGCAACGAGGTCGATCAGGAGTCGTTCAACTCGATCTATATGATGGCCGACTCGGGCGCGCGCGGTTCGGCGGCGCAGATCCGCCAGCTCGCCGGCATGCGCGGCCTGATGGCCAAGCCCGACGGCTCGATCATCGAGACCCCGATCACGGCCAACTTCCGCGAAGGCCTGAACGTGCTGCAGTACTTCATCAGCACCCACGGCGCGCGCAAGGGGCTGGCCGACACGGCGCTGAAAACCGCCAACTCGGGCTACCTGACGCGGCGCCTGGTCGATGTGACGCAAGACCTGGTGGTGACCGAAGACGACTGCGGCACCGGCAACGGCACCCTGATGCGCGCCATCGTCGAGGGCGGCGAGGTGATCGAGTCGCTGCGCGACCGCATTTTGGGCCGCACGGCGGCCGACGACGTGCTCAACCCCGAAACCCAGCAGGTGGTGATCGCGGCCGGCCAGATCGTCGATGAAGACGGCTGCGACCTGATCGACTCGCTGGGCATCGACGAGGTGCGCGTGCGCACGGCCCTGACCTGCGAAACCCGCTTTGGCCTGTGCGCCAAGTGCTACGGCCGCGACCTCGGCCGCGGCGGCCCGGTGAATATCGGCGAAGCGGTGGGCGTGATCGCCGCGCAGTCGATCGGCGAGCCGGGTACGCAGCTCACCATGCGCACCTTCCACATCGGCGGCGCGGCCTCGCGCGCGGCGGTGGCGTCTAGCGTCGAAGCCAAGTCCAGCGGCAGCGTCGGCTTCAACGCCACCATGCGCTACGTCACCAACTCCAAGGGCGAGCTGGCGGTGATCGCGCGCTCGGGCGAAATCGTGATCCACGACGAAAACGGGCTGGTGCGCGAGCGCCACAAAGTGCCCTACGGTGCAATTTTGGCGGTGCGCGCCGACCAAGCCATCAAGGCCGGCACCATCTTGGCCAACTGGGACCCGCTCACGCGCCCGATCATCACCGAGTTCGCCGGCACGGTGAAGTTCGAGAACGTGCAAGAGGGCATGACGGTGGCCAAGCAGGTCGATGACGTGACCGGCCTGAGCACGCTGGTGGTGATCGACCCCAAACGGCGCGGCGCCACCAAGGTGGTGCGGCCGCAGGTCAAGCTGATCGACGCCAGCGGCAACGAGGTCAAGATTCCGGGCACCGACCACTCGGTGACCATCGGCTTCCAAGTCGGCGCCCTGATCCAGGTGCGCGACGGCCAAGACGTGGGCCCCGGCGAGGTGCTGGCGCGCATTCCCGTTGAGGGCCAGAAAACGCGCGACATCACCGGCGGTCTGCCGCGCGTGGCCGAGCTGTTCGAGGCGCGCTCGCCCAAAGACAAGGGCATCTTGGCGGAAATCACCGGCACCGTGAGCTTTGGCAAAGAGACCAAAGGCAAGGTGCGGCTGCAGATCACCGACCCCGACGGCAAGGTGGCCGAAGAGCTGGTGCCCAAAGAGAAAAACATCCTGGTGCACGAAGGCCAGGTGGTGAACAAGGGCGAGTCGATCGTCGATGGCCCGGCCGACCCGCAAGACATTCTGCGCCTGCTGGGCATCGAGGAGCTGTCGCGCTACATCGTCGATGAGGTGCAAGACGTCTATCGCTTGCAGGGCGTGAAGATCAACGACAAGCACATCGAGGTGATCGTGCGCCAGATGCTGCGCCGCGTGGTGGTGAGCAACCCGGGCGACTCGAACTACATCGGCGGCGAGCAGGTCGAGCGCTCCGAGATCCTCAACACCAACGACGCGTTGATGAAAGAAGGCAAGACCCCGGCGAGCTACACCAACGTGTTGCTGGGCATCACCAAGGCCTCGCTGTCGACCGACTCGTTTATCTCGGCGGCCTCGTTCCAAGAGACCACGCGCGTGCTCACCGAAGCCGCGATCATGGGCAAGACCGACGAGCTGCGCGGCCTGAAAGAGAACGTGATCGTCGGGCGCCTGATTCCGGCCGGCACCGGCATGGCCTTCCACCAAGCGCGCCACGCCAAAGAGCGCATGGACGACGAAGAGCGCCGCGCCATCGCCGAGGCCGATGCGGTGGCGTTGGCCACCAGCTTGGCCGAGGCCGACGGCGACAGCCGCGCGGAGTGAAGCCGGCGCTGGCCGACCAGCTGGCTGCCACCGCCCGCCTGCTGGCGGCGGTGGCCGCTGGCCAGTCGCTCAGCACCGCCTTGCCGGCGCTGCCCCCCAGCCTGCGGCCGGGGGTGCAGGCGCTGGTGTTTGATGCGCTGCGCCATTGGGGCCTGTCGATGGCGCTGCGGCGGCTGCTGTGCCGCCAGGCGCCGCCGCCTTTGGCCGCGGCCTTGCTCGAGCTCACGCTGGGCTTGCTGGATGCGGCGGCTGAGGCGGCTGAGGCGGCAGAGGCCAGCGCGGTGGCGGGTGCAGATGCCGCCATTCCTGACACTGCTACAGCCGCAGCAATCGCTGTCAATCAAGCCCTCCCGCGCCATGCAGCCGCAGCACCCCAGCGCCAGCCCCTAGGGGCGCCGGCGCGGCCGCTGTACCCTGCCCACACGCTGGTCGATCAGGCCGTGGCCGCCTTGCACCCGCTGCGCCTGCCGCCGGCGCTCAAGGGGCTCATCAACGCTTGCCTGCGCCGCTTCGTGCGCGAACGCGCCGCGCTGCGCGCGCAAGCCCTGCACGACCCGGTGGCGCGCTGGAACCACCCGTTGTGGTGGCTCGAGCGGCTGCAGCGCGACCACCCCCAGCACTGGGAACAGATCGTGGCCGCCAACCAGCGCGCTGCGCCGATGGTGCTGCGCGTCAACCGGCGCCGCTGCAGCCGCGCCGACTATCTGCAGCACCTGCAGCAAGCGGGCCATGCGGCCACGCCCTGGGGTGCCGACGGCGTGCAGCTAACACAGCCGCTCCCCGTGGAGCAGCTGCCCGGCTGGGCGCAGGGTTGGGTGTCGGTGCAAGACGGTGCCGCGCAGCTGGCGGCGCCCTTGCTGCTGGGGGCGTTGGGCGCAGCGGCACCGGGCGCGCCCAACCAACCAGAGCCGAGCGCGCAAGCAGTGGCATCTGCAGGGCTGGGGGCGACCACACCCCGGCTGCGCATTTTGGATGCCTGCGCCGCGCCGGGCGGCAAGACCGCGCACCTGCTCGAAGCCGCCGACGCCGAGCTGTGGGCGCTCGACCTCGACCCACAGCGCTGCGAGCGCATCGCGCACAACCTGCAGCGCTTGGGGCTGCAGGCGCAGGTGCGCTGTGGCGACGCCGCCGACCCCGGCCCATGGTGGGACGGCCAGCCCTTCGACGCCATTTTGCTCGACGCCCCGTGCAGCGCCAGCGGCATCGTGCGCCGTCACCCCGATGTGCTCTGGCTGCGCCGCCCCAGCGACATCGCGCAGCTGGCGGCACAACAGCGTCGCCTGCTCGAGGCCCTGTGGCCGCTGCTGCGCCCCGGCGGGCACTTGCTCTACGCCACCTGTTCGGTGTTTGTGCCCGAGGGCGAGGGCGTGGTGCAAGCCTTTGTGCAACAGCAAAGCGATGCCCAGCGCCTGCCGGCGCCGGGGCAGCTGCTGCCCGGCTGTGGTGCCAGCGCCACAGCCGGCGCCAACGCAGCAGCGCACGCCAGCGGGTCGATCGGTGACAATCTGGCGCGTGAAACCGATGGATTTTTCTACGCCCTGTTGCGCAAACGCGCCTGAGGCCGCCCGTCCTGCGGCGGCGCGGGGGGCGTTGCCTTGCGTACGCCCGGTGCCGGCTTGGCCTGTCCGCACACGGCGCGCCGTGCTGCACTGGCTGCTGGCCCTGTGCTGCCTGAGTTTGGCTGGCACCAGCTGGGCCAGTGCGCCGCTGCCGGTGCAGCTGCTGCGCGATGCCGAGGGCCTGAGCTTGAGCGCGCGCCTGGCGCCCGAGCTGCCGACCGACCTCGAGGCGGTGTTGCTGCGCGGGGTGCCGGTGCACTTTGTCTGGCTGGCCGAGGTGCGCCAGCCACGCTGGTACTGGACCGCGCGTTATTTGGCCTCGGTGCAGCGCGTGGTGCGCGTGGCCTACCAACCCCTGACGGGGCGCTGGCGCGTGAGCGTGCACTCCGGGCCGGTGGGCGAGGCCGCCTTGGGCACCGCGTTGCACCAAAACCTCGACAGCTTTGCCGACGCGATGGCTGCAGCCACCGCAGTCTCGCGCTGGCGTTTGCTGGGTGCCGCCGAGCTGCCCGCCAGCGGCGCGCTGCGGGTCGATTTCGAGTTCCGGCTCGACGACCGGCTGCTGCCGCGCCCGTTCCAGCTCGTGGCGCCACAGAATGAAGGTTGGTCGGTGCTCTACCGCCATACCCTGCGCTTGGATGCAGGCGGAAACTGAACCCCGCCCTCGGCCGATGCCACACCCATCCAGCGCATGAACGCCACCTCCATCCGACCTCTGGGCGCCGCCGCCCGGCGCTGGTTGGCTGCGCTGCTGCTCATTTTGGTCGGCGGCGTGGTGATGGTGCTGTTTTTCATGCTCACCCTGGCCACCGACCACCGCGCCTTCGAGGCCGAAGGCTACGTCTATCTGGTCTGGCTCAACGTGGGGGTGGCGGGCCTGCTGGGCGTGCTGCTGCTGTGGCTGGCCTACAAACTGGCCAGCCGCTGGCGGCGCAAGCGCTTTGGCAGTCGCTTGCAGGTCAAGCTGGCGGCCATTTTTGCCTTGGTCGGTTTCCTGCCCGGTTTGCTGATCTACGTGGTCTCGTACCAGTTCGTGTCGCGCTCGATCGAGACCTGGTTCGACGTGCGCGTTGAAACCGCGCTCAGCGCCGGCCTCAACTTGGGGCGCACCACGATCGAGACCTTGGCCGCCGATCTGGCCTCCAAAGCGCGTGGTGCCGCCCTGAGGCTGGGCGAGCAAAGCGACGTGGCGGCCGCACTCAGCCTCGAAGGCCTGCGCGCCCAGATGCAGGCCAACGACATGGTGCTGTGGAGCGCCACCGGGCGCGCCATCGGCTCGGCGGGTGAGTCGCGCTTCGAATTGTTGCCTGCAGCGCCCGCGCCCGAGCTGTTGCGGCTGGTGCGCGCCCAGCGCTCGATCACCCGCATCGAAGGGCTGGAAGAGCTGGAAACGCTGGCCGAGCCGCAGCAGGTGCTGCAGTTGCCGGCCGCGCAGCTGCCGCGCATCCGCGTGCTGGTGCTGGTGGAGCCACACGGCTTTGGCATCGGACTAGAACCGCGGTTTTTGCAAGTCGTCTCCACCTTGCCCGCGGCCTTGGTGGCCGACGCCTTGTCGGTGCAATTGGCCAACCGCGAATACCAAGAGCGGGCGCTGGCGCGCGAGGGCTTGCGCAGCATGTACATCGGCACCCTCACGCTGGCGCTCTTTTTGGCCACCTTCGGGGCCGTGCTGTTGGCCTTGCTGCTGGGCCAGCAGCTCATGCGGCCGCTGCTGGTGCTGGCCGAAGGCATGCGCGACGTGGCGCGCGGCGATCTCACGCCCAAACAGGCCCTGCCGGCCAAAGACGAACTGGCGGGCCTGACGCGCACCTTCGCCCACATGACGCAAGAGCTGCTGGAGGCGCGCCAAGCGGTGCAGCGCAGCATCGGGCAAGTGGATGCCGCGCGCGCCAACCTGCAAACCCTGCTCGACAACCTGAGCGCGGGCGTGGTGGTGCTCGACGCGCAGCAGCGCCTGCTGAGCGCCAACCCGGGTGCCATGCGCATCTTGCGCGTGCCGCTGAACGCGCATCTGGGGCAGGGCCTGCACGCCGTGCCCGGCTTGCGCAGTTTTGCCGACTTTGTGCAGCAGCAGTTCGACCGCTTTCTGGCCGATTCGGCACAGCACGAAGGCCAGCACTGGCAGCAACCGGTCGATCTGCAACCCGGAAACGAGGCCAACGCCGCGCAAGAGGGCCAGCGCCAGGCGCTTACGCTGATCGCCCGCGGCGCCTTGCTGCCCAGCGGCGAGCAACTGCTGGTGTTCGATGACGTGTCCGAAATCATCTCGGCCCAGCGTGCCCAGGCTTGGGCCGAGGTGGCGCGGCGGCTGGCGCACGAGATCAAAAACCCCTTGACGCCGATCCAGCTCGCCGCCGAGCGGCTGGCCATGAAGCTGCAGCCCAAGCTCGAGGGCGCCGAGTTGGTGCTGCTGGACAAATCGGTCAAGACCATCGTCGATCAGGTCGACGCCATGAAGCGGCTGGTGAACGAATTCCGCGACTACGCCCGTCTGCCCGCCGCGCAGCTGGAGCCGCTGGACCTGAATGCCCAGTTGCGCGACATCGTGGCCCTCTACGAAGCCGCCGACGTGCCGGTGCGGCTCGATTTGCAAGCCGGCCTGCCGCCGGTGTTGGCCGACGCCCAGCAAGTGCGCCAGGTGGTACACAATCTGGTGCAAAACGCGCAGGACGCCACCCCGCCCGGCGCCCCCGCCGTGCTGTTGCGCACCCGTGCCTCCGACGGTGGGCGCTGGGTGCGGCTGCAGGTGCTCGATCACGGGCCGGGCTTTGCCGAGGCCATCCTCAAGCGCGCCTTTGAGCCCTACGTCACCAGCAAGGCCAAAGGCACCGGGCTGGGGCTGGCGGTGGTCAAAAAAATCATCGACGAACACGGTGGCCGCATCGACATCGGACACTGGCAAGACGATGAAGGGCAGGGTGGGGCGCAAGTCTCGCTATCATTGCGGGTTGCAACTCTGCAACAAAATTGAGCATTGCACGGGAAGGCAAGCGGGCAGCATGGCAAACATCTTGGTGGTTGATGACGAACTCGGCATACGCGAGCTGTTGTTCGAAATTTTGAACGACGAAGGGCACGCGGTTGAGCTGGCCGAAAACGCCGCGCGGGCGCGCGAGTTGCGGTTGGCTGCCCGCCCCGATCTGGTGTTGCTCGACATCTGGATGCCCGACACCGACGGCGTCAGCCTGCTCAAGGAATGGGCCGCTGGCGGGCTGCTGACCATGCCGGTGATCATGATGAGCGGGCACGCGACCATCGAAACCGCGGTCGAGGCCACCCGCATCGGGGCCATGGCCTTTTTGGAAAAGCCCATCACCCTGCAAAAACTGCTGCAGACGGTGCAAAAGGGCCTGACCCGGGTGGTGGCGCGCCCGGCCGCGACGACCACTCGGCCAGACCCCGCGTTGCCCACCGCCAGCGAGCCCTTGCTCGAGGCCGCACCGCGCCTCGTGGGAGCGCGCACGGCCGATGACGAATCGGGCACGCAGCGCTTTGATTTCGATGCGCCCTTGCGCGAGGCCCGCGACGCCTTCGAGAAAGCCTACTTCGAATTTCACCTGAGCCAAGAAAACGGCTCCATGACCCGGGTGGCCGAAAAAACCGGGCTCGAGCGCACCCACCTGTACCGCAAGCTCAAGCAGCTCGGGGTGGATTTGAACAAATCCAAGCGCGTGGGCGAGTAGCGCCCGCTGTGCCGTGGGCGCAAGCGCTGCACAGCTGCCCAGTTGCCGAGCTGTGCGGTGCAGCGGGGCGCCCCGTGCAGCCTGTGGTGTAAGCTCCGGGGGGTAGGGGAACTATGCCCCCAAGGCTGCGCTCGAATGCAGCCAGCGTTTACATTAGTCTGCATGTTCAAGTCTATAGCTGTTTTGTTGCTCGGGCTCTGCCTTGGGTGGGGTGCGTGGGCGCAAGCGCCTGCGGCGCCGTTGTGGGCAGTAGCGTCTGCGGGCACAAACACGGCCGGCGCGCTGGTTTCGGCGCCGGTGGTCACGCCCGAGTCGCGCACCGCGCTGCTGGTGCATGCGCCGCAAGGGGTGGCGGCGGGGCAGCCGCTGTGGCTGGGCTTGCAGATCGAGCACGCGCCGGGCTGGCACAGCTACTGGAAAAACCCGGGCGACTCCGGTCTGCCCACCGAGTTTGAGTGGACGCTGCCCGCCCACGTGGTGCCCGGCGCCATCGCTTGGCCCACGCCGCGCAAGTTTCCCATCGGCGAGTTGGCCAACTACGGCTTTAAGGACACGGTGCTGCTGCCGATCCCGCTCGAGGTGCGCCCCGGCTTTGCCGCCGACGCGCTGGCGCTCGAGGTGCTGGCCACGTGGCTGATCTGCCGTGAAGAGTGCATCCCGCAAGAGGCGCGCTTTCAGGTGCGCATACCGGCGCACATGGCCACGGTGGCGCATGCGGCGGCCTTCGAGGCCGCTTGGGCCGCGCGGCCGGTGGCGCTGGCCGCCGGGGCCAGCCAGTTGGCGGTTACTGAACAAGTGCTGCAAGCCACGCTGCATGGGCTGCCTGCCGCCTGGCAGGGGCGCGCGCTGGAGTTTTTCCCCGAGGAGCGCGCCCTGATCCAGCCAGGCGCCGCTTGGCAGCAGCGCTGGGAGGGCGCGGTCTGGCACGCCAGCATCCCGCTCAACCCTTTTCGCTCCGCTTCGCCCGAAGCCCTGCCGGTGGTCATGGCGCTGGCCGATGCGCCGCCGGGTGTGGCCGGGGTGCGGCTGGAGCTGGCGGTGCCCGGCGGTTGGCCGGCCGTGGCGGCGCCGGCTGGCGTCTCCGACGCGCTGGCTGCCGCGCTGGCCGCCGAAGCCACGCGCGCCGCCGCTCCAGCCCCTAATCTCACGCTGTGGGCGGCGCTGCTCGGGGCCTTGATCGGCGGCATGATCCTCAACCTCATGCCCTGCGTGTTCCCGGTGCTTGCGCTCAAGGTGTTGTCGTTTTCGCAGCACGCCGACGATCGGCGCCGCCTGCGCCTGGGCGGGCTGGCCTACACCGCCGGCGTGGTGTTGTCGTTCTTGGCGCTGGGGGCGCTGCTGCTGGGGCTGCGTGCCGCCGGCGAGCAACTGGGCTGGGGCTTTCAGCTGCAAAACCCGGCCGTGGTGGCGGCGCTGGCAGCGCTTTTCACCCTGATCGGGCTCAACCTCGCCGGCCTGTTCCAGTTTGGCCCCATGCTGCCCAGCGCGCTCGCCAGCCTGCGGGTGCGCAACCCCAACGCCGACTCCTTCCTCACCGGCGTGCTGGCCACGGCGGTGGCCTCGCCCTGCACCGCGCCCTTCATGGGGGCCGCGCTCGGGCTGGCCGTGACGCTGGCCCCGGCGCCGGCACTGGCGGTGTTTGCGGCGCTGGGTTTGGGGATGGCGCTGCCCTACCTGGCCGCCACTTGGGTGCCGGCGCTGGTGCGCGCCCTACCGCGCCCCGGGCCGTGGATGGAAACCCTGCGCCAGTGGCTGGCCTTCCCGATGCTGGCAACCGTGGTCTGGCTGCTGTGGGTGCTGGGCCATCAGGGAGGCATCAACGCCGCCGCCGGCCTGCTCATGCTGCTGCTGCTGCTGGCTTGGATGCTGTGGGCGCTGGGCCGCGGCGGGCTGATGCGGCGCTGGATGGCCCCGCTGGCGTTGCTGGCGCTGCTGGGCGGCCTGTGGCTGCTGGGCCCGCTGTTGCAGTCACAGCCCGGCGCCGCCGCTGGCGTGGCCAGCGCCGCCCAAGCCGCGCGCAGCACCCCGACTGCCGTCGAAGGCGTGTACTGGGAGGTCTGGAGCCCACAGCGCGAGGCCGAGCTGCTGGCCCAAGGGCGCACGGTGTTCATCGATTACACCGCCGCCTGGTGCGTAACCTGCCTCTACAACAAGCACAACGCGCTTGCCAACGAATCGTTCCTGCGCGACGTGGCGGCGCGCAACGTGGTGCTGTTGCGCGCCGACTGGACGCGGCTCGACCCCGCCGTGACGCAATCGCTGGCCCGGCTCGGGCGCAACAGCATCCCGGTCTATGTGCTGCACGCCCCGGGGCGCCAGCCCTTGCTGCTGTCGGAGATTTTGACTGTGCAAGAATTGCGAGACGCCTTGGCGCAACTGTGACCGGATGCACCCCATGCGCCCCTTATCCCCCTACTCAAAGCGGCATTGGCTGCCCTGACCATCATGCTCTTTAGCGCCTGCTCCCCCGCCAACCCCTCCCTGCAAGTGAGCCTCGACGAAGGCCGGGCGCTGCTCGAATCGGGCGGCGCGGTGCTGGTCGACATCCGCGAACCCTCCGAGCACGCCCACGGCGTGGCCCCGGGGATGGTGCTGCTGCCGATGTCGCAGCTGCCCGCGCGCCTGAGCGAACTGCCGCGCGACCCCGCCAAGCCGCTTCTGCTGATCTGCAACACGCAAAACCGCTCGGCGCGCGTGGCCGAGCAGCTGCACGCCGCTGGCCTGACGCACGTGCGCTTCGTCGATGGCGGCATGAGCGGCTGGGCGCGGCGCGGCTGGCCCATGGTGCGCCCGGGCAGCGGCGGCTGATCGGTTAAGGGGACTGGCATGAACGACACCGAACTAGGCGCCCTGCTGCACCGCAGCCACACCATCGCCGTGGTGGGCCTGTCGCCACAAGCCGAGCGGCCCAGCCACCGGGTGGCGCAATACCTGCTACTGCAGGGCTACCGCGTGCTGCCGGTGAACCCGATGGCCGTCGGGCAGTTGATTTTGGGCCAGCCCTGCCACGCCAGCCTCGAGCAAGCCGCCGCCGCCTTGGCGGCCGAGGGGCTGCGCCTAGACATCGTCGATGTGTTCCGCCAAAGCGCCGAGGTGCCGCCGCTGGCCGAAGCGGCGATCGCGCTCGGGGCGGCAGCGCTGTGGCTGCAGATCGGCGTGACGCACGCCGAAGCCGAGGCCCGCGCCGCCGCCGCCGGGCTGCAGGTGGTGAGCGATCGCTGCCTGAAAATCGAGCACCAGCGCTTGCTGGGGCCGGGCTAGGCGGGCACCGCTGCGGCCAGCCGACCAGCCAGCGCGCCGGCAAAATTTCGGAAAATCAGATATACCTTGATCGCGAGCTGGCTTGGGCAGCATGGTTTCAGTTGCGTCGCGAAGGCCAGCGCTTGACCAAACTGGCCGTGGCGGCAGCGGTGGCCCAAGCCCAGGCCGCCGACTACGAGGGCGAGGACGAGCGCGCCTTTGTCCAAGGCATCGCCACCCTCGTGAGCCTGCAGGCGCAGCGGCTGACGCAGCTTGTGGCCGACGCTGCGCGCTGGAAAGACGAGTATCTTTAATCGATGCCGACCCTTGTCATTGCGCGACAATCGTCGCCATGAACACGCCCTACGCCCCTTTGCAAAACGATACCTTTTTGCGCGCTTGCCTGCGCCAAGCCACAGAGCACACCCCGATCTGGCTCATGCGCCAAGCCGGGCGCTACCTGCCCGAGTACCGCGCCTCGCGCGCGCGCGCCGGCAGCTTCATGGGCTTGGCCACCCACCCAGACTACGCCACCGAAGTCACGCTGCAACCCCTGGAGCGCTATGCGCTGGATGCGGCGATCTTGTTTTCCGACATCCTCACCGTGCCCGACGCCATGGGGCTGGGCCTGAGCTTCACCCAGGGCGAGGGGCCCAAATTTGAGCGCCCGCTGCGCACCGAGGCCGACGTGGCGGCGCTGGCGCTGCCCGACCTCGAGCGGCTGCGCTATGTGTTTGACGCCGTGAGCTCGATCCGGCGTGCGCTGGCGGGCCGGGTGCCGCTGATCGGCTTTAGCGGCAGCCCTTGGACGCTGGCCTGCTACATGGTCGAAGGCGGCGGCAGCGACGACTACCGCCTCGTCAAGACCATGCTCTACCGCCGCCCCGATTTGCTCGAGCGCGTGCTGGCCCTCAACGCCGACGCGGTCGCAGCCTATTTGCGCGCGCAGATCGAGGCCGGGGCCCAAGCGGTGATGATTTTCGACAGCTGGGGCGGGGTGCTGGCCGATGGCGCTTTTCAGCGCTTCAGCCTGGCCTACACCGCGCGCGTGCTGGCGCAACTGCCGCGCGAGCACGCTGGGCAGCGCATTCCGCGCATCGTCTTTACCAAAGGTGGTGGCCTGTGGCTCAGCCAGATGGCGGCGCTGGACTGCGAGGTGCTGGGGCTGGATTGGACCGTGAATCTGGGCGCGGCGCGCGCGGCCGTGGGCGGGCCAGCCGGGGCGCCGGGCAAGGCGCTGCAGGGCAACCTGGATCCGAACGTGCTGTTTGCCGCGCCCGAGCAGGTGGCGGCCGAGGCGGTGCGGGTGCTGGAGCAGTTTGGCGCCCCGCACACCGACCCGAACCAGCCCGGGCCCACGCACATCTTCAACCTCGGGCACGGCATCAGCCAGCACACCCCGCCCGAGAGCGTGCAGGCGCTGGTCGAGGCGGTGCACGGGCATTCGCGCCAGATGCGCCAGCGCGCTTGAGGCCGGTTGGTTCATTTCGCACAACGGTGGCGCTGTTTGGGTGCAAGCCGCGCAAGGGCGGACATTGGGCGCCCTTCATCTTGGGCTGCGACCCAAGCGGTGGAGGCAAAAACGGTGACGCAGGAGGCGGTTCGGCTAGCACAAAAAGGGCCATGAGTCCGCCCGATTGCGTGCCTTATGCACAAATACCGCATCGGCACCCAGACCTGAGCACAAACCCCAACACCCTCCCTGTGTCTCTGGGGGCGCGATGCAAGTTGTTGATATGATTGGTTCTTGAGCGGCTGCCCGTTTTCTGGGCAGCGCAGACAAGGCTTTGATTTGCAAGGTCTTGGCGGCCCGATCCAAGGGCTATCCACAAAGTTATCCACAGATGCGTTGAGCAACTGCCGCAACCCCAGACGAATCAGCCACTTGGGCCCATTTTCAACACCATGACTGAACAGTTAGCGCCAACTGCAGCCTGCTGGGTCGAGGTGGTGTTGGCCACCCCGGCCCACAGCGGGTTGGGCGACAGCCTGAGCTACTGGAGCAGCGAGCCGTTGCAGCCGGGGGCGCTGGTGCGGGTGCCGCTGGGGGTGCGCGAGGTCTTGGGCATCGTCTGGCAGGTGCACGAGCAGCCGCCGGATGGCCTGAGCGCCGACAGCTTGAAGCCGGTGCGCGAATCTTTTGCCGCTCTGCCACCGTTGCAGGCCAACTGGCGCGCCTTGATCGCGTTTGCGGCGCGCTACTACCAGCGCGGCTTGGGCGAGGTGGCGCTGGCAGCGCTGCCGCCGCAACTGCGCGAGCTCGACGGCGCGGCCTTGCTGCGCCGCCTAAAGAAACTCGATGCCGCAGCCTTGGGCGCAGGCGTGGTTGCCGGTGCCGGTGCCGGTGCCGATGCGCAAGAGCGTGCCGGCGCCCAAGATCCGGGGCTAGCCCCGGCCGCGGTGGTGCCAGCCCCCAGCCCGGAGCAAGCCGCCGTGCTCGCTGCGCTGGCGCAGAGCACGCAGCCGGTGCTGCTGTTTGGGGCCACCGGCAGCGGCAAGACCGAGGTCTATTTGCGCGCCGCGCAGGCGCTGTTGCAGCAAGACCCGCAGGCGCAGGCGCTGGTGCTGGTGCCCGAGATCAACCTGACGCCGCAACTGGAGGCGCGCTTTTGCGAGCGCTTTGGTGCGCACGGGGTGGTGGCGCTGCACAGCGGCCTGAGCCCGGCGCAGCGCTTGCGCCACTGGTTGGCGGCGCACCGTGGCCAGGCGCGCATCGTGCTGGGCACGCGCATGGCGATCTTTGCCAGCCTGCCGCGCCTGCGCCTGATCGTGGTCGATGAAGAGCACGACCCGAGCTACAAAAGCCAAGACGGCGCGCGCTACTCGGCGCGCGATCTGGCGGTGTACCGCGCCCGGCTCGAATCGGGCACGGCGCACTGCCAAGTCATTTTGGGTTCGGCCACGCCCGCGCTCGAGAGCTGGCACGCGGCCGAGCAGGGGCGCTACCAGCGGCTGCAGATGCCCGGGCGCATCGCCGGGGCGGCGCTGCCGCGCTTGCGCCTGCTGGACCTGAACCAGCAGCCCAAGCAGTGCCTGATCGCCCCGCCGCTGCTGGCGCAACTGGCCGCGCGCGCCGCCCGCGGCGAGCAAAGCCTGGTGCTGCTGAATCGGCGCGGCTACGCCCCGGTGCTGGCCTGCCACGCCTGCGGCTGGAAAAGCGACTGCCCGCACTGCAGCGCGCACGCCGTGTTTCACAAGCTCGACCGCAGCCTGCGCTGCCACCACTGCGGCCACGCCACCCCAGTGCCGCGCGCCTGCCCGGCATGCGGCAACCTCGACATCGCGCCGGTCGGGCGCGGCACCGAGCAGGTCGAGGAACACTTGGGCGCGCTGCTGGCCGAGGCGCGCCGCCCCGACGGCAGCCCGGTGCGGGTGGCGCGGCTGGACGCCGACAGCACGCGCGCCAAAGGCAGCCTGCACAGCCGCTTGGCGGCGATGCACGAGGGCGAGGTCGATGTGCTGGTGGGCACCCAGATGGTGGCCAAAGGGCACGACTTTCGCCGCATCACGCTGGTGGCGGGCCTGAACGTGGACAGAGGCTTGTTTTCAAGTGACTACCGCGCCCCCGAGCGCCTGTTTGCGCTGCTGCTGCAAGCCGCGGGCCGCGCCGGGCGCGACGCCGCCTTTGTGGCCGCGCAGCAGGCCGAGGTCGAGCTCTGGGTGCAGACCTGGTACCCGCAGCACCCGCTGTTTGCCGCGCTGGCGCGCCACGACTACCCGGCCTTTGCGGCGCAGCAGCTGCGCGAGCGCGCCAGCGCGCAGATGCCACCGTTCAGCTTTCAGGCGCTGCTGCGCGCCGAAGCCCGCACCCAGGCCACGGCACAGGCGTGGCTGCAAGCCGCTGCTGACGCTGCCCGCAGCGCCAGCCTGCCCGGCTTGGCGCAGAGCACGCTGTACCCGCCGCTGCCGCTCACGGTGCAGCGCGTGGCGGGCGTTGAGCGCGCGCAGATGCTGGTCGAGAGCCCCTCGCGCCCGGCGCTGCAGGCCTTTTTGGCAGCTTGGCAGCCGCTGCTGCACGCGTTGCGCCGCCAGCCGCCCGGGCGCGGTCTGCTGCGCTGGGCCATCGATGTGGACCCGGTCAGCCTGTAGCCGCAACCGGCCCCAGCCACGCCACCGCCGCCGCAAAGCTCAGAAACGACAGCGCGGTCGAGTACAAAATGATGCGCGCGATGCGCCCGCTGTCGGCGCCGAAGCGCTCGGCCAGCAGCACCACGTTGCTGGCGCTGGGCAGCGCGGCCACCAGCACCATCACCGTCAGGGCAAAGGGATCGAGCCCCAGCCCGAGCGCCATCGCCCCGGTGCCCGCCAGCCACACCAGCAGCGGGTGCAGCAGCAGCTTGAACAGCGCCAACTGCAGCGGTTCGAGCAGCGCGGGCTGAGGCTTTGGTGTTTGCAGGGGCTGAGCTTGCTCACCCTGCGCCGGCGCAGCGGCTTGCAGTTGCGCGCGCGCCAGCACGGCGCCCAGGGTGAACAGTGCCACCGGTGCCGCCGCGTCGGCCAGCAGCCACACCGTCTGCTGCAGCGGCCCCGGCAGCTGCAGGCTGTAGGCCGAGGCCAGCGCGCCGAGCACGATCGCCCACGGCATCGGGTTGGCCAGCACGCCGCGCAGCGCCTGCCCGGCCGCCGCCAGCGCCCCTCCGGCCTGACCGCCCAGGCGCGAGAGCGCAATGCACAGCGAGCTGGTGATCACCATATCGACCACGATCAGCCCCATCACCGTGCCCACGCTGTGCGGTCCCAGCAGCGCCGCCAGCAAGGGCACGCCCATAAAGCCGGTGTTGGGGAAGGCCACCACCAGCGCGCCAAAGGCGGCATCGTTCCAGCCCAAGCCGCGCCGCCTAGAGAGCGCCACCACCAGCCCCACCAGCAGCAGCGCCACCAGCAGATAGACAACCAACACCGCCGCGTCCAGCAGCTGCCCGATCGGCGTCGTGGAGCCGAAGCGAAACAGCATCGCCGGCAGGGCAAAGTAGAGCACGAAGGCGTTGAGCCCCGGAATCGCGCTCAGCGCCAGCCAGCCCCGGCGCGTGGCCGCGTAACCGGCCAGCACGAGCGCAAAAAAGGGAAAGGTGACGAGTAGGATGTCAAACACGGCGCGCTATTGTCGCTGCAAGCGGCCCTGGGGGCAGCGGTGGGCAAGCTGCGCGGGCTGTGGCGCTGGGGGCGGTTGGCCGATTTTTGGCCGCGCAGCGGACGGCATGAGGCCGACTGCCCCCAGTGCCACAGCCCCTCCCCCCACGAAAGCTCACCATGTGCGGACACAGAGAACGGCCCGAACTTGTGCGCCACGTACCCTGATTCCACGCGCCTTGGGCTTACCCAAGTTCCATGAGGAGCTTAGGCTCAAGGCAGAGTCAGACTGCAGGCGGCGCCGGGCGCATATGATCGCCCCTTGGCCAAATCCGCATAGCACAACTCCACCCCAGCCCCTCAGCCCATGTCCTCCGGCCTCAACCCCGCCCAGCTCCAGGCCGTCGCGCACCAAGGCGGGCCGTGCTTGGTGCTGGCCGGGGCTGGCTCGGGCAAGACGCGCGTGATCACGCACAAAATCGCGCGCCTGCTGCACCAGGGCATGGTGCCCGAGCGCATCGCCGCCATCACCTTCACCAACAAGGCGGCGGCCGAAATGCGCGAGCGCGCCCGCGCGCTGGCTGGCCGCGCCGCGCAGCAGGTGCTGATTTGCACCTTTCACGCGCTCGGGGTGCGTCTGCTGCGCCAAGACGGCGCGGCGCTGGGCCTCAAACCGCAGTTCTCGATCCTCGACAGCGACGACGTGGCCTCGCTGCTCAAAGACTGCGGCGCCAGCACCGATTCGGTCACGGCGCGCCATTGGCAGTGGACCATCAGCGGCTGGAAAAACGCCGGCCTCGACGCCGCGCAGGCGCTGGCGCAGGCCGGCGACGAGGCGCAGCGCCAGATCGCCCTCGTCATGGCCAAGTACCAAGAGCGGCTGGCGGCCTACCAGAGCGTGGATTTCGACGACCTGATCGGCCTGCCGCTGGCGCTGCTGCAGCGCCACCCCGAGGTGCGCGCGCGCTGGCAGGCGCAGCTCGGTCACGTGCTGATCGACGAATACCAGGATACCAACGCCACCCAGTACGAACTGCTCAAGCTGCTGGTGGGCGCGCGCGCGCAGTTCACCGCCGTGGGCGACGACGACCAGTCGATCTACGGCTGGCGCGGCGCCACGCTGGACAACCTCAAGCGCCTGCCGCAGGATTTTCCCGCTCTGCAGGTGATCAAGCTGGAGCAGAACTACCGCTCCACCGGCGCCATTTTGCGCGCCGCCAACCACGTCATCGCCCCCAACCCCAAGCTCTACCCCAAGCAGCTGTGGAGCGATCTGGGCGAAGGCGAGCCGGTGCGCCTGCAAGCCTGCGACCACGAGGAGCACGAGGCCGAGCGCGTGGTGGCGCGCATCCAGAGCCTGCGCGGCCCGGCCTCGGGCAGCGCGCACAAGGCCTACAAAGATTTTGCCGTGCTCTACCGCGCCAACCACCAGTCGCGCCCGCTCGAAACCGCGCTGCGCAAGGCGCAGATTCCGTACCAGGTCTCGGGCGGCACCGGGTTTTTTGAGCGCGCCGAGATCAAAGACCTGTGCGCTTGGCTGCGCCTGCTGGCCAACCCGGACGACGACCCGGCCTTCCTGCGCGCCGCCACCGCCCCTAAGCGCGGCATCGGGCACCAGACGCTGCAGCAGCTGGGTGCCTTTGCCAGCCAGTACAAACTCAGCCTCTACGAGGCCCTGTTTGCGCATTCCCTGAGCGCAGCCGTGCCAGCGCGCGCCCTCGCCACCCTGCACGAGTTTGGGCGCAGCCTGAATGACTTGCAGTACCGCGCCCGCCACTGCCGCGGCCAGGAAGCGGCGGCGGCCTTTTTGGCCGACTGGCTGCAAGGCATCGGCTACCAGCAGCACCTGCTCGACCACGCCGACAGCGCCCAGCAAGGCAGCGCCCGCTGGAGCAACGTGCTCGATTTTTGCGACTGGATGGCGCAGCGCTGCGCCGACCCAGCCGCGGGCGACGCGGCGGCGCCGGGGCGCGCACCGCAGACCATGCTCGATGTGGCGCAGACGGTGGCCCTGATCACCACCTTGCAAGACCGCCAGCAAGAGCAGGACGTGGTCACGCTCTCAACCCTGCACGCCGCCAAGGGGCTGGAGTGGCCGCATGTGCAGCTGGTGGGCGTCAACGAGGGCCTGCTGCCCATGCGCCCCGACGACGAAGACGCCGCCGCGCTGGCGCAGCGCCTGCAAGAGGAGCGGCGGCTGATGTACGTGGGCATCACACGGGCCCAGCACACGCTGGTGGTGAGCTGGCTCAAGCGGCGCAAAAAAGGGCGCGAGACGGTGCCGGCGCAGCCCAGCCGTTTCATTGCCGACATGCAGCTCGACAGCGCCCCGGTGCGCGAAGACCCGCGCGCCAAGCTGCGCGCGCTGCGCGCCGAATTTGCCCAGCGCGTCCAAACGCCACCCGGAGCCGGCGCAGCCCCGCCGCCGCTTGCGCCCTAGTGGAAGCTACCGATGGCCAGCGCAAAAAAGATTCATTAGAATGAATATCCCCCATTTCGCGCACACGCCATGAAAGTTTTTATCACCTATTGCTTTCGATTTTGTGCGGGCCTCGGGCTAGCGGGCTTGGGCTTGGGCTTGGGCTTGCTGGCTGCCGCTGCCCTGCCGGCGCAGGCCCTCGAGCGGCCGCGCGAGCGCGTGGTGCTCACCGTCACCGGCCAAATCGGCGCGACCAATCAGGGCTCGGCGGCGGTGTTCGATATGGCCATGCTCGAAGCCTTGCCGCAGCACCGCTTTGCCACCCGCACGCCTTGGGAGCAGGGCGTGGTGCGCTTTAGCGGCCCGCTGCTGCGCGATGTGCTGGCGCTGGTGCAGGTGCGCGGCCAGCGGCTGCACGCCACCGCGCTCAACGACTACCGCATCACCATCCCCATACAAGACGCACACGACTTCGACCTCATCATCGCCACGCGCATGAACGAACAGCCGATGCCGGTGCGCACGCGCGGCCCCTTGTTCGTGATCTACCCCTTCGACTCCGACCCCCGCTTGCAAAACGCACGTTTTTATGAGCGCTCAATCTGGCAATTGCGGTCGATCGAAGTGATCGAATGAGCCTTGCAGCCGGACCGGCCCCATCCGCCGGCGGCCGCCGTTTTGGTTTATGGCTGGCGCTCACCACCTTCGCCATGGCGCTGGGCTTGAGCGTCATGATGGCGGCTTTTGTGCGCCAGACGCAGGCGATCGAAGACACGGCGCGCCTGCAGGCCGACTCCATCACCGCCCTCACGTTTCAGCTCGAGCGCGAGTTTTTGCGGCTGCGCCACCAGCTCCATCTGAGCCTCGTGCAACCCGACCAGACCGACTGGGCGCAGCTGCAGGTGCGCCACGAGATTTTTGCCAGCCGCGTAGGCCTGCTGCACGATAGCGCCACGATCGCGGTGTTGCGCCAGCGCCCCGAGTTCGACGCCATCGCACCCAAAATCAAAGCCTTGCTCGAGCGCGCCGACCCCTTGCTGGCCGACCCCGAGCGCCACCAGCCAGCCTTGCAGCAGGTGCTGCAAGAAATGGAGGTGCTGGGGCCCGAGGTGCAGGCGCTGAGCCTGGCGGCCAACAGCCTGATGACGCACCTGATGCACGACAAGCTCGAGCAGGTGCGCACGCAGCAGCGCTGGATCAACCTGCTCATGGCCTTTCAGGTGCTGCTGCTGCTGCTGGCCGCCGCCGCCTTGTGGGGGTGGCACCGGCGCCAGCAGCGCGAGCGCGCGCAGCTCGAAGCGCTCAATGACGCGCTGCAGCAGGCCAAGACCGCCGCCGAGCAGGCCAACCGCGCCAAAAGTCAGTTTGTGGCCAACATGAGCCACGAATTGCGCACGCCGCTCAATGGGGTGCTGGGCATGCTCGATTTGTTGCTCGACAGCCCGCTGCCGCCGGCGCAGCGCGAGCAGTTGCGCACGGCGCAGCAGTCGTCGGCGCATCTGTTGTCGATCTTGAACGATCTGCTGGACCTGTCGGCGCTCGATACCGGGCAGATCAGGCTGCAGCCGGAACCGGTCGATGTGGCCGCTCTGGTGCGGCAGTGCCACGGCTCGCTGCGCGCGCTTGGCGAGGGCAAAAATCTGCAGCTGCCGCTGAGCCTAGGGCCCGATCTGCCGCCTTGCGTGCTGACCGACCCCAAGCGCGTGCGCCAGGTGGTGCTCAACCTGCTGGGCAACGCCATCAAGTTCACACCCAGCGGCAGCGTGGCCGTGGCGCTGGACTGCCGGCAGCACAGGGGCTTGGCGCATTGGACGCTGACGGTGCGCGATACCGGGATCGGCATCGACCCAGCGCTGCATGAACAGATTTTTCAGCGCTTCGCCCAGGCCGACCGCAGCAGCACCCGGACCCAAGGCGGCAATGGGCTGGGGCTGGAGATTTCGCGCACGTTGGCGCAAATGCTTGGGGGCGACATCGCGCTGTGCAGCGCGCTCGGGCAGGGCTCGGTTTTCAGTTTTACCTGGGTGGCGCCCCTGTGCACCGATGCGGCAAGCCTGCAGGCGTGTCGGGAGCAAGCAGCGGCCCTGGCAGAGCAAGCAGCGACCCTGGCAGAGCAAGCGCAGGCAATCCCCTGCGCGCCTGCGCCACCCCCAGAGGGCAGGGGCCGGCGCGTGCTGGTGGCCGAAGACCACCCGGTGAATCGCAAGTTTCTGGCCCTGTTGCTCGAGCGCATGGGCTTGCAGCCGACCTTTGCCGAAAACGGGCTGCAGGCGCTCGATCTGGCGGCGCGCCACGATTTTGATTGGGTGCTGATGGACATCCACATGCCCGAGATGGACGGTCTGGCCTGCGCCCGCGCCATTCGCCAGTTGCCCGGCGCGCGCGGCCGCGTGCCGATCATCGCTGTCACCGCCGACGTCATGAACGAAGCCGGTGAACAGGCGCTGGCAGCGGGCATGGACGCCTTCTTGAGCAAACCGCTGCAGCGCTTGGCGCTGGAGCAGACCCTGAATCGCCTAAAAGGCGTCCGGATGAGTGCAGACTAAACTGCGGCCGCTTTCACCAGCCCAGCCCCAAGCGCAGCGGCAAGAACACCGCCATGCCGCAGACGATGGTGCCCAGCACGCCACCGCGCCAGAAAAACCAAGCCACCCCGGCGGCGGCGGCAAACAGCCGCGCATCCTGCCAGGTGTCGATCAACTGGCCTTCCAGCAGCAGCACTTCGGGTGCCACCACGGCCGCCAAGGCGGCGATCGGGGCGTAGAGCAGGCCGCGTTCGGCCCAATGCGGTAGCTTCCAGTCGCGCTCGCTGATAAAGAAAAAGCTGCGCGTGATCACCGTCACCACCGTCAGGGCGGCGATGGCCAGCAGGGTGGGCCAGTCGAAATCGCTCATGGTGCGCTCGGTGGGTTGGGTGGGATAGGCGGCTGCGGGCGCAGCGCGCGCGGGCCGTGGGCTTCGATCAATAAGCAAAAAGCCACCGCTGCGGCGATCGCCACCACGATGTGCAGCTTGAGCGGCAAGGCAAAAGCGGCCACCGCTGCCGTCCCCGCGACCCCTGCCGCCACCACCCGAAGCGTAGATGTGGCGAGCGAGCAGCCGACCCCGATCAGGGCCAGAATGCCGGCAAAGCCCAGCCCCCAAGCCACCGGTATGGTGTGCGCCAGCGCCACCCCGAGCAAGCTGGCGCCCATCCAGCTGAAGTAATTGACGCAGCAGTGGCCGGCTAGGTAGGCCATTTGGCGCTGTTTGGCTTCGAGCGTGGCGCCCACGGCGTGGTAGCGGCGCACAAAAAACACATAGCTCATGTCACCCGTGAGGTAGCCGGTGACGAGGCGCTGGCGCAGCGGCTGGTGCATCATGTAGGGCCGCAAATGGGCCGAAAACACCACGAAGCGCAGGTTGACGCAAAACGCCGCCGCCAGCACCACCCACAGCGGCGCGCCCGCCGTGAGCAGCGGCAGCACCGCCAACTGGGCGCTGCCGGCAAACACCAGCAGCGTCATCAGCACCGCCTCGAGCTGGCTCAGGCCCGCCGCCACCATTGCCACCCCGGTCATCAGCCCCCAGGCGGCCACCCCGGCGGTGACGGTAGTCTGCTCGCGCACGCCCTCAGCGAACTCGGGCCAGCGGCGGATGTCGGTGCGCCAGAACATTTCAGCCAGCGCCGCCAGCGCCGCCCAGCACGGTGCCCACCGCCAGCGCGTGCCCGGCCAGAAACGGGGCCGCCGCCAAGCGCTTGCCGCCGGCGCGCTGCAGTTCGGTCAGCACCAGCACGCCGGCGCCGGTCTGCACCTGCACGCCGCTGGCGTCGGCGGCCAGCACGGTGCCGGGTGCGGCCGCTTGGGGGCCGGTCGGGGCCGTTGGCAGCGCGTGCGCGCCCCAGACCTTGAGCGTGGCGCCCCCGAGCAGGGTGCTGGCCCCGGGCGCCGGATCGAAGGCGCGCACCCGGCGCGCGATCTGTGCTGCCTCGTGCCGCCAGTCGATCAGGGCTTCGGCCTTGTCGATTTTGTGCGCGTAGCTCACGCCCACTTCGGGCTGCGGCTGCGGCTGCAAGCGGCCGGCCTCGGCCTGCTGCAAGGCTTGCAGCACCAGCTGCGCGCCCAGCTGCGCCAGCCGGTCGTGCAGGCTGGCCGCGGTGTCGTGGGCGGTGATCGGCAGCGCCTGGCGCAGCAGCATGGGGCCGGTGTCGAGCCCGGCGTCCATCTGCATGATGGTGATGCCGCTCTCAAGGTCGCCGGCTTCGAGCGCGCGCTGGATCGGGGCGGCGCCGCGCCAGCGCGGCAGCAGCGAAGCGTGGATGTTCAGGCAGCCCAGACGCGGCAGCGCCAGCACCCAGGGCGGCAGCAGCAGCCCATAGGCGGCCACCACCGCCACGTCGGCCGCGGCTTGTTGCATGGCGCTGCGCGCCTGCGCGGCGTCATCGGGGTATTTGCCGTCCAGCCGCAAGCTGCGCGGCTGCGCCAGCGCCAAGCCGTGTGCCAGCGCCACCTGCTTAACGGCCGAGGCCTGGGGTTTGAGGCCACGCCCGGCCGGGCGGTCGGGTTGCGTGAGCACCAGCGGCACCTCATACCCGGCGGCCAGCACGGCGCGCAAGGCCAGCGCGGCAAATTCCGGCGTACCGGCAAACAACACACGCATGCGGCTCCTAGGATTCAGAGCGGCACCGCACGGCGGCCCGTGCGTGCGCTGGGGCGCTCGGCTTCGCCTTCGCCGTCGCGCCCGGCTTTGAGCAGCTTGGCCTTGATGCGGGTGCGCTTGAGCAGCGACAGGTATTCGACAAACACCTTGCCCTGCAAATGGTCCATCTCGTGCTGGATGCACACCGCCAGCAGCCCCTCAGCCTCGAGCTCGCGGCTGTGCCCGTGGGCGTCGAGCGCGCGTACGCGCACCGCCAGCGCGCGCTCGACGCCGTCGTACACGCCCGGCACCGACAGGCAGCCTTCGTCGCCCTTGCGGGTTTCGGGGCTGGCCCATAGCAGCTCGGGGTTGATCAGCACCAGCGGCTGGTCGCGCGCCTCGCTCACGTCGATGACAATGACGCGCTCGTGCACATCCACTTGGGTGGCGGCCAGCCCGATGCCGTTGGCCTCGTACATGGTGGCAAACATGCGCTCGAGCAGGGTGCGCACGCGCTCGTCCACCGCCGCCACCGGCTGCGCCACGCGCAGCAGCCGTGGGTCGGGGTACTTGAGGATGGGTAAAAGTTCGGCTGGGTTCATCGTGGAATGGGGCGCGGGGCCGCTAACAGGGGCCACAAAATATCGTTATTTTCGCCACTTTTGGCGGTCGCTGCACGCGACATGCGGCTATTATGATTGCTTCATGGGCTAAGGCTGAACCAGCGTGCTTAAAGCACAATCGGTCCTAGTCGTTTCCTGCCATTATCACCACCCAACGGTCGCAGCATTCGGCGCTGGCGGACCATGGGTAGCCAACGGGGCTCCAGACATGCAAACCACACCTGCACCTGCCGCTTTACATCGCACCGTCAACTGCAGCCGGACCGTGCCCGCGCTTGCCTTGCTGCTGGCCAGTGCGTGGGCAGGCGCGCAAACTTTTCCCAACCTGCCCATCAGCCCGGCCCAGCGCGACACCGCGCAGCAAGTGGCCCAAGCCGGGGTGCCGCTGTCGGCGTTGGCGCCCAATGCGCCCGAGCGCCACACCGTGCGCCGCGGCGACACGTTGTGGGACATCTCGGCCCTGTTTTTGCGCCAGCCCTGGCGCTGGCCCGAACTGTGGGGTATGAACCTCGAGCAAATTCGCAACCCACACCTGATTTTTCCCGGTCAGGTGCTGGTGCTCACGCGCGTGGGCGACCGCGCCTTCTTGGCCATCGACGCCGGCGCAGCGCCGCCTACGGTGCGTTTGTCGCCTCGGATTCGTGCCGAGGCTTTGGGCGAGGCCGCCCTGCCCGCCATTCCCGCGCAGGTGATCGCTCCGTTCCTCAACGACTCGCTGCTCTTGAGTGCGGACACCCACGCCCGCGCTCCGCGCATCGTAGCCGCCCTAGAGGGCCGTACCCTGCTCAGCCAGGGCGATCGGGCCTACGCCCGGGGACAGTTTGGTGCGCTCGACGCGCTCGAGGGCGCGCCGTTGTTGCTCACCGAGCCCAACCCGGTGCAACGCATCTACCGCAACGCCGAGCCCCTGATCGATCCCGACAGCGGGGTAAAACTGGGTTACGAGGCGCAACTCATCGGCAGCGCGCGGCTGTTGGGCAGCGAAACCGTGCGCACGCACACCCGTGCCGATGGCCAGACCGAGCAACGGGTGGTGCCAGCGGCGCTCGACATCACCGCTGCGCTGACCGAAATCCGCATCGGTGACCGGCTGGTGCCCACGCCTGCGCAGATCACCCCCAGCAGCTACGTGCCCCGTGCGCCGCAGATGCAGCTGGCCGGGCGCATTGTGCGCACCCACGCCCACGCGCAGCGCCTAGCCGGCCAACACCAAGTGGTGGTGCTCAACCGCGGCAGCCGCGATGGGCTGGAAGTGGGCCATGTGCTGGCCCTGCAGCGCAACGCCGCTCCGGTGACCGACCGCACCGACAGCGCGCGCGCCACGCTGCAGCTGCCGGTCGAGCGCAACGGCCTGATGATGGTGTTTCGCACCTTCGACCGCGTCTCTTACGCGCTGGTGTTGCAAGTGAGCGATGCGGTGCGCAACGGCGACCACTTCGCTACGCCCTAAAAACCCATGACTGCCCAGCCCGCAGCCGATCCAGGCACGGCAGACTCGATTGCCGAACTGGCCGCTTGGCTGCGCCTGACCACCACCGCCGGGGTGGGCGCGGCCACCGCGCGCAAGCTGCTAACCGCTTTGGGCTCGCCCCAAGCGGTGTTTGCGGCCGAGGCGCAGGCGCTGCAGGTGCTGGTGGGCGAGCGGCTGGCCGCCGCCTTGCGCAGCCCACCGGTGCACGGCAGCCGCATGCTCGAGCAAACTTTGGCTTGGCTGGCCGGCGCGCCCAACCGCTACTGCCTCGGTTTGGGGCACCCGCACTACCCAGCGGCGCTGCTGCAGACCCCCGACCCCCCGGTGCTGTTGTATGTGCAAGGTCAATTGAGCGCGCTGGCACAGCCCTGCACCTTGGCTGTGGTTGGCAGCCGCAACCCCACCCCGCAGGGGGCCAGCAACGCCCATGCCTTTGCCCAGCAACTGGGCGCGCAGGGGTTTTGCATCGTCTCCGGTCTGGCGCTGGGGGTGGACGGCGCGGCGCATCTGGGCGCGCTCGAAGCCGGTGCACCCACGGTGGCGGTGGTGGGCACCGGGCTGGACCGGGTCTATCCGCGCCAGCACCTCGAGCTGGCGCGGCGCATCGCCGAGCACGGTGCGCTGCTGAGCGAGTACCCGCTGGGCACGCCGCCGCTGGCGCCCAATTTCCCGCAGCGCAACCGCCTGATTGCGGGCTTAAGCTTGGGCACGCTGGTGGTGGAGGCGGCATTGGAGTCGGGCTCGCTCATCACCGCCGAACTGGCGGCGCAGTACGGCCGCGAGGTGTACGCCATCCCGGGCTCGATCCACGCGCCGCAGTCGCGCGGCTGCCACGCCCTGATCCGCCAAGGGGCCAAGCTGGTCGAGACAGTGCAAGACGTGCTCGACGAGCTGCGGCCGCAACACAACCCGCCCCAATCCACGCAGGGCGTATTGGCCTTGGGTGAGCGCGAGCCAGCAAAGTCCGCACCACAAGACGGCGCAGCCAAGGCGGGCCGAGCGACGCTAGGGGCTGCGGGGCAGCCAGCCGAGGCCGAAAGCGCGCTGCTGCAAGCGCTGGGCTACGACCCGGTGGGGCTCGATGCCCTGCAGGCGCGTTGCGGCTTGCCCACGGCCGAGCTGCAAGCGCAGTTGCTGGAACTCGAGCTGTGCGGGGTGGTCAGGCGCCTGCCCGGCGGCCTGTTTCAGCGCCAGGCGTTGGCTTGAGGTGCCGAACTAAATTTGCGCCCCGGCATTTGGGTCGTCGGGGTTGTCAGCCGTTTGCGCCACGGGCTTGATCAAATCCTCGCGCTTGATGCCCAGCGCCATGGCCACGCCGGTGGCGACGAAGATCGAGGAGTAAATGCCGAACAAAATGCCGATGGTGAGTGCGAGCGCAAAGTAGTGCAGCACCGGGCCGCCAAACAGCAGCATCGAGATCGCCATCGTCTCGGTGGTGCCGTGGGTGATGATGGTGCGGCTCATGGTGCTGGTGATGGCGTGGTCGATCACCTCGTGCGTGCTCATCTTGCGCTGGCGCTTGAAGGTTTCGCGGATGCGGTCGAAAATCACCACCGATTCGTTGACCGAGTAACCCAGAACGGCCAGCACGGCGGCCAGCACGGCGAGCGAAAACTCCCACTGGAAGAAAGCAAAAAAGCCGAGGATGATGACCACATCGTGCAGGTTGGCGACGATGGCGGCGACCGAGAACTTCCACTCGAAGCGAAAAGCCAGATAGACCATGATGCCGATGATCACGAACAGCAGCGCCAGCATGCCGTCGGTGACCAGTTCCTGCCCCACTTGGGGCCCGACGAATTCGGTGCGGCGCAGCTCCACGGTGGGGTCGTGTGCGCGCAGCGCCTCCAGCACCGCCTGGCTTTGCTCGCCCGCGCCCACACCGGGCAGCGGCGGCAGGCGCATCAGCACCTCGCGCGCGCTGCCGTAGTGCTGCACCAAGACTTCTTGGTAACCCAAGCCGGCGAGCGCGCCGCGCACCACTTCAAGGTCGGCGGGCTGCTGGTAGGCCACTTCGACCACCGTGCCGCCGGTGAACTCGACCGACAGGCTGAGCCCGCGCGTGACCAGGAAAAACACCGCCAGCGCAAACAGGGTGAGTGAGATCGCGTTCAGCAGCACCGCATGGCGCATGAACGGGATGTCTTTTTTGACGCGGAAAAATTCCATTTCTTGCAACCTCTGGCGGTTTAGTCGGCGGCTGCAGAGCCGGGTTTGGGCGCGCCCGGTACCGGCGGCTGCCAGACCGTGCCGATCGAGATGGTTTTGAGCTTTTTCTTGCTCCCGTACCAGGCGTTGACCAACCCGCGCGAGAAAAACACCGACGAGAACATGCTCGTCAGGATGCCGATGCAGTGCACCACCGCAAAGCCGCGCACCGGGCCGGAGCCAAAGGCCAGCAGCGCCAAACCGGCGAGCAGGGAGGTGACGTTGGAGTCCAAAATGGTGCCCCAGGCGCTGTCGTAGCCGTTGTTGATCGCCACTTGGGGCGAGGCGCCGCGGCGCAGCTCTTCGCGGATGCGCTCGTTGATGAGCACGTTGGAGTCGATCGCCATGCCCAGCGCCAGCGCCATCGCCGCCATGCCCGGCAGGGTCAGCGTGGCTTGCAGCATCGACAGCACCGAGACCAGCAGCACCAAGTTGAAGGTCAGGGCGATGCTCGAGAAGGCCCCGAACAGGCGGTAATAGACCACTATAAAGACCAGCACCACCAGCAGGCCATACAGCACGCTCTCAAAGCCCATGCGGATGTTCTCGGCTCCTAGACTCGGGCCGACGGTGCGCTCTTCGATGATCTCCATCGGCGCCGCCAGTGCGCCGGCGCGCAGCAGCAAGGCCACGCTCTGCGCTTCGAGCGAGGTCATCTGACCCGAGATCTGCACCCGGCCGCCGCCGATCTCGGTGCGGATCACAGGTGCCGTGACGACTTCGCCGCGGCCGCGCTCGAACAGCAAAATGGCCATGCGGTTGCCGACGTTGGCGCGCGTGACGTCGCGGAAAATGCGCGACCCGGCGGCATCCAGCGTCAGGTGCACCGCCGGCTCTTGGGTCTGGCCATCGAAGCCGGCTTGGGCGTTGGTCAGGTTTTCGCCGGTGAGCACCACTTCGCGCAGCGTGATCACGGCGCGCCCCTGGCGGTCTAGGTGGCGCTCGGAGCCCAGCGGCACCGGGCCTTCGCCGCGCTCGGCGGCGCGCCCGGCCGGGCTTTCATCGACCATGCGCAGCTGCAGCGTGGCGGTGCGGCCCAAGATGTCTTTGGCGCGCGCGGTGTCGAGCACGCCGGGCAGTTGCACCACGATCCGGTCTGCCCCTTGCTGCTGGATCACCGGCTCGGCCACCCCGAGCTCGTTGACGCGGTTGCGCAGCGTCAGGATGTTTTGCTGGATCGCCTTGGTCTGGATGGCGCTGCTGGCATCGGCGCTCAAGCGGCCGATCAGCACGGGCTGGCCATCGACCATTTGGCGCTCGAAGCTCAGATCGGTGAAGTTTCGGCGCAGGGTCGGCAGCGCCGCCTCCAGCGTGGCCGCATCGCGAAAGCGCACGGTCACCGCCTGGCCCTCGCGGCTGACGCCGGCGTGGCGGATGTTTTGCTCGCGCAGCGTGGTGCGCAGGTCGCGCGCCAGCGACTCGGTGCGCTGCTCGATGGCCCCGGGCATGTCAACCTGCATCAGAAAATGCACGCCGCCGCGCAAATCCAAGCCCAGGTACATGGGTTGCGCGTTGAGCAGCTGCAGCCAGCGCGGGGTTTGCGGCACCAGGTTCAGCGCCGCCACGTGTGTGGGCTGGGCCGGGTCGGGGTTGAGGGCGCGGTCGATGGCGTCGCGCGCCCGCAGTTGGGTTTCGGCGCTGTCGAACAAGGCCTGAATGGTCTGGTCTTGGAGCGCCAGCGATTGGGCGCTGATCTGGCGCTCCGCCAGCGCCTGTTCGATGCGCGTCAGGGTGGCATTGTCGATGCGCACGCCGTGCTGGCCGGAGGAAACCTGCACCCCCGGGGCTTCGCCATACAGGTTGGGCAGCGCGTACAAAAGGGCGATGAGCAGCGCCACCACGATGGTGACGTACTTCCACAGCGGGTATCGGTTCATGAGCGGGCGGCCCGGTTAAAGCCCAAAAGCCGGACGCGCAGGCCCAGCCTTTGGATGAAAAAAAACGGCAAGGCCGTTTACTGAACCGTGCCCTTGGGCATCAACTGCATCACAGCGCTGCGCTGGATTTGGACTTCGATGCCGCTGGCCAGTTCCAAGGTAACGAAATCATCGCCCAGCTTGGTGATGCGGCCCAGCATGCCGCCGGCGGTCACGACCTCGTCGCCCTTGGCCAGTGCGGCGACCATGGCCTTGTGCTCTTTGGTGCGCTTCATTTGCGGCCGGATCATGATGAAGTACAGCACCACGAACATCAGCACCAGCGGCAGCAGGCTGACCAAGGTGCTGGTGGTGTCGCCGGCGGCGGCCTGGGCGTAGGCGGGAGAAATAAACACGGTGGCTTTCCTGTGTGAAAGGGGTGGGGGTTGCGGGCGGGCCACGTGGGGCCCGTGTCAACCGCGCATTCTAAACCCCCAGCGCAAATGAGCGCTCAGCTTTTGCTGACGCCGTGGCGTTGCGGGCGCAACGAAGCGTATCCGGCCGCTGCCTGGCCTGCTCTAGACCGCTGCCGGGCGCACCGCCGGCACCGGCCGGATGCGCAGCGCCAGCCACACCCCCAGCAACAACAACACCATGCCGGCCACCGTCAGGCCCTGCGGCCACTCGCCGCGCCACCAGAAAATGTAGATCAGCGCCGCCACGGTCTCGAACACGATCAGTTGCCCGGCCAAGGCGGTCGGCAGGCGCTTGCTGGCTTGGTTCCAGCACAGGATGCCGCACCACGAAGCGAACAGCCCCAGCGCCAGCATGAGCGAGAGGAAAAACAGCGGGTCCGGGCCCAAGGGCATGGGGAAGGTGCTGCCGCTAAGCGCCATCCAGCCCCAGACCAGCGCAAAGCCGATCAGGGCCATGGGCAGCGTGGCCAAGCCCTGCGCCGTGGCCCAGACGCGCGGGTTGCGATTCGGGTGCTGGCGCAGCCAGTCGGCGTTGCGCAGCGGGTACCAAGTCCAGCACGCCAGCGCGCCCAGTGCCAGCAGCGCCCCCAGCGCGTAGGCGCTGAGCGAGGCGTCGGGCTGTTGCAGCAGGCGCGTCATCTCGGCCTGGTTGACCAGCGCGATGCCCAGCAGCATGATGCCCAGCGGCAGCAGCAGGCGCCGCCAAGGCAGCAGGCCGTCGCGCGCGGCGTTGCGCTGGTTGGCGGCAATGGCGATCACCACCGGCAGCGTGCCGATGATGAGCGTGGTCAAAGGCCCGCCGGTGCCTTGGATCGAGCTGGCGAGCAAGGTGTAGTAGGCCAAGTTGCCCACGGCGGCCAGCTTGGCCGCTGCCAACCAATCGGCGTGCGTCAGGCGGCGCAGCGCGCCCCAGTCGAGCCAAGCCAGCGGCAGGCAAAGCAACCCAAAAGCCAAGTAGCGCGCCATGGCCAGCAAGGCGGCAGGGTACTCGGGCAGCAAAAGCGGCACCAGAAACACCAAGCCCCACAACATCCCCGCCAGCAAGGCGAAGGCCACCCCGAGCCCCATAAGGCCTCCCGTTAAACCAAAGCAGCAAGTGTAAGGGGCGGTGGACGCCAAACAGCGGGCGTGGCGCGTTCAGCGTCGAGCGGATGCGCCGGGTGCGGGCGCATCGGACGGCAGCTGCGCGGCAGCGCGCCACTGCGCCAGTAACTCGCTCCAGCGCAGGCGTACGGCGGCCAGGTGGCGCGCCTTGACGTGGCCAAAACCCTTGATGCCTTCGGGCAGCGCCGCCAGTTGCAGCGCCAGCGCCTTGCGCGCGGGGTTTAGATTCGGCAGCAGTTCTTCGATCAGGTCTTGATACTGGTCGATCAGGGCGCGTTCCTCGCGCCGCTCGGCGCTGCGGCCAAAGGGGTCGAAGGCCGTGCCGCGCAGGCCCTTGAGGCGCGCCAAGCCCTTGAAGGCGGTGAGCATCCACGGCCCGAAGGCGCGCTTGATCGGCAGGCCGCGCTCATCGCGGCGCGCCCACAGCGGCGGCGCGAGGTGAAAGCGCAGCGCAAAATCGCCCTCGAACTGGGCCCCGATCTGGCGCAAAAACGCGGGGTCGCTGTGCAGGCGCGCCACCTCGTATTCGTCTTTGTAGGCCATGAGCTTGAACAGATTGTGTGCCACCGCCTCGCTCAGGGCGCTTGTGCCCGCGCCCAGCGCCGCGGCCTCGGCCTGCTGCACCCGGCGCACGAAGGCGGTGTAGCGCTGCGCGTAGGCTGGGTTCTGGTAGGCGGTTAAAAAATCGCTGCGCCGCTGCAGCAGCGCCTCGAGGCCAGCGCGCGGCTGCAGCGCGATGGCCTGCGCCGGCGCCAGCAGCGCCTGCAGCCGCGCGCCGTCGTGCGCGGCCCAGCGGCCCCATTCAAACGCAGCCAGGTTTTTGGCCACCGCCACATCGTTGAGCTCGATCGCCCGCCGCAGCGACTCGCGCCGCAGCGGCAACCAGCCTTTTTGCCAAGCAAAACCCAGCAGCAGCGGGTTGAGGTAGAGCGCGTCGCCCAGCAGCCGCGTGGCCAATGCCTCGGCGTCGAGCGGCGCCACCGCATCGGGGCCGAGCAGGCGCTCGAGCGTGGCTAGGCACTGGCTGGCCGGGTTGTGCCAGTCGGGTTGGCGCACAAAGGCCGCCGTCGGGCTCACGTGGCCGTTCAGGGCCACCCGCGTGCGCCCCAGCCCCACGCGGGCCAAGCTTTCCTTGCTGACGGCGACGATGGCGTCGCAGCCCAGAATCAAATCGGCCGCGGCGCTGCCGACGCGGGTGGTGCAGATGTCGTTCTGCTGCACAGCCAGCAGCACGTGGCTCCAGGTGGCGCCGCCTTTTTGCGCCAGGCCGGCGGCGTCTTGCGTGACCACGCCTTTGCCCTCGAGGTGCGCCGCCACCCCGAGCAACTGGCCGATGGTGATGACCCCGGTGCCCCCAACCCCAGCCACCACGATGCCATAGACGCTGCCCGGTCCGGCGGCATCAAAGGCTGGCAGCGGCGGTTCGGGCACTTCCCCCAGCGCCTCGGGCGACGGCAGCGCACCCGCCGGGGCGCTTTTGCGCAGCTGCCCGCCCTCGACTGTGACGAAGCTCGGGCAAAAGCCCTTGAGGCAGGAAAAATCTTTGTTGCAGCTACTCTGGTTGATCTGGCGCTTGCGCCCGAATTCGGTCTGCAGCGGCTCTATGCTCAGGCAGTTGCTCTGCACGCCGCAGTCGCCGCAGCCCTCGCACACGGCCGGGTTGATGAGCACGCGCCGCGCCGGGTCGGCCAAGGTGCCGCGCTTGCGCCGGCGCCGCTTTTCGGTGGCGCAGGTCTGGTCGTACAAAATCACGGTGGTGCCGGGCAGCTGGCGGAACTCGCGCTGGATGCGGTCGAGCTGATCGCGGTGCTCGACCGCCACCCCGGCCGGCAGCCGCAGCGTGCTGCCGCCCACGGTGGTGTGCAGGGCGCCGCGGTATTTCTCGGGCTCGTCGGTGACCACGGTCAGGCGCGCCACCCCTTCGGCTTGTAGGCTGTGCGCGATCTGCAGCACGTGGTGGCCTTCGGCGCGCTCGCCCAGCGGCTGGCCGCCGGTCATGGCCACGGCGTCGTTGTAGAGCAGCTTGAAGGTGATGTTCACGTTGGCGGCGATGCACTGGCGGATCGCCAGCAGGCCGCTGTGGAAGTAGGTGCCGTCGCCGAGGTTGGCAAAGACGTGCGACTCGTGGCTGAAGGGCTGCTGCCCGACCCACGGCACGCCCTCGCCCCCCATCTGCGTAAAGCCGATGGTGGCGCGGTCCATCCAGATGGTCATGAAGTGGCAACCGATGCCGGCCATGGCGCGCGAACCCTCGGGCACCCGGGTGCTGGTGTTGTGCGGGCAACCCGAGCAAAACCAGGGCTGGCGCTCGGCCAGCGGCGTGTCGGCATGGAGCACCTGCAAGGCCCGCGCCTGGCCCTGCAGGCGCTCGAGCTGCGCCTGCACCCGCGCCGCCACTTCGCTGCCCTCGGGCAGCAGGCCGTGGCGCGCCAAGCGCCGCGCCAGCGCTTGGGCGATCAGCGCCGGCGTCAGGTCGGCGTTGGCGCGCAGCAGCTGGTTGGCGCTCGGGTTGGGCATCGACCACTCGCCGCCGCTGTGGTCGGCCCCGACTTCGTCGAACTTGCCCAGCACGTCGGGGCGTACGTCGGGGCGCCAGTTGTAGAGCTCTTCTTTGAGCTGGTATTCGATCACTTGGCGCTTTTCTTCCACCACCAGAATCTCGCGCAGCCCGGTGGCAAACTCGCGCGTGGTCTGCGCCTCCAGCGGCCAGACCACGCCCACCTTGTGCAGCCGCAGCCCGATGCGGCGGCAGGTGGCGTCGTCGAGCCCGAGGTCGCGCAGCGCCTGCCGGGTGTCGTTGTAGGCCTTGCCGCTGGCGATGAGGCCGTAGCGGTCGTGCGGGCCCTCGATCGCGTTGTGGTTGAGCCGGTTGGCGCGCACATAGGCCAGCGCGGCGTACCACTTGGTGTCCATCAGGCGCGCTTCCTGCTCCAGCGCCGCGTCGGGCCAGCGGATGTGCACGCCGCCGGGGGGCAGCTCGAACTCGGGCGCCACGATGCGCACCCGATCCGGGTCGATCTCGGCCACGGCGCTCGATTCGACGATCTCCTGGATGGTTTTCATGCCGGCCCAGACGCCGGCAAAGCGGCTCAGGGCCCAGGCGTGCAGCCCGAAGTCGAGGATTTCCTGCACACTGGCGGGGAAGAACACCGGCAGCCCGCAGGCTTTGAAGATGTGGTCGCTCTGGTGCGCGGCGGTCGAGCTCTTGGCCACGTGGTCGTCGCCGGCCACCGCGATCACCCCGCCCCAGGGCGTGGTGCCGGCCAGGTTGGCGTGCTTGAAGACGTCGGCGCTGCGGTCCACCCCTGGGCCTTTGCCGTACCACAGGCCAAACACGCCGTCGTGGCGCTGGCTGCCGGGCGGCGCAAACCCGAGCTGCTGCGTGCCCCAGACCGCGGTGGCGGCCAGTTCTTCGTTGACGCCGGGCTGGAACACGATCTGCTGCGCGGCAAGGTGCGCCTTGGCTTTCCACAGCGCCTGGTCGTAGCCGCCCAGCGGCGAGCCGCGGTAGCCGCTGATGAAGCCGGCGGTGTTGCGGCCCAGTTGCCAGTCGCGCTGGCGCTGCAGCATGGGCAGCCGCACCAGCGCCTGCACCCCGCTCATAAAGGCACGCCCGTGGTCCAGCGTGTATTTGTCGTCTAGGCTGACGCTGCTAAGGGCGCGCCGAACCGCTTCAGGCAAGGGTGCGTTCATGGGTGGGTCTCCTGTCGCCAAGGCCGGCCGGGTAGGCCGCCAGTTACCGTTCACCCGCCGCCGTGGTGGGTGCGCTGCGGCAACCCCCAGGATCGCTGGTGGCTGCCGGTTGGCCCAGATTGTCGCCAAAAAAACCGCCCTACGGGCGGCTCGGGCTTAGGCGTTTACCCTTGACCCATGGGGATTAACCCAGGTGCTGCGCCAAAAAAGCCAGCGTGCGCTCGCGTGCCAGTTCGGCCGAAGGGGCGTGGTGGGCGCCGCGTTGGTCGCAGTTGAAGCCGTGGTGGGCGTCGTAGGTGTGCACCTCCACCTGGGGATGGCGCGCCTTGAAGGCCTGCACGGTGTCGAGCGGGATCCAGCTGTCTTGCTTGGCAAAGTGCGCCAGCACCGGGCAGCGGGGTTGCAGCTCGGCGTCGGCGCCCACCGTCATGCCGCCGCCGTAGTAGGGCACGGCAGCCGCCAGGCCGTTGAGCTGGCAGGCGCTGCGCCAGGTAAGCAGCCCACCCCAGCAGTAGCCCACGATGCCCACCTTGACCCCGGCAGCCAACACCAAGGTGTCGATGGCGGCTTGGATGTCGGCCATCACGCCCGGTGCGGGCAGGGCATCGACCTGCAGCTTGAGGGCAAAGCCGGCCTGCATGTCGGCGTCGGTGTAGCCCAGTTCCACCCCCGCTTGCACCCGGTGAAAGGTCGATGGCGCCAAGGCCACGTAGCCGGCGGCTGCGTAGCTGTCGGCCACCGCGCGGATGTGTGAATTGACGCCGAAGATCTCTTGCAGCACCACCACCGCACCGCGCGGGGCGCCCGCGGGCTGCGCCATGTAGGCGGGGCAGACAAAACCGTCGGCGGCTTTCAGATCGACGAATGCGCTCATGCGGGTCTCCTGGGCTGGGGTTGAGGTTGCATCATGGGTGGGGAGCGCAAAGCTCATTCGCCCCCCGAGGCGGAGGCGGATTAGGAGTCGGAATCGGGCTCGGAATCAGACTCGGGTTGGGCGGCGTGCTTGACGAAAGTCACCGGCACCGGGGCGTGCTGCAGCATCTGCTGCGACACCGAGCCCAGCAAGGTGCGCCCGAGCAGCCCGCGGCCGTGGCTGCCCATGATCACGCCATCGCAGCCTTCCTCTTCCAGCACCTCGAGCAGCAGCGCCACCGGCTCGCCCATGCGCACGTGGGTGCTGTAGGGCAGTTGCGCGGCGCGCACTTGGGCTTCGGCTGCAGCCAGCAGATCTTGCCCGGCGGCCTCGGCCAGGCGCTCGATGGCCTCGGCGTCGTGCAAGGTCACCAGTTCATAAAAAGTGGCCGGCTCTTGCACGTTGACCAGCACCAGCTCGCAGGCCAGCCCGGCCTGCGCCATGCGCACGGCGTAGGCCACCGCCTCGAACGACAACTCGGAACCATCCACCGGGATCAGCCATTTCATGCCATGCACTCCATATGATTGTTTGGCCTCAACTGTAGCGCATCGCTGGCCGCCTTCTGGCGGTTGTGCTGCGTCGCGCAAATTGCAGCGTGTGGCGGCGCGTTGTGCGCGGTGCAGCGACAATGCAGCCGATGCCCGACTCCTCTGCACCCAGCGCCCGCCCGCCTTTGGGTTTGGCCGCCTTGGCCCCGTTGCAGCAGCGCCCCTTCGCTCTGCTGTGGATCACTTGGCTGACGGCCAACATCAGCCTGTGGATGAACGACGTGGCCGCCGCTTGGCTCATGACCACGCTCACCACCTCGCCGGCTTGGGTGGCGCTGGTGCAGACCGCCGCCACGCTGCCGGTGCTGCTGCTCGGGCTGCCCAGCGGCGTGCTGGCCGATGCCCTCGAGCGCCGCCGCTTGCTGCTGCTGACGCAGGTTTGGGCGGCGCTGGTGGCGCTGCTGCTGGTGCTGGCCGTCAAGCTCGAGGCGCTCACGCCGGCGCTGCTGCTGGCGCTGGTGTTTGCCAATGGCATCGGGCTGGCGCTGCGCTGGCCGGTCTATGCCGCCCTGATGCCGCACCTGGTGCCGCGCACCCAACTGCCCGCTGCGCTGGCGCTCAATGGGGTGTCGATGAACGTCTCGCGCATCGTCGGCCCGCTGCTGGCCGGGTTGATCATTGCGGCGCTGGGCAGCGAGTGGGTGTTTGCGCTCAATGCGCTGCTGGCGGTGGGCTGCGCCGCCCTGATCTGGCGCTGGCGCAGCCCCGTGTGCCCCAAGCCGGCGCCGCGCGAGCCTTTCTGGAGCGCGCTGCGGGTCGGGGTGCGCTTCGTCGCCGAATCGCCGCGCTTGCGGCTGGCTTATCTGCAAGTGGGGCTGTTTTTTTTCCATTCGGCGGCGCTGATCGGGCTGCTGCCGCTGCTGGCGCTGCGCTTTGAGGGCGCCAGCGCCAGCACCTTTACCTGGCTGCTGGCGGCCATGGGCAGTGGCGCTATTTTGTCGGCGCTGTACCTGCCGCGCCTGCGCCGGGGGCACAGCCGCGCGTTCATGGTCTGGGCCGGCATGGCGCTGCAGGCGCTGGCGATGCTGGTGGTGACCTGGGCACCGGGGCTGTGGGCGGCGCTGCTGGCGATGTTCGTGGCCGGCATGGCGTGGATCGCGGTGGCCAACACGCTCAACGTGGCGGCCCAGTTTGCGATGCCCGACTGGGTGCGCGCGCGCGCCATTTCGGTCTATCAAATGGCCCTCATGGGCGGCGCCGCCTTGGGCGCGGCGGCGTGGGGCAAGCTGGCGCACTGGGTGGGGGTGCCGCTGTCGGTGTCGCTGGCGGCGCTGTCGGCGCTGTGCTTGGCCACCCTGACCTTGCGCTGGAGCCAGCGCTCGCGCCTGCTCGAAGACCCGGGGCCCGAGGGCGCTGACCGGGAGGCGGAGCCGCCGCTGCAATAGCGCTGCTGCCACCACGGCCTGCTAGAGCGTGTCGAAATCCTGCGGCGCGCCAAAGTCGCCCACCACCACGGTGTGGGTGAGCAGGCGCTGGCCGTGCCAGCGGTGCAGCAGGTAGCCGGGCGGCTCCAGCCGGTAGCGCGCGGGTTGGTCGGCGCGCAGGTCGAGTGCGATCTGGTGCGCCGTCGAGGGTGCGCTGATGGCCAGCGTGTGCGCCACCCGCGTGACCGTGACGCGGTGCAGGTGGCCGCACAGCAGCGCCTGCACCTGCGGGTGTTGCCACAGCAGCGCTTCGAGCGCATCCGCGCCTTGGCGCAACGCCATGTCGTCCATCTCGGCCAGCCCGGTGGCGTAGGGTGGGTGATGCAGCAGCAGCAAGGTGGGCTGGGGGCTGGCCGCCAGCGCCTGCTCCAGCCAGTGCAGCCGCTGCGCGCACAGTTCGCCGTGCGCGCAGCCTTCGGCCACGGTGTCGAGCGCCACCAGGCGCAGCGCCGGGTGCTCCCACACGTACTGCACAAAGGTGGGGTGCAGGCGCTGGCAGGCCTGCAGCCAGTCGGCGCAGGCTAGGCGCAGCGCCGCGCGCTGGTCGTGGTTGCCCAGCAGCGGCAAAACGGGCACGCCCAGCGTGCGCAGCGGCTGCACCAGCTGGCGCAGCAAGGCGTAGTCGGCGGCGCTGCCGCTGTCGCTCAGGTCGCCGCTGAGCAGCAGCAGATCGGGGGTGGGCTGGCGCGCGCACAGGTCGTGCACGCAAGCGCGCAGCAGCGCGGCGGTGTCCACGCGCGCGCCTGCGGGCGCTGTGGCGCGCAGGTGCAGGTCGGAGAGCTGGGCGATCAGCATGGGGCTTTGGCGGCGATGCTTTTATCCGCCCTGCCAGTCTATCAGCGCGCGAAGCGTTTGCGCGTGAGCGCCAGCGCAATCCAGAACGCGGCCACGGCGTAGAGCAACAGCACGGCCAGGTGCAGCGAGGCGTCGCTGGGCCATTGGTTCAGGAACAGGGGTCGCACCAGCGCCACGCCGTGCGTCAGCGGCAGCAGCTCGGAGATGGCATACACCACGGCGGGCAGTTGTTCGCGCGGAAAAAACACGCCGCTCAAAAACATCATCGGCGTCAGAAAGAGCGTGAAGTAGTAGGTGAAGAAATCGTAGCCCTGCGCCAGCGCATTGAAGATCAGCGCCAAGCAGCTGAAGGCGATGCCCAGCAGCAGCAGTACCGGCAGCGCCAGCCAGAGCTTGGGGGCCTGGCTGATGCCCAGCAGCAGAATCACGCCCAAAATGGCGCAGACGGTGAACAGCGCCTTGAACGCCGCCCAGAGCATTTCGGCCAGCACGATGTCGTCGAGCGTGACCGGCGCGTTCAAAATGCCGTCCCAGGTTTTTTGCACCTGCATGCGCGAGTAGGCCGAGTACAGGGCCTCGAAGCTGGCGGCGTTCATGGCGCTCATGCAAATCGCGCCGCTGGCCAGAAACAGCAGGTAAGGCACGGCCAGCGGCAGCCCGTCGGGGCCGCTGACGGTGACCTGCCCGACCAGCATCCCCATGCCGTAGCCAAAGGCCAGCAGCCAGATCAGCGGTTCGGCGATGTTGCCCACCAGGCTGGGCAGCGCCAGCTTGCGCCAGACCAGCAGGTTGCGCTGGAACACGGGCCAAAAGCGCCATGACAGCTGCGGGGCGCGCCAGTGGCTGCGGTTGCGAGCGGGCAGGGCGCTCATCCTTGCTGCCGGGTTTGGGGTGTGCGCCGTGACAGGGTGTTTGAGGTGGGTTGTAGCGGCATCGGAAGTTGGGTTCACGAAATCGGGGGGTGGGTCACAACTTTTTGGGTCACAACTTTGCACTTGGCCGGACTGAGGGTTGGGATTTATTTTATGGGTTTCGCTCGTCGGCAAGGGGGTCGGCAAGGGGGTGGGGTAAGGGCTGGGGCTGGGGCGCTGGGGGCGGCCGGCCTCATGCCGTCCGCTGCGCGGCCAAAAATCGGCCGACCGCCCCCAGCGCCCCAGCCCCATCAGAGCATGGGCGTGAAAATTGCGCTGTGAGCATTGCTTGCAATGCATGCATCGACTACACTGCTCGTAGCGCTGCTTCAGAACCCGCCATGCCTACGCTCACCATCCGCAATCTCGACGACCGCCTCAAGCAGCGCTTGCGCCTGCGCGCGGCGCAGCACGGGTGGTCTATGGAGCAAGAAGCGCGTGTGATCTTGGCTCAAGTCTTGGAAACGCCCGCACAGAACGACGGCGCGGCTTGGTTGCAGCGTGTGCGCCAGCGCTTCCAAGGTGTGGCTGGAGACGATTGGCAGCCGAGCGATCGGCGCGAAGGCACCGAGCGCGAACTCCCCCCACTTTGACCCATGACGGCGCGCTACCTGCTGGACACCAACGTGCTGTCGGAGCTGATGCGCCCTCAACCCGATGCCGCCGTGCTTGCTTGGATGGAGCGCCAGACGCCAGCCGGTCTGTACACCAGCGCCATCACCATGGCCGAAATTGAGGCTGGGCTGGCACTCATGCCCTCAGGGCAACGCCAACGTGCGTTGCAGGCGGCGGCCGCCACGCCACCATGTTTGAGCAGGACTTTGCCGGCCGCTTGTGGGCCTTCGATGCCGCTGCCGCGCAGGGCTACGCGCAGGTCAAAGCGCAGCGCCACCGGGCGGGCCGTCCCATCGGCCACGCCGATGCGCAAATAGCCGCCTTGGCGCTGATTCACGAGGCCACCCTTGTGACCCGCAACCTGACCGACTTTGCTGGCATTGAAGGCCTCGGCGTTCTCAACCCTTGGGCAAGCAGCTGCGCATAAAGAAAATCGGTGTCAGGCCACAGGGCGCAGCCCGAGAAAGACCTCGGCGCCGGTGTCGCTGTATGCGCTGTGCTCAAAGGGGAGCGCCAGCGGCTCGAAACCGGCGGCGGCGATCAGCTGCAACCACACGGCTCTGGGGAACAGCCCCATCCAGTGCCGGTCGTGCACGGCTTGGGTGGCGCCGTTTTCGTCTCGCAGCAGGTAGGCCATGTCGGCGACGTAGCGCTCGGCGTGCGCGTCGGGCATCCAGCGCCATTCGAGGTAGCGCAAGCCGAGTCCGTTGCCGTCGCTGCCGCCGCTTTCGGTGCCGGGCGTGAAGGTCTCGAGCACAAAATCCGGCTGCAACAGCGCCACCCCACCGGGGGCGGTGTGGGCATAAGCCGTGGCGATGACACTGGCCAGATCGGCGCGCGTGCTCATGTAGCTGATGGCGTCGTGCACCAGCACGCAATCAAAGACGCGCCCGAGCCGCAGCGTGCGCATATCGCCCTGAATGTGCGTGCACTCCGGGTTCAGGCGGCGGCTCAAAGCGAGCATGGTCGGCTCCAGATCGACGAGCGTGCAGGCCAGCGCCGCCTTCAAGTGGGCGGCATTGTGGCCACCGCCGCTGCCCAAATCGAGCAGGGTTTGAGGGCGCCGCTGGCAGTGGGCCTCGAACAAACGCCGGTAAAAGGCGGCCTCTTCGAGGTAGTCGGCCACCGGCGTCAAGAGCGGATACCAAGGCGCCAGTTCGCGGTAGAGCTTGGGCATCTGAATGGGGCTGGTCGGGTGTGGCTCAGACATAACCCCGCTTTATACACAGACTTGGGCCATGCATTTTGAGCTTAACCGAGTGTCATGAGGGTATGCACCCGATTTGCCCGCAGCCGATCAAGGTTGGGTGCCATCTTGGGTAGCCGGTTGCCGGGCTGCGAAAGTTGGTTGGTGCGTAGGTGCTCCGGCAGGGCGCCAGCAACGCCGCTGCATCAGTGGCGGTAAACCGCTTTGCGGTCGCCGATGCGCAGCACAAGGATGCGCAGTGCTCCGTCCTCGATGTGGGCGATGATGCGCCAGTCGCTCATCCTTGTTGCCGGATCTGGCGCCCGGTGAGCTTGAGGAACAGGTCTTCGAGGTTGGCGGGGCGGTGCAGGGTGTGCAGCTGCGGCCAGTCGTTGAGGGCGGCCAGCAGCGGGCGCGCGTCGAGGGTGTAGAAAAACACCGTCTCGCCGCTCACCTCCACCCGCTGCGCCAGCCGCGCCAGCGCCGACTGCGCCAGCGCCTGCACCTCGTGGTTTTGCTGGGCATAGACCTCGACCACATCGGGCTCCAGGTGCTGCGCAATCAGCTCGCGCGGGCGCCCTGCGGCGATTTTGCGCCCCTGGTCGATGACCACCAAGCGCCGGCACAGGCGCTCGGCTTCGTCCATGAAGTGGGTGGTGAGCAGGATGCTCTTGCCCTGCTTGAGCAACTGCTGCAGCCGCTCCCACATCAGGTGCCGCGCCTGCGGATCGAGCCCGGTGGTGGGCTCGTCGAGCAGCAGCAGGCGCGGGTCGTTGATGAGCGCGCGCGCCAGCGACAGGCGTCGCTTCATGCCGCCCGAGAGCTCGCCCGGCTTGGCATCGGCCTTGTGCGATAGCGCGGCAAAATCGAGCAGCGCCGGGATGCGCGCCGCCAGCGTGGCCCGGTCGAGGCCGAAGTAGCGCCCAAAGACGCGCAGGTTTTCGGCGCAGGTGAAGTCCGGGTCCAGCGTGTCGAACTGGCTCACCACGCCCATCTGCGCCTTGATGGCTTGGGCGTGCTCGGGCATGGTCAAGCCAAAGGCCTCGACGCGGCCGCTGTCGGCGTGGGTCAGGCCGAGGCTGATGCGCAAGGTGGTGGTTTTGCCGGCGCCGTTGGGGCCGATCAGCCCCAAGCACTCGCCGGGCTCAATCGCAAACGACAGTTCATCGACCACCGCCGCGCCGCCGTAGCGCTTGCAGAGACCATCGACAGTGAACAGGGCAGTCATAGTGCGAGCATTGTGCCGCTTTTGCTTCGCCTTGCCAGCAGGAACACCCGCAACCACTTTTCTGTGATTGCGCCACCTCATGCCCGCACCTGGTACAGGCACAAGCCCAAACCACCTTCGACTCCTTGCTTGTCTAGGCCTTCGCGCTGGTCTGTAGGGCCGCGTCAGGTCAGGTCGGCCTTTGGGGGCTGCGCCAACTGCGCCAACTGCGCCAACTGCGCCAGCTTGTCGCGCCAGACTTTGCGCACAAAGGGGTCGGCCACGGTGTATTTGCCGTGCGTTGGGCGCAGGATCAGGTTGGCGCTGACCATCTTGTCCACGATGTTTTGCACCTGCGAGGTTTCCACGACGCTGCTGGTGCGGTCGGCGTAGGCGGCCAGGGCGTCGACGCCGAAGAGGCCGGTGGCGCCGTCTTCCGGGCCGGTGGCAATGCGCTCGAACACGGCTTTGCCGAGTTCGGCGAATTCCTCCACCGCCTTGAGTTCCACGTCGGCCGCTGCGTCGGCTAGGGTGGCGCAGATGATGCGCAAGGCGGTGTCCGGGTCGGTGCCGTGGGCTTGCTGTAGCTGCCGCAGTGCCTTGAGCAGCTCTTCGGGCCGGTGGCCCATGGTCTGGAAGCCTTGCCAGGCGGTGTCTAGGCTGGGCAGCACCACGCCGGGGGTGGCTGCGATGCGCTGCAACTGCCACTGCACAAATTCGCGGTCCAGCACCAGGTAAGACACCAAGTGAGCGCCGGCAAAGGGCTGGGCGCGGCGCGAGGTCATGTCGGCGAGCAGCGATTTGTGCGAACCGGTGCCGATGAAGAGTAAACGACCCGGCATGCCGGGCCTGGCGTTGACGGCGTCGCGCGCGGCCTTGAGCGCGTGCAGTAGGGCAAAGCCTTCTTCTGTCCCAAGGGTCTGCTGCACTTCGTCCACGATCAGCACGACGTTAATATGGGCGGTGTTGACCAGCTCTTCAAAGGCTTGGGCTAGCGTGGCGCCACCGGGTTGGCCGACGTTGTCGATCTGAAAGCCGAAACTGAAACCCGCCGCACCCAGGTTGAGTCCCTTGAAGCGTTGCAGCAGACCGGAGCCCGGCGTCTGCAGTTGGCGCAGCGTGTTGCGCACGGCTTCGTGAACCAGGGCCGACGGGTTTTTGGTGCGGTCGGCCCAGAGGTCCACGTAGATGACCAGCGCGCCCCGGGTTTCGAGCGCGGGGATGAGGTCTTGCCTCAAAAAGGTGGTCTTGCCCACCCGGCGGATGCCCGAGAGAAAAACGCCCGAGCGGGTGCTTTCGTCCAGCGGGCCGGGGTTGAGCAACTGCTCGGCCATTTGGGCGGCGTAGGTCTCGCGATGGAAAAGGCCGGTGGTGTCGGACATGTTATCTCCAAGGTTGATTGCCGGATAATTATCCGCCATGGATAATTAGATGTAAAGCCCGCGATTGTACGGATGGAGCCACCGCTTGGGCGGTAGGTGTCCCCCTGCCTTCTTGGCCGGGCTTAGAATTCCGTCCTTTGACCCTGAGCGCCCCATGCCCAATCCCCATGCCCAGCCCGGCCAACTGCAAGCGGCACTGGCCCCGCACCACGCATGGCTGCAGTACGCCTTGCCCAAGCAGGCCCTGACCGAACTGGCCGGCGCCTTGGCGCGGCGCCCACTCGGTGCCGCCACGCAGTGGGCGATGCGCCGCTTTGCCGCGCGCTACCGCGTGGACATGAGCGAGGCGCTGCAGCCCGACTTTGGCGCCTACGCCACCTTCAACGACTTTTTCACCCGCGCCCTCAAGCCCGGGGTGCGGCCGCTGGCCGAATCGGGGCTGTTGTGCCCGGTCGATGGCGCCGTGAGCCAGCTGGGCCGTATCGAGGGCGACCGCATCTTCCAGGCCAAGGGTCAGCACTACCGCAGCATCGCGCTGCTGGGCGGCGACGCGCAGCTGGCGGCCGGCTTCGAGCACGGCGAGTTCGCCACCCTGTACCTGAGCCCGCGCGACTACCACCGCATCCACATGCCCTGCGCCGGGCGCCTGAAACGCATGATCCATGTGCCGGGAGCGCTGTTTTCAGTCAACCCGGCCACGGCGCGCACCGTGCCGGGCCTGTTTGCGCGCAACGAGCGCGTGGTCTGCGTGTTCGAGGGCGCGCACGCCGGGCGGCGCTTCGACTTTGCGCTGGTGCTGGTGGGGGCCACCATCGTCGGCAGCATGGCCACCGCTTGGCACGGCGTGGTCAACCCGCCGCGCCCGGGCCTGCTGCAAGACTGGCGCTACGAGGAGCGCGCGATCGAGCTCGAGCGTGGCGCCGAGATGGGGCGCTTTTTGCTGGGCTCGACCGTGGTGCTGCTGTTCCCGCCCGGCTTGTTGCGCTGGAACCCAAGCTGGGCGGCCGACCAGCCGGTGCGGCTGGGGCAGCAGATGGCCGATTGGGTTGTATGAGGGCGCGCCTAGGGCAGCGCTTTAGATGCACCCAGGGGTACGAAGGCCACTAGAATGGGCCGCTCTCGACCCCGTCGGCGCAGCGGGGTCACACCAACAATCGGGATGCCATGACTGCCTACACGCTACGGGCCGCGTTGCTCAGCTTGACGACCCTCGTTTTTTTGACGGCCTGCCAAGGCCCCGCTGCGCCCGCTGCCGAAGCCCCACCGCCGTGGGTGAAAACGGTGCCGATCGAGGCCTCGGCACCGGGCGAGCGCCAGTTTTCGGGCACGCTGCGGGCGCGCCACGAAACGCCGCTGGCTTTGCAGGTGGGCGGCCGGGTGCTGACGCGGCCGGTGCAGGCCGGCCAACACGTGAGCGCCGGCCAGACCCTGCTGACGCTGGACGCGCACGACCTGCTGGCCAACGAAGCCAGCGCGGCGGCGCAACTGGCCAGCGCCGAAGCGGCGCAGCGCCATGCCGAGCGCGAGCTGGAGCGCCAGCGCCAGCTGGTGGCGCAAGGCTTTGTGAGCGCGCAAACCCTAGAGCGCTTCGAGCTGGCGCTGCGCGAGGCCGTTGCCCGCGTGCAGGCGGCGCGCAGCCAGACGGCGGTGGCGCGCAACCTGCGCCAGCACACGCAGTTGCGCGCCCCGGCGGCCGGGGTGCTGCTCGACCTCAGCGCCGAACCCGGCCAAGTGCTGGCTGCTGGCCAGAGCGTGGGCACGCTGGCGCACGCGGGTGAGCGCGAAATCGAGCTGTTTTTGCCCCAAGGCCTAAACGCGCCGCGCACGGGTTATGCCGTGTTGCCCGACGGCGCGCGCCAGCCGCTGCAGTTGCGTGAAGTGGCCGGCGCGGCCGACCCGCTCAGCCGCACCTGGCGCGCGCGCTACCGCATCGTGGGCGCGCTCGACCCGGTGGTTTGGCCCTTGGGGGCGGTGGTGCGCGTGGCGCTGCAGCCCGAAGGCCACGCGGCCACCGCCGAGGCGGCGCTGCAGCGCGTGCCGCTGGGGGCGCTGGACGAACGCGGCGGCGGTGCGCAGCTGTGGCGCGTGGCCGAGGGCCGGGCGCAGCCGGTGCCGGTGCGCGTGCACCGCATCGACGCCACCCACGCCCACGTCAGCAGCCCGCTGGCGGCCGGTGAGGCGGTGGTGGCGCTGGGCACGCACCGCCTCAGCCCGGGGCTGGCGGTGCGGGAGCTGCCGCGGTGAGCTTTCCCAACCTGTCGGCGCTGGCGGTGCGCGAGCGCGCCGTCACGCTGTTTTTCATCCTGATCGCGGTGCTGGGTGGCCTCTACGCCTTCCTCTCGCTCGGGCGCGCCGAGGACCCCTCGTTCACGGTGCGCACCATGATGGTCTCGGCGCTCTGGCCCGGTGCCACGGCCGAAGAGATGCGCTCCCAAGTGGCCGACCGGCTCGAAAAACGCATCCAGGAAGTGCAGAACCTGTACCGCATCGAGAGCACCATCCGGCCCGGGCGGGTCGATCTGCAGGTCGAGTTCCAAGACTACACCCCGAGTGCGCGGGTGCCCGAGCTGTTCGACGAGGTGCGCCAGCGCATGAGCGACGAAGCGCCCCGGCTGCCGCGCGGGGTCGTCGGCCCGCTGATCAACGACGATTTTGGCGACGTGTATTTCGCCCTGATCGCGCTCAGCGCCCCCGGGCTGCCCCTGCCTGAACTCGCACGCAGCGCCGACACCTTGCGCGACCGCCTGCAAGCCTTGCCGGGCCTGCAAAAGGCGCTGTTGCTGGGCGAGCGGCCGCAGCGCGTGTTCATCGATTTCGACCTCGCGCGCCTGCACCAACTCGGCTTGGCGCCGCAGGCGGTATTCGAGGCCATCGACGCCCAGCTGCAGTTGCTGCCGGCGGGCGCGCTGGAGCTGCAGGGCGCGCGCGTGCTGCTGCGCCTGCCCGCCGAGCTGACCGATGCGCAACAGCTCGAACGCGTGCCGCTGCGCGTGGGCGGGCGGCTGCTGCAATTGCAGGACGTGGCGCAGGTGCGCTTGGGCCACGAGGAGCCGCCCAGCTACCTGGTGCGCGCCCACGGGCAGGATGCGGTGCTGCTGGGCGTGGTGATGCAAAAAGGCGAAAACGGGCTGGCTTTTGGCGCCCGCCTGGCCGACTTTGTGCGCCTGCAGCAGGCCGAGCTGCCGCTGGGCATGGAGCTGCGCGTGCTCACCAACCAGACCGACGCCATCACGCAGGCGGTCGATCTGTTCCAGAAAAAATTTCTGGCCGCCATGGCGGTGGTGATGGTGGTGAGCATGCTGGCGATCGGCTGGCGCGCCGGGCTGGTGGTGGGGATTGCGATCCCGCTGACGCTGGGCCTGACCTTTATGCTGATGAAGTTCACCGGCATCAACCTAGACCGCATCACGCTCGGGGCCCTGATCATTGCGCTGGGGCTGTTGGTCGATGACGCCATCATCGCCATCGAGATGATGATCGTCAAAATGGAGCAGGGCTGGGATCGCGTGCGCGCCGCCACCCACGCCTGGAACGCCACCGCCGCCCCGATGCTGTTTGGCACCCTGGTGACGGTGGCCGGTTTCGTGCCGATCGGCTTTGCCCAGTCGGGGGTGGGCGAGTACGCCGGCAACATCTTTTGGGTGCTGGCCTACGCGCTGCTGGCTTCGTGGCTGGTGGCGGTGGTGTTCACGCCCTACTTGGGCATCAAGCTGTTGGCGCAAGCCCAGCCCCATGGCGGCCCGGGTGGCCCGGGCGGCGGCCACGGCGGCAGCGCGCACTACCAGAGCCGCGGTTACCAGCGCCTGCGTGCGCTCATCACGGCCTGTGTGAGCTGGCGCAAGAGCGTGGTCGCGGTTACGCTTTTGCTGCTGTTGCTCAGCGCCTGGGCCATGGCGAACCTGGTGCAAAAGCAGTTTTTTCCCGGCTCCGACCGGCCCGAGGTGCTGATCAGCGTGCAACTGCCCCAAGGCAGCCCGATCGCCCAGACCGACGCCACCGTGCGCCGCCTCGAAGCGCTGCTGGTCAACCACCCCGACGTGCGTTCGCTCTCGGCCTACGTGGGGGCCGGTGCGCCGCGGTTTTTCATCTCCGCCAACCCCGAGCAGCCCAACCCGGCCTTTGCCAAGCTGCTGGCCATCGGGGCCGACGCGGCGGCGCGCGAGCGCATCATGGCCGATCTGCAGGCGCGCATCGAGGCCGGCGAGTTTCCCGAGGCGCGGCTGCGCGTGTCGCGGCTGCTGTTTGGCCCCCCGGTGCCGTGGCCGGTGAGCTTTCGCATCGTCGGGCCAGAGCCACAGCAACTGCGCGCCATCGCACAGCAGGTGCAGGGCATCATGCAGGCGCACCCGCACACCCTCAACACCCAGCTCGACTGGGATGAGCGCGCCTTGGTGCTGCAGCTCGAACTCGACGCGCAGCGCCTGCGCCTGCTCGGCCTGACACCGCGCGAGCTCAAGCAACAGCTCCAGTTCCAGCTCGATGGCGTGGTGGTGAGCGAACTGCGGCTGGGCACGCGCACGGTGCAGGTGCAGGCCCGCGGCGCCCGCGACGGCAGCCCCTTGTTGCCCGAGCAGATCGAAATCCGCAGCCTCGACGGCCGCTTGGTGCCGCTGGCGCAGATCGGCCGCTTCGAGCTGCGCCACGAGGAACCGCTGCTGCGCCGGCTCAACCGCGAGCCCTTCCTGGCGGTGCAGGCCGACGTGCGCGGGGCGCAACCGCCGACCGTCACCGAAGAGTTGTGGCAGCAAATGGCCGCGCTGCGCGCCGAATTGCCGCCGGGCTACCGCATCGACATCGGCGGTTCGGTGGAGCGCGCCGGGCTGGCCAACCAGTCGATCCAGCAACTGTTCCCGCTCATGGTGGCGCTGATGCTGATCTTCATCATGCTGCAGATGCGCTCTTTTTCCGGCACCTTCGTGGTCGTGGCCACGGCCCCGCTGGGGCTGGTGGGGGCGGTGCTGGCGCTGCTGCTGTTTGCGCAGCCCTTTGGCTTCGTGGCGCTGCTGGGGCTGATCGGGCTGGCGGGCATTTTGATGCGCAACACCATGATCCTGACGCAGCAGGTGCAGGACAACTTCCACGACGGACTCGAGGCCGAGGCGGCGGTGGTGGAAGCCGCGGTGCAGCGCGCGCGCCCGGTGATCCTGACCGCGCTCGCTGCCGCGCTGGCCTTCGTGCCCCTGACCTTCGACAGCTTCTGGGGCCCGCTGGCCTACGTGCTGATCGGCGGCGTGGCGGTGGGCACCGCCATCACCTTGCTCTACGTGCCCGCGCTGTACGCGCTATGGCTGCGCATCGGCCACGCGCCGCCGCCGTCTGCGGCGCCGGTTGCGAAGGCTTAGACGTTAAACAAAAAATTCATCACGTCGCCGTCGCGCACGAGGTAGTCTTTGCCTTCGGCGCGCATTTTGCCGGCGTCTTTGGCGCCTTGCTCGCCGTTGCAGGCCAGGTAGTCGTCGAAGGCGATGGTCTGGGCGCGGATGAAGCCGCGCTCGAAGTCGCCGTGGATCACGCCCGCCGCCTGCGGTGCCGTGGCGCCGATGCGCACGGTCCAGGCGCGCACCTCTTTGGGGCCGGCGGTGAAGTAGGTCTGTAGGCCCAGCAGCTTGAAGCCGGCGCGGATGAGCCGGTTCAGGCCCGGTTCATCTTGCCCCATTTCTTGCAGAAAGACGAGGCGGTCGGCGGGCTCCATCTCGGCCAGTTCGGCTTCGATCTTGGCGCAAATGGCCACCACCGGCGCGTTTTGCGTCGCGGCGTAGGCTTGCAGCTTGGCCAGCAAGGGGTTGTTGTCGAAGCCGTCGTCGGCCACGTTGCCCACGAACATGGCTGGTTTGGCGGTGATCAGGCACAGCGGTTTGAGCAGCGCCTGGTCGTCGGCGCTCAGCGCCAGCGCGCGCACCGGTTGGCCCTGGTTGAGCGCGGCCTGCACCGGGCCCAGCAGCGCCAGCAGCCGGGTGGCGTCTTTGTCGTTGCCGCTGCGGGCGGCTTTGCTGGCGCGCTGCAGCGCTTTGTCCACCGTGCCCAGGTCGGCCAAGCAGAGCTCGGTCTGGATGACTTCGATGTCGGCCACCGGATCGACGCGGCCGGCGACGTGGATCACGTTCGGGTCTTCGAAGCAGCGCACCACGTTGACCAGGGCGTCGGTCTCGCGGATGTGGGCCAGAAACTGGTTGCCCAAGCCCTCGCCTTGGCTGGCACCGGCCACCAAGCCGGCGATGTCCACGAATTCGACGATCGCCGGCACGATGCGCTCGGGCTTGGCGATGGCCGCCAGCTGCTGCAGGCGCGCGTCGGGCACCTCGACCACACCGACGTTGGGCTCGATGGTGCAAAAGGGGTAGTTCTCGGCCGCGATGCCGGCCTGCGTCAGGGCGTTGAAGAGGGTGGATTTGCCGACGTTGGGCAAACCGACGATGCCGCACTTGAGACTCATGGAAGCCCTAAAATGACAAAAAACAGAAGCTGCCGATTTTACCGGTGCCGCCAGCCTGCCAGACTCCCCCCGTCCCCGCTGCCCCGCTTTTTCCTTTACCCGGATTTTTTTGCGCCATGCCGCTCGACCTGCACGACACCAGCCTCTGGGAGCTGCCCGCTGCCCTGGAGCCGCTGCTGCCGATCGAGGAGCCGCAGCGCGGAGCGCTGCTGCGCGCGGCCCTGACCATGAACATCGCCATGGCCGAGCTGCAAGACCTGCTGGCCACCCAGGCGCAGCAGACCACGGCCTACCAGCGCGAAAAAATCAGCGCCCACCCGAGCGACTCGGCGGCCCTGCTGCGCGCCCTGGGTGTGACCGACGCCGACTGGTTGCGCTGGGTGCAGGACCACCACGAAGCCCCCGACGGCAGCGGTTACCCGAGTCAGAAAACCGAGCTCGATCTGGGGCAGCAGTTGCTGCGCCTGAGCGATCTGTTCGTGGCGCGCATCAGCCCGCGCAGCACCCGGCGCGGCATGTGGCCCAAGGTGGTGGTGGGCAACCTGTACCTCGAGGCCGAAGCCAGCGCCAGCCCGCTGGGCGCTTGCTTTGTGCGGCAGTTCGGCATGTATCCGCCCGGCACCCTGGTGCGGCTCAAAACCGGTGAGACGGCGCTGGTGGTGCGGCGCGGGGCCAAGGTCAACGCCCCGCTCGCGCTGGCCATCACCGGGCCCGACGGCATGCTGCTGAGCATCCCGGTCAAGCGCGACACCCAGCTGCCCCTGTACGCCATCACGGCCCCGGTGGCACCCGAGGACCTGCGCATCCGGCTCGACCTGGCGCGCCTGCTCAAGCGCATTTGAGCGCCGCGGGCGGCTGGCGTGGTGGGTGTGGCCGCAGGGCAGGCCGCTTACTGCCACGCGCCCCAGCGCCCGTAGCCGGGCATGGCCTCGTGCAACTGCAAGCCCGCGCCTTGGCGCACGATGGCGTTCATGCCAAAGGTGACCGCGCCCAGCAGCCGCCGGTCTTGGCGGTAGCTGTGCAACAGGGTGCTCACCGCGTCGCCTTGCTCGATGCCGGTGGCCGGATCGACATCGGGGATGGAACAGCGCGCGCAGGGCTTTACCGGTTGCAGCCAGACTTCGGCTGTTTCGCTGCTTGTTGCGCTGGCGGTGCCCACGCCGGCGCGGGTCGCCACAGGAAAACGCAGTTCGGCCAGCCGGTCTTCGTCGTGCGCCTCTAGGCTGCCCAGCAGCAGGTTGGGGCGAAAGCGCTCCACCCCCAGCGCTTCTTGCCCGAGCAGGCGCCGGCGCTGGTTGAGTTCGTCCAGCGCCGCCGCGCTCAGCAGCAGCAGCGGGTAGCCGTCGCTGAAGGTGTTGGGGGCCTGAATGCCGCCGGTCCAGCGCACATCCGAAGGCCGCACGCAATCCGGGTCGAAGCGCACCAGCCGCAACCGAAGCCCGAGCTGGGGCCGATCGGCGAGCAAAAAATCGCTGAACCACTGCGCCGCCACGTCGCCCATGTCGTAGGCGTCGAGTTCGTCGTCCCAGACCCGCACCCTGCACGGCGCTTCGGCCGCATCCAGCGCCAGATAGAGCGACAACATGCCCGGCGCCTGCAGCTCGAGCTGCCCGAGCCTGAAGCGCGGCCGCACCAGCGCCAGCCGCGGCAGCTCGCGTTGCGACAGGAACTCGCCGCGCTGATCGACCACCATCCAGGTGCGGTCCCACTGCAGCCCGGTGGGCAGCAGCTCGGCTTGAGCCAGTCGCACCCCGGCGCACGATTTGATGGGATAGACCCAGAGCTGTTCGATCGTCAGGGGCAGCGGCGCTTCGGTGTAGGGGGGCTGGGTCATGGGCGTGGCTCGGTAAGGGCGTCATTTTCCAATAGCCGACAATAGCCGGCAATATGCCTCCTCACACTTTGTTGGAACTGGGCAGCGCGCTGCTGAGCCGCGTGCTGCGTTTCGAGCACCCGGCCGACGCCACCGTGGCCGATTTCTTTCGCCAGCAGGGCGCGCTGGGCAGCCGCGAGCGCGCCCTGCTGGCCGACGCGGTGTTTGCGGTGCTGCGCGACCGCCCGCGCCTGCAGTGGCTGGCGGCCAGCCACCCGGGGCGCACGCTGCAGCAGGAGCGCCCGGCCCGTGCGCAGCGCCCCAGCCGCGCCGCACAGCTCCAGGGCACGGCGCACACGCGTGCGCTGCTGCTGCTGGCTTGGACCGGCCCGCCCGAGCGCCTGCAGCCCGCCTGCACGCCCGAGGAATGGAGCTGGCGCACGCAGGCGCTGGCGCGCCAGCTCGATGCCAGCGCACCGCCCGCCTGCCGCCACGGCCTGCCCGATTGGTTGGCCGAGGCGCTGCACGCAGAGCTGCGGCTGCAGCGCGCGGGTGCGGTGCTGGGCCAGCCCGAATCCGAGGCGGCAGTGGAGCCAGAGGCAGAGCCAGAGGCAGAGGCAGAGGCAGAGGCAGAGGCAGAGGCAGCAGAAGCAGAATTCCACGCCGCCGCACAGGCCTTGCGCCAGCCGGCGACGCTGGATGTGCGCGTCAACCTGCTCAAAGCCAAGCGCCCCGCCGTGCTGGCGCTGCTGCAAGAGGCCGGCTTGCAGGCCACCGCCACGCCGCACTCGCCCTGGGGCATCCGGCTGGCGGGCAAGCCCGCGCTGCAGCGGCTGGCGGCTTGGAGCGAGGGCCAAATCGAGGTGCAAGACGAGGGCGCGCAGCTGCTGGCGCTGCTGCTCGAGCCCAAGCGCCTCGAGACGGTGATCGATTTTTGCGCCGGCGCCGGCGGCAAGACGCTGGCCCTGGGCGCCTTGCTGCGCAACACCGGCCGCCTGTACGCCTTCGACACCTCGGCGCACCGGCTCGAAGCCCTCAAGCCGCGGCTGGCGCGCAGCGGCATCGACGCCGTGCACACGCTGGCGCTGGCCCACGAGCACGACCAGCGCTTGCAGCGGCTGGCGGGCAAGGCCGACCGGGTGCTGGTCGATGCGCCCTGCACCGGCTTGGGCACGCTGCGCCGCCAGCCCGACCTGATGTGGCGCCAGAGCCCGGCCGACGTGGCGCGGCTGGCCGAGTTGCAAGGCCGGATTTTGGCGGCGGCGGCGCGGTTGCTCAAGCCCGGCGGGCGGCTGGTCTATGCCACCTGCAGCCTGCTGCGGGCCGAAAATGAAGCCGTTACGGCGGCTTTCAGCCAAGCCGAACCCGGCTTCGAGGCCCTGCCGGCGGCGCCCATCTTGGCGCGCTGCGGCGTGCAGGAGGCGGAGCGGCTCTGCCACGGCCCCTACTTGCGCCTGTGGCCGCACCGGCACGGCTGCGACGGTTTTTTTGCTGCCGTCTGGCAGCGCCGGGATTGAGCAAAAAACCGGGAACGCCGGCGCGGGTTCTAGAATCCCACACTTGGCCGGGCCAGCCCATCGCGTGCGCTGGCCATCTCTGCTGGCGCTGGGTGGGCGGTGTCTGGATGGTGTACGGGCGGTGTGTTAGTGGCCGTTGTTTGAAAGGTTTGCTGTGTCGATCGAATCGTTTTGGGGTGCGTTCTTGCATTTTCTGGTCCACGGCCTCACCGGGGCCACGTGGTGGCAGGCCCTGCTTGTGGGCTTGTTGTTCACGCACCTGACCATCGTCAGCGTGACGCTGTACCTGCACCGCCATTCAGCGCACCGCGCGCTCGACCTGCACCCGGCGCTGGCGCACGCTTTTCGCGCCTGGCTCTGGCTCACCACCGGCATGAAAACCAAAGACTGGACCGCCATCCACCGCAAGCACCACGCCAAATGCGAGCAGGTGGGGGATCCGCACAGCCCGGTGGTGTTCGGCATCAAAAAGGTGTTCTGGCAAGGGGCCGAGCTGTACCGCACCGAGGCGCAAAACCCCGACACGCTGGCGCGCTACGGCCACGGCACCCCAGACGACTGGATCGAGCGCCGGCTCTACAGCCGCTGGCCACAGGTGGGCATCGTGCTCATGCTGCTGCTCTACGTGTCGCTGTTCGGGGCGCTGGGGCTGGCGCTGTGGGCCATGCAGATGGTTTGGATTCCGTTTTGGGCCGCTGGCGTGGTCAACGGCATCGGCCACTACTGGGGCTACCGCAATTTTGAGTCTGCCGACGCCAGCACAAACGTCTCGCCGTGGGGCATCGTGATCGGCGGCGAGGAGCTGCACAACAACCACCACACCTACCCGACGTCGGCCAAGTTCTCGGTCAAGCCCTATGAGTTCGACATCGGCTGGGCCTACATCCGGCTGCTCGCGGCGCTGGGCTTGGCCCGGGCGCGCAAGACGCCGCCCAAACCGGCCTTTGGCGCCGTGCGGCCCGTGGCCGACGCCGACACGCTCGAAGCCCTGATCGCGCACCGCTACGAGGTCATGGCCGCTTATGCGCAGCAGATGCGCGCCGCCGTGGCGGCCGAACTCGCCGGCTTGCAAGCCCGGCGCGCCGACGCCTCGGCGCTGCGCGCGGTGCGGCGCTGGCTGCACCGCGACGACGCGCAGGTGCCGCCGCAGCACCAGGCCCAAGTGCAGCAGGTGCGCGCCCAGCACCCGACGCTGGCGCAGATGCACGCCATGCGCGAGGAGCTGCGCCTGCTCTGGAGCAGCACCGCGCGCTCGCGCGAGCAGTTGGCGCAGGATTTGCACGCCTGGTGCCAGCGCGCCGAAGCCAGCGGCATTGCGGCGCTGCGCGAATTTTCCGAGCGTGTGCGCGCCTTGCACCCCGCGCCCGCGCTGGCCGCTTGAGGCTGCGCGTCGCACCCCGCGCTTAAGGAGTCGATGCAATGGGTTTTCCTTGGCTGCTGGCCTTGAAACTGGTGCCTTGGGGCGACGTGATCGAGCACGCGCCCAAGGTGCTCGCCGGCGCGCGCCGTTTTCTGGACAAGAGCCGCTCGGGCAGCGGCGCGGCCGGCGTCAACCCGGTGCCCACGGGCAACGGCACGCCGCACGAGCGCCTGCAGGTGCTCGAGACGCTGTACCAGCAGCTGCAGGCCGATCAGGCCCAGCTGGCGCAGACCAATGCCGACTTGGCCGAGCAAAACGCGCGCCTGATCGAACAGGTCGAGCGTCTGCGCAAGCGCAGCCGCTGGCTGGTGGCCGGCGGCGGCTTGCTCACGCTGGGGCTGGTGATGCTGGCTTGGCAGGCTTACTGAGGCGGGTTGAGGGGTTCAAACGTGGCATCGCAGCCGCTGCCGGCAGCGATCCAGCGCCGCGCCAAGCGGTTCCACAGGCGCGCCCACAGGCTCAGGGGGGCTGCGCTGGCTTGGTCTGACTGGGTGTGGTCGTGCCCGGCGCTGCTGGCCAAGATGGCGCCGCAGCGGTAGCGCTGCTGCCCCGCTTCCCAGCGCAACAAGCGGCAGGCGCCGCGTACGCGCAAGCTGAGCACCATGCCCAGCGGACACGGCTCAGCCAGGCAACACAGGCCGCAGCCGTTGCAGGGCTGGCCTAGGGCAGGCTTGGCCGGTGCCTGCGGCTCGACCTGCAGCAGCTGCCAGTGCTTGGGCATGGGCGGTGGCCTTTGGTGCGCTGCGGGCTCAGGGCTTGGAGCTTGGCGCTCAGGCCGTGGCCCGCGGAGGTGGCGCCGCGCCGCGCGCCAGCACCGGCGCCAAGGCGATGCCGGTGTGGCTGCCTTGGCACACCAGGTCTTCTGGGGTGCCTTGCGCCACCAAGCGGCCGCCATCTTGCCCGCCTTCGGGGCCGAGGTCCAGCACCCAGTCGGCTTCGGCGATCAGGTCCAGGTCGTGCTCGATCACCAGCACGCTATGGCCGCCATCCACCAGCCGGTGCAGCACGCGGATCAGGCGCTCCACATCGGCCATGTGCAGCCCCACCGTGGGTTCGTCGAGCACGTACAGGGTGTGCGGGATTTTGAGGCCGCGGCGCGTCAGATCGTGGCGCACCTTGCTCAGCTCGGTCACCAGCTTGAGCCGCTGCGCTTCGCCGCCCGAGAGCGTGGGCGAGGGCTGGCCAAGCGTGAGGTAGCCCAGGCCCACATCGTGCAGCAGTTGCAGCGGCTGCGCGATGCTGGGCATGGAGGCAAAGAAACCCAGCGCCTGATCGACCTCCATGCGCAACACCTCGCCGACGTTGCGGCCGCGCCAGCTCACCGCCAGCGTGTCGGGGTTGAAGCGCGCGCCGTGGCAGACCTCGCACGGCAGTTTCACGTCGGGCAAAAAGCTCATGGCGATGGTGCGCAAGCCTTGCCCCTCGCAGTGCGGGCAGCGGCCCGCGCCGGTGTTGAAGGAAAAGCGCGCCGGCCCGTAGCCGCGCGCACGCGCTTCCAGCGTTTCGGCGTAGAGCTTGCGGATGGTGTCCCAAAAGCCGATGTAGGTCGCGGGGCAGGAGCGCGGCGTTTTGCCGATCGGGGTTTGATCGACTTCGAGCACGCGCTCGATGCTTTCGCTGCCGATCAGCCCTTGGCAGCCCTGCCAAGCCGGGCGCTCGCCCGCGTCCCAAGCGCGCCGCCCGGCCTGCGTGCTGCGCAGCTGCACCGCGCTGGCGGCGTTGGCCAGCAAGACCTCGCGCGCCAGCGTGGACTTGCCAGACCCACTCACCCCCGTGACCGCCACCAGCCGCCGCAGCGGCAGCTGCAGCGTGAGCTGCTGCAGGTTGTGGCGCTGCGCCCCCTTGACCAGCAGCCAGTCGGGGGCCGGCAAGGAATCAGCGTGCGCGGTGAGGCCGCCTGTTGCGCCGGGTGGGCTGGGGGTGGGGGCCGGCAAGGAATCGGAACGTGTGACTGAGGCCACCCAGCGCCGCGCCTGCAGCGGATGGCGCATGGCGTGCAGCAGGTAGCGCCCGGTTTGCGAATCGGGGGCGGCCATCAGGTCGGCCACGCTGCCTTGGGCCACCACCTGGCCGCCGCGCACCCCGGCGCCCGGGCCGATGTCGATCAGGTGCTCGGCGCGGCGTATGGTGTCCTCGTCGTGCTCCACCACCACCAGCGTGTTTCCTTGGCGGCCGAGCTGTTGCAGGGCATCGAGCAAAATCCGGTTGTCGCGCGGGTGCAGGCCGATGGTCGGCTCATCCAGCACATAACACACCCCTTGCAAACTGGAGCCGAGCTGCGCCGCCAGCCGGATGCGCTGCGCCTCGCCCCCGCTCAGCGTCGGTGCGCCGCGCTCCAGCGTCAGGTAGCCCAGCCCGACTTGCTGCAAAAACCGCAGGCGGCTCAAAATTTCTGGCAGCAAATCGCGTGCGATCTGCGCCTCCCGCGCCGACAGGGTTCCGCCCTCGGGCAGTGCCTGCACCCAGGCGTGCAGCGCGTGCACGCTCAACCGCGCCAGCTCGGTGATGGTTCGGCCTTGGAACTTCACGGCGCGCGCCACCGGGTTCAGACGGCTGCCGCCGCAAGTGCCGCAGGGCTGGTCGCTCAGGTCGTCGAAGTCGGGTTCGCTCAGGCTTTGCTCGCGGCCCTGGCCGTCGTCGGGCGGGCGGCTGTCGTCGAACGCCGCGCGCTGCTGGCGGTTCAGCTGCACCCCGGTGCCGACGCAATCCGGGCACCAGCCGTGCTTGCTGTTGTAGGAAAACAGGCGCGGATCCAGCTCGGCGTAGCTGCTGCTGCACAGCGGGCAGGCGCGCAGGGTCGAGTAGCCCTCGATCTGCCCCACGCCGGCGCCGCTTCCCCTGGCCGCCAGCGCGTGCGCCAAGCTGCCCGGGCGGGCGGCATCGTCTGGGCCGCCGATGCCGCTGAGCACTTGCAGCACGCCCTTGCCGTGTTCGAGCGCGCGCTCGATCAGCTCGCGCAGCGCGGCCTCGTGCTCGGGCTGCACCTCGAGGCTGCCCACCGGCAGCTCGATCTGGTGCTCGCGAAAGCGCTCCAGCTTGGGGAAGCCCTGCGTGGGCACGAACTCGCCATCGACGCGCAGGTGGCTGTAGCCGCGCTGGCGCGCCCAGTCGGCCAGCTCGGTGTAGAGGCCCTTGCGCCCGCGCACCAGCGGCGCCAGCAAGCCGATGTGCTGGCCACGAAAGCGGCCCATCAGCTGCCCTAGGATCGCCGCCGGGCTCTGCGGCTGCACCGGGCTGTCGTCGTGGACGCAGTGCTGGGTGCCCAGCTTGACGTAGAGCAGGCGCAGGTAGTGCCAGACTTCGGTCACCGTGCCGACGCTGGACTTGCGCCCGCCGCGCGACAGCCGCTGCTCGATCGCCACCGTGGGCGGGATGCCGTGCACGGCATCGACTTCGGGCCGCCCGGCCGGTTGCACGATGCTGCGCGCGTAGGCGTTGAGGCTTTCGAGGTAGCGGCGCTGGCCCTCGTTGAACAAGATGTCGAAGGCCAGCGTCGATTTGCCAGAGCCGCTCACGCCGGTGATGACGCTGAAGCGCCCGCGCGGAATGGCCAGCGAGAGGTTCTTCAGGTTGTGCTCTTTGGCGTTGACGATCTGGATCGACGGGGCGTGGTCGCGAGTTGCGGCGGCTGGTGTGAGGTTTGGTAGCCACGGTGGCGGGGGCTCTTGTGCGCGCAAGCCCTCAGCCTCGGCGTAGGCGCGCAGGGCGGCGGCGGTGTGGCTGCTGGGGTGCAGGCGCACCTCTTCGGGGGGGCCTTGGGCCACCACCAGGCCGCCGTCGGCACCGGCGTCGGGCCCGAGGTCGATCAGCCAGTCGCTGGCGCGGATCACGTCGAGGTTGTGCTCGATCACGATCAGCGAATGGCCCGCGTCCACCAGCTTACGCAGGGCGCGCATGAGCTTGGCGATGTCGTCGAAATGCAGCCCGGTGGTGGGCTCGTCGAACAGCAGCAACTGCCCCAGCGGCGGTGGGATTTTGGTGCGCGCTGTCGCGGAGCTTGCGGTCGCGGAGCTTGCGGCCGCGGTGTGCGCGGCCGGGCTGGCGGGCTGCTGGGTGGCCGCGCCCGGCCGGGCAGGGCGGCGCCGGGCGGCAGCGGCGGTAGCTGCGTCGGTCTGCGCCGCGATCGCTAGGTGCGCCGCTAGCTTGAGGCGCTGCGCCTCGCCACCGCTGAGGGTGGGCACGGGTTGACCGAGTTTGAGGTACTCCAGTCCCACATCCACCAAGGGCTGCAGGGCGGCGCAAAAGGCGCGCTCCAGCTTGGCTTGGGCCGGATCAACGGCAGGGGGGCTGTGGCGGCTCGGGTCGCTGGATTGGTTTGCGGGCTGGGCGGCGATTTGGTCGGCTGCTTGGTCAGTGGCTTGGTCAGTGGCTTGGTCGGCCTGCGGCTCGGTGCTGTGGTCTGTACCCACACCCACACCTAAGCCAGAGCCAGAGCCAGAGCCAGAGCCAGAGCCAGCACCCGCACCCGCACCAAACAGTTGCAGCGCCTCGCTCACCGTGAGCTCGAGCAGGTCGGCGGCGTTCAGGCTGCGGCCGCCGCGCTGCAGGCAGACTTCCAGCACCTCGGGCCGGTAGCGCTTGCCCAAGCAATCGGGGCAGCGCAGATAGACGTCGCTCAAAAACTGCATCTCGACGCGCTCGAAACCGCTGCCGCCGCAGCCCGGGCAGCGCCCGTCGCCGCCGTTGAAGCTGAACTTGGCGGCGGTGTAGCCGCGCTGGCGCGCCAGCGGTTGCGCCGCCAGCAGCGCGCGCAGGGCGTCCCAAGCGCCAAGGTAGCTGGCGGGGTTGGAGCGCGCCGTCTTGCCGATCGGCGACTGGTCGATGAACACCACCGCGCTCAAGCGCTCGGCCCCCAGCAGGGCATCGTGCGCCAGCGGCGCATCGGTGGGCTGGCCAAAATGGCGCTGCAGCGCAGGCGCCAGCACGTCCTGAATCAGGGTCGATTTGCCGCTGCCGCTCACGCCCGTGACGCAGACCAGGCGCTGCAGCGGAAAATCGACGTCGATCGCCTGCAAATTGTGGGCGCGCACGCCGCGCAGCTGCAACCGCGGCGTGCTGGCCGTGACCATGCGCTTGAAGCCAAAACCCACCTGCTTGCGCCCGCCCAAGTAGGCGCCGGTGAGGGTGTCGGCGTGGCCCAGGGCGCTGGGCGGGCCGTCAAACACAATCTGGCCGCCGCGCGCGCCGGGGCCGGGGCCCATGTCGATGACGCGGTCGGCGGCGAGCATGAGCGCCGGGTCGTGCTCCACCACCACCAGGGTGTTGCCGGCGTCGCGCAGGCGCTGCATGGCTTGCAGAATGCGCCCCATGTCGCGTGGGTGCAGCCCGATGCTGGGCTCGTCGAGAACGAACAGGGTGTTGACCAGCGAGGAGCCCAGCGCCGTGGTCAGGTTGATGCGCTGCACCTCGCCGCCGCTCAGGGTGCGGCTTTGCCGATCCAGCGTCAGGTAGCCCAGCCCGACCTCGCACAGGTATTGCAGCCGGGTGCAAATTTCGTCGAGCAGCAGCTTGAGCGCGGGCGCGCCATGAGGCGCTGCCGCAGCCGGGGAGGAAGCGGCAGAGGAATCGGAACCAGAAGTAAACGAGCCCGCCGCCCCGAGGATGGGCGCTTCCGTGGCTGGGGGGGTGGCGGGTGAGGAATCGGAGCCTGCGACTGACGAACCCGCCACCCCCCCAGTCGCGGCAGCGCCCCCACCCGCAACAAAGCCAGTCCGCGCCCCCGCCAGCCGCGCAAAAAACACCCGCAAACGCTGCAGCGGCAGGCGCATCAGGTCGTGCAGACACAGCCCCGGCAGGGCTTCGAGTTGCGCGCGGCTCCAGGCCACGCCGGGCGGCGTGAAGCGCTGTTCGGGTGGCAATACCGCGTCGGCGTCGGCTTGGCTGCCCAGGCGCCACAGCAGGCCCTCGGGCTTGAGGCGCGCCCCTTGGCAGGCCGGGCATTCGGTGTAGCTGCGGTATTTCGACAGCAGCACCCGAATGTGCATCTTGTAGGCCTTGCTCTCGAGGTAGTCGAAAAAGCGCCGGATGCCGTACCACTGGCGCTTCCAGTCGCCGCGCCAGCCGGGGTCGCCTTCGAGCACCCAGTGGCGCTGCGCCGGGCTCAGGTGCATCCAAGGCGTGTCGCGCGGGATGCCGGCCGCCTCGGCGTGGAGCAGCAGCTCGTCTTGGCATTCTTGGTAGGCCGGGGTCTGGATCGGCTTGATGGCGCCGGCGCGCAGGGTGCGTTTTTCGTCCGGGATCACCAGCCCCCAGTCGATGCCGATGACGCGGCCAAAACCGCGGCAGCTGGGGCAGGCGCCCAGCGCCGAGTTGAAAGAAAAATGCGCCGGCAGCGGCTCGGCGTAGCGCATATCGCTCTCGGGGCAATGCAGGCCGGTGGAAAAACGCCACACCGTGGGCGCAGCGGATGCGCTGGAAGGGGCGGGCGAGTCCGCGGCCGAGGTGCTATGTGCCAAAGGCGCGCTGTCCGCACCCGGGGCATCTTGCAAATACACGTTCAAGCGCCCAGCGCCGTGCTCCAGGCAGCGCTCGATGGCTTCGAGCACACGCGCGCGCTCGGCGCGGCTGAGCAACAGCCGGTCGGCCACCACGTCGAGCACCTGCACCGGCGCGCTGTCGGGGCCGCTGCCGGCTTGCTGGCGCTGCCCCAGCACCCGGGTGTAGCCGCTGGCGCTCAGCCACTGCTCCACCTCCTGTGCGCTGCTGCTGGCCGGCAGCTGCACCGGAAAAGTGAGCAGCAGGCGCGGCTCCTGCCCCGTGCGGGCGTGCTCTTGCGCGCTGCGGCGCAGCAGCTCGGCGTAGAGGGTGTCGGGGTGGTCGGCGCGCACCGGCAGCGCTGTCTGGCGGTCGTAAAGCTGCGCCGCGCGCGCATAGAGCAGCTTGAGGTGGTCGTTGAGCTCGCTCATCGTGCCCACGGTGGAGCGCGAGTTGCGCACCGGGTTGCTCTGGTCGATGGCGATGGCCGGCGGCACGCCCTCGACCCGATCGACCGCCGGGCGGTCCATGCGGTCGAGGAACTGGCGCGCGTAGGCGCTGAAGGTCTCGACGTAGCGGCGCTGCCCCTCAGCGTACAGGGTGTCGAACACCAGGCTGGATTTGCCCGACCCGCTCGGCCCCGTGACCACCGTCAGCTCGCCGGTGCGCAGATCGAGGTCGAGGTTTTTGAGGTTGTGCTGGCGCGCCCCGCGAATGCGGATCAGCCCTTCGGGCGCAGGCGGCACGGGTTCGGGCGGCAGCAAGGGCCTTGCAACCGCTTAGGGCTTGACGATCAGCACCGGCACCTTGGCGTAGGTGAGCACTTTTTGTGCCACGCTGCCCAGAATCAGCGCCTTGACGCCGGTGCGGCCGTGCGAGCCCATGACGATCAGGTCGCAGCCTTCGTCTTGCGCGGTTTCCAAGATGCCTTCGTAGGTGCTGTTGCGTTCGATGGTGTCGGCGGCAAACGCCACCCCCTGCGCTTCGCAGCAGCCCTGAATATCGCCCAGCGCGCGGTCAGCGGCGGCTTGCGCTTCGCCCATGTAGGCTTGCAGGCCGGCGGCCGAGGCGTCGCCGATGCCGATATAGGGGAAGGGGTCGATCACGTACAGCCCGACCACCGAAGCCCCGTGCACCTTGGCCAGAGCGGCGGCAAATTCGGCCGCACCATGCGCCAGTTTGGAGCCATCAGAAGGCACCAGAATTTTTTTGAACATTGCGACTCCATGCATTGAGCCGTTTGCACGGCGGGGCCATCATCTTAACCAAGCTGCGGCGGTGCTGGGCTGGTTGCCGGGTCGCTGCCCGCTTCCATCAGACGCTGCCCGATGCGCTGCCAGCACACCAGCTGCTCGGCGGCGCTGGCCGCGCCCCAGCGCGCGATCTCGTCCAGCGTGCGCCAGCAGCCCAGGCAATAGCCACTGGCCGCGTCCATGCGGCAAACGCCGACACAGGGCGAGGGCACGGTGCCGCCGCTGCGGGCTTGGCGCAGCGCGGCTTTGAGCTTGGGGTGGCGGGGCGCAGTGGCCTGCGAATCGTTCATGGGGCACACTGTAGGGCACCCAGGCCAACCCCGGGGTGTGTGCGCCTATTGCGGCCCCTGCGCCCTTCTAGCCAGCAGCGCGCGCGCCACCCGGGCCAAGGCACCAGCTCATTTCGCACCGTATCGAAGTGTAAATGGGGTGGAATCGCATGCAGAGAGAGGCGGCGGCTCGAATTCGCACCAACTCTGTGCATGACGGGCAGCAAAGCGGCGGTCAAACCTGGCACGCCTATTGCTACAGAAGACTTGACGGGAATGGTCTGGCATTTGCCGGATTGAAAGTGCCACAAATTCAATAGACGGCTAGGGTTCCGGTCTGCGCGAGCGGGTGTCTGGTCCGAGAGCTATCGACCTCTTTGAGGGGTTACACGGCGGGACAAAAGCCCTGGAGATCTAAGCATATTGTGGTGCGCCGTTTCCGTGTGCCATCTCCAAGGTGTTTTCCATGATCTCACGCCGCCGATTCAAGCAGGTTGCTGCTGCAACCGTATTTTCCGGCCTAGTTGTACTGGGCACCACCACCTTCTTAGACGCACCGAAAAAGAAAAAAAATTTTAAAGTCTGCTGGACCATTTACGCAGGCTGGATGCCTTGGTACTACGCCAAGTCAAGCGGCATCATGGACAAGTGGGCCAAAAAGTACGGCATAACGGTCGATGTGGTTCAGCTCATCGACTACGTCGAGTCGATAAACCAGTATACCGCAGGCTCGTTCGACGGCTGCACCATGACCAATATGGATGCACTGACCATTCCCGCTGCTGGCGGCGTGGACTCGACCGCCTTGATCGTGGGTAGCTTTTCCAATGGAAATGATGGCATCGTCATGAAGGGCGAAGGCAAGAAGCTTGCCGACCTCAAGGGCCAGCAGATCAACTTGGTTCAATTTTCAGTTTCCCACTACCTGCTAGCTAGGGCTCTCGAGAGCGTGAATCTCACGGAGAGGGACGTCAATCTTGTCAATACCTCGGACGCCGACCTAGTGGCTGCGTTCAAGACCCCGAGTGTGAATATCGTGGTCACTTGGAACCCCTTGTTGGCTGAAGTTGCGGCCACACCAAAAGTCAGCATGCTGTTTGATTCCAGCAAGATCCCCGGCGAAATCATTGATTTGCTGGTGGTCAACAGCAAGACCCTAGTTGAGAACCCCGACTTCGGCAAGGCCTTGGTGGGCGCCTGGTACGAAGTGATGGCTATCATGAGCAGCAACACGCCGCAGGGTATCGCCGCTCGCACCCAAATGGCAGAAGCCTCGGGTACCGACCTGAAGGGTTTTGAAGCCCAGTTGGCCACAACCAAAATGTTTTACACCGCCAAAGACGCCAATGCATTTTCCGTCAACAAGGAACTGCCCGCCACCATGACTAAGGTGTCGCAGTTCAGTTTCAAGCATGGCCTGCTGGGCGAAGGTGCGCGCAGCGCCGAATCAATCGGAATGCAGTTTGCTAACACCCAGACGGGCAACGCCATGAACGTGAAGCTGCGCTTTGATCCCACCTTCATGAAGATGGCCGCAGACGGCCTGATCAAGCCAGCCTGAGTCCACCGATTTTCAAACCCAAGGGGGGCTCTTCATGCGCCTGATCAACCGCCTTCCCAGCTCCGGTCTTAGGATCGGACTGATGTGGCTGCCGTTCCTGCTCGCGTTGATCGTCTATGTGATTGCGTCAGACGCCAGATTAGCGGACAACCCGGACGACAAGCTGCTGCCCAGCCTTGCCCAGATGGCCGATGCCATGCAGCGCTACGCGCTACAGGAAGATGCACGGACTGGAAACTGGCTGTTCTGGACCGATACCTTGGCCAGCCTTCAGCGATTGATCTTGGGCATGTTGATCGCTACCGTGGTAGCGCTCGTGATGGGCATATGCCTAGGTGCCATTCCGCTGGTTAGCGCAACGTTTTCGCCTGCAGTGGCGGTGATTTCGATGATTCCGCCCCTAGCCATTCTGCCTGTGCTGTTCATCGTATTTGGTCTAGGGGAGCTGTCCAAGGTGATGTTGATCGTGATCGGCATCGCCCCGGTGATGACGCGAGACTTGGAGCAAAGGGCGAGGGAGATTCCTCTAGAGTGGTTGATCAAGGCGCAGACCCTAGGGGCCAACACCTGGACCTTGATCTTGCGCGTCATTCTGCCGCACTTGATGCCCCGTTTGTTGATTGCACTGAGGCTGGCATTGGGATCGGCGTGGTTGTTTCTGATCGCTGCCGAGTCCATCGCCTCCACCGAAGGGCTGGGTTTCCGCATCTTTCTGGTCCGGCGTTTCTTGGCCATGGATGTGATCCTCCCCTACGTGGCTTGGATCACGCTACTGGCTTGGCTCATGGATCAGTCACTCAAGAAACTCACCAGTGCCCTGTTCCCCTGGCACGAAGGGCGCTAATCATGGCCTTTATCAACGTCAACAACCTTTGGATGAGCTACGGTGAGCAAGTGGTGCTTGAACGCATTAACCTAAAGATCCAAGAGGGCGAGTTCTGCACCATGGTAGGTGCCTCCGGTTGCGGTAAGTCGACCTTTCTGCGACTGCTGCTGGGCCAAGAAAAACCGACCAAAGGCAGCATCACTTTGGGTGGACAGCCCTTGGCTGCCGAGCCCAACGCCAGCCGCGGTATCGTGTTCCAGAAATACTCGGTGCTACCCCATTTGACGGTGCTCGACAACGTGGCGCTGGCCCTAGAACTGCCCAAGAGTCGGTGGTTCGGCCGCCTGTTCGGACAAGCCAAGACCACCGCGCGCGAAGAGGCCCGCGTGATGCTTGACAAAGTCGGACTAGGTCCCGCTTTAGCAAAATACCCCAATCAGCTATCGGGCGGGATGCAGCAACGTCTGGCGATTGCCCAGGCCCTGATGGGAAAGCCCCGGATCCTGCTTCTCGATGAACCTTTTGGCGCACTGGATCCGGGTATCCGCAAAGACATGCACCAACTGCTGCAAGAGCTGTGGGCACAGACCCGTCTCACGGTGTTCATGGTCACGCACGACCTGTCCGAAGGTTTTCTATTAGGCACTCGCTTGCTGGTTTTCGACAAGGTGCGCATCGATCCCCATGCTCCCCAAGCCTACGGCGCTGCCATCACCTACGACATCCCACTAAACCAGGGCCGCAGCGCCGTGCTGGGCGCACTGAATGTGGTTCGCAACCGACAAGAAACGGCGACCACGCCACAAGGAACACCTGCATGAACACCTCGATGGACGTCCCCGCACCGGCCACCGACATCCCCAACCCCCCCGCCGACAACCCGGTGGACAACCTAAGCTGGTGGACCAGCTTTCCCGTTGACAGTACCGCCGACCTCAAGGCCGAAGAGGTGCTGTGGTCTGAAATGCTGCCAGGCGGCCACCATTGGTCTTGGCGCCTGCAGCGTGGTCGAGCCCTGCGCTTCGTGGCCCTAGAGCCCAACGTGAACCTCAGCATGGTTCTCTATGCTGCGCACGACAAGCTCGAGCGCTACAACATGCCCGACTCGCTCAAGGCCCAGCACACAGCCCACTACTCGCAAGGGCACGTGCTCATGACCGACATGGGTCGGGCGCTTGCCAGCGTTACCCACGACAGCTTGGGCTGGCACGACCCACTTGGCCTGCTGCTTGACAACACTAGGCTGGAAATGCGATATGGCGAGTGCCGGTACCAAACGCACCGCAACGCCATGTTTCGAAGTGCCAAGGACGGCCTGCTTACGGAAATCGGCAAATATGGCCTCTCTGCTAGGGACCTAACCATCTGCGTGAACTGGTTCTCCAAGGTGAGCGTGGATGCGCAAGGCGGCTTTGTCTACCACCCAGAGCACTGTCAGACCGGCCATTGGTTCGAACTGCGCTGCGACATGGATACCTTGATCGCGGTCTCCTCCGCTCCGCACCCGCTGGACTCACGCCCCACCTATAGCCCAGGCTGCATCGGCGTTGTGGCGCGGCAGGTTGGTGCAGCACCTGCCGATGACGTATGCCGCCGCCTTCGCCCGGAAAACGCCCGGGCAATGCACAACACCGACATGTTTCACGCCTGAACGGGGAGCCAGCCATGAACACTACCGCCGCACCGACTAGGGTTGCCGCCATGCGCCTGACCGAAAGCCAGCTCGACCCCGAACAGGCCATCTGGCGCAAAACCCACCCCGCGGGTGAGCCCATTCTGTTCAAGGTCAAACAAGGGCAGACCTTGCGCATTATCGACTTGATGGGCAACCAAGCTGTCGACGTGATCTTCTATGCCGCAGACGATCTTGCCGAGCACTACAGCGCGACCGACACCATGCTGGCCCAGGGTGGCCTCTACCTGACCACCGGCTCAAGCCTGGTGAGCAACGCGGGACGCTCGTTGCTCACCATCGTGGCCGACACCTGCGGTCGCCACGACACCCTAGGCGGCGCCTGTGCCGCCGAGAGCAACACCGTGCGCTACGCCCTGCAAAAGAAGTTCATGCACAACTGTCGCGACAACTACCTCATCGCCATGCAGCGTGCCGACATGGGGCTGACCAAACGCGACCTAGTGCCCAACATAAATTTCTTCATGAACGTGCCGGTCACGCAGTCCGGTGAACTCAAGTTCGACGACGGGGTGTCCGGGGCAGGTAAATACGTGGAAATGCTAGCAGACACGGACGTGTGGGTGCTGATTTCCAACTGCCCCCAGCTGAACAACCCCTGCAACGCCTACAACCCAACCCCCATCGAACTTCTGGTCTGGGACCCGGCGTGACAGGTCTTGGCGCCACTTATCGGCGGCAATGAAGGCATCATTCACCTGACGACGGGACGACCCGTCTGATCGCCTCACATGGGCAGGACGACCTGCCGCGGAGACTTCATGTTCAGCAAGATCTTGATTGCCAACCGCGGAGCCATTGCCTGCCGCATCATCCGCACCCTCAAACGCATGGGAGTGTGTAGCGTGGCCGTGTATTCGGAGGCAGACGCGCAGTCGCGCCATGTGCGCGAGGCCGACGAGGCCTATCTCCTCGGACCTGCGCCCGCAGCCAAGAGCTACCTCAGGGCTGATCGCATCCTGCAGATCGCCATAGACTGCGGCGCCGAAGCCATCCACCCCGGCTACGGCTTCCTGTCCGAGAACCCGGGCTTTGCCCAAGCCTGCGAAGACGCGGGAATCGCCTTCATCGGCCCCACGCCGGAGCAGATGTGCACCTTCGGTCTCAAGCACACGGCGCGGAACATCGCCGAGCAGCGTGGCGTGCTGCTGCTGCCTGGCACGGGCCTGCTGAGCGACTCCGCGCAAGCCCGCACTGAGGCCCTGCGCATCGGCTACCCGGTCATGCTCAAGAGCACGGCCGGCGGAGGCGGCATCGGCATGCGTCTGGTGTGGAGCGAAGACGAGCTCAGCGACGCCTTCGCCTCGGTGCAGCGCCTAGCCAGCGCCAACTTCAAGGACGCTGGGCTGTTCCTCGAAAAGTACGTCGAGCTGGCCCGCCACATCGAAGTGCAGGTGTTCGGCGACGGCACGGGCACGGTGCTCGCACTGGGCGAGCGCGACTGTTCGGTGCAACGCCGCAACCAGAAGGTGATCGAAGAGACGCCCGCGCCCGGCCTGACGGACGCGCAGCGCCGCGAGTTGCACGCCACCGCGGTGCGGCTGGCGCAGGCGGTGAACTACCGCTCGGCCGGCACGGTGGAATTCGTCTACGACGCCGCCACCGGCCAGTTCTACTTCCTCGAAGTCAACACGCGCCTGCAGGTAGAACACGGCGTGACCGAGCAGGTCACGGGCGTCGATCTGGTGGCGTGGATGGTACGGCTCGCCGCGGGTGATCTGCCTCCGCTGACCACACTCACCCCAGTTCCACGGGGTGCGTCCATCCAGGTGCGGCTGTACGCCGAAGACCCTGCCAAGAACTTCCAGCCCAGCGCCGGCCTGCTGACCGAGGTGGTGTTCCCGCAAGACGCCCGCGTGGACGGCTGGGTCGAGCGCGGCACCGAGGTGTCCGCTTGGTACGACCCCATGCTGGCCAAGCTCATCGTCACCGCGCCCGACCGTGAACAGGCGCTGACCAAGCTCGACGCCGCGCTGGCCGCCACGCGCCTGGCCGGCATCGAGACCAACCTAGGCTACCTGCGCCAAGTCGTGCGCGACCCGGTGTTCCGCGAAGGCCGGCAGGTCACGCGCTTCTTGAACAGCTTCCACTTCCGCCCCGCCACGGTGGAGGTGGTCGAGCCCGGCGTACAGACCAGCGTGCAGGACTGGCCGGGCCGCCTCGGCCACTGGGATGTGGGCGTGCCGCCCAGCGGCCCTATGGATGCCTACGCCCACCGCATGGCCAACCGCCTCGTGGGCAATCATGCCGACGCGGCCGCGCTGGAGATCACGCTCTCCGGTCCCACGCTGCGCTTCAGCGCCGACGCGGTCATCGCCGTCACCGGCGCGCCCGTCAAGGTCATGCTCGACGGCGCGCCGCTGTCCATGTGGCAGAGCCACCGCGTGGCTGCCGGCAGCGTGCTCGCCATAGGCCGGGCCGAGGCTGGCGCGCGCCTGTGCCTGGCCGTGGGCGGCGGCTTCGACGTGCCGCTCTACCTGGGCAGCCGCAGCACCTTCACGCTAGGCCAGTTCGGCGGCCACGCGGGCCGCCACCTGCGCACCGGCGATGTGCTGCACCTGACCGCGCCCGGTGCCGGCACGGCGGGTGTGAGCGTTACGAGTGACACGGTGCCGAGCTTCGGACACCACTGGGACGTGGGCGTGCTCTACGGACCACACGGTGCGCCCGACTTCTTAACGCCCGACGACGTGGCCACCTTCTTCGCCACCGACTGGGAGGTGCACTACAACTCCAGCCGCACCGGCGTGCGCCTGATCGGCCCCAAGCCGCAGTGGGCGCGGCCCGACGGCGGCGAGGCGGGCCTGCATCCTTCGAACATCCATGACAACGCCTACGCCATCGGCGCCATCGACTTCACCGGCGACATGCCGGTCATCCTCGGCCCCGACGGCCCCAGCCTAGGCGGCTTCGTCTGCCCGGCCGTGGTGGTGGACGCCGAACTCTGGAAGCTCGGCCAGCTTCGTCCCGGCGACACGGTGCGATTCCACCGCCTCTCGCTGGACCAGGCGCTGGACCGCAGCGCCAGCGTCGAGGCCGCGCTGACCTCGCTCACGCAAGCCCTGCCCGCCACGCCGACCGATGACGCCAGTGCCCACCCCACGCCCGTCGTCCTAGCCGACCCGGCGCGCGAAGACGATGCCGTGCCCGCCATGGTGGTGCGCCAAGCTGGCGACCGCTACCTACTGGTCGAGTTCGGCCCGCTGGTACTGGACATCGAGCTGCGCCTGCGCGTGCATGTGCTGATGCAGGCACTGCAAGCGCGCATCGCCGCCGGCAGCCTGCCCGGCATCATCGACATGACGCCCGGCATCCGCTCTCTGCAGCTGCACTTCGATCCGTCCCAGGTCTCGCGCACGGCGTTGCTGAAGGTGCTGGTCGAGGCCGAGTCCGCGCTGCCTTCGGTCGATGACATGAGCGTGCCCAGCCGCATCGTGCACCTGCCGCTATCGTGGGACGACCCGCAGACCAAACTGGCGATCGAGAAGTACATGCAGTCGGTGCGGCCCGACGCGCCTTGGTGCCCGAGCAACATCGAGTTCATCCGCCGCATCAACGGGCTGGACAGCATCGACGACGTGTTCAAGGTCGTCTTTGACGCCAGCTACCTAGTGCTCGGCCTAGGCGACGTGTACCTGGGCGCGCCGGTGGCCACGCCTATGGACCCGCGCCACCGCCTAGTGACCACCAAGTACAACCCCGCGCGCACCTGGACGCCCGAGAACGCCGTCGGCATTGGCGGCGCCTACCTTTGCGTGTATGGCATGGAAGGTCCCGGTGGCTACCAGTTCGTGGGCCGAACGCTGCAGATGTGGAACCGCTGGCGGCATGGCGAGGCGAGCTCGGTGTTCGAGCAGCCCTGGCTGCTGCGCTTCTTCGACCAGATCCGCTTCGTGCCGGTGGAGCAGGACGAGCTGCTGCGCATCCGCGCCGCCTTCCCGCACGGCGGGTATGCGCTGCAGATCGAAGAGACGACCTTCAGCCTGCGCGACTACCGCCGCTTCCTAGCCGACAACGCCCAGAGCATCGGTGCCTTCAAGGCGCAGCAGCAGGCCGCCTTCGACGCCGAGCGCGAGCGCTGGGCCGCCAGCGGCCAGCTGAGCTACGCGGGCGACGCCGACGTGGCCGCGGCCGACGCCAGCGTCGAGCTGGACCTGCCGCCCGGGGGCCGCCCGCTGGCCAGCACCGTACCCGGCAGTGTGTGGAAGGTGCTGGTCAGCGAAGGCCAGCGCGTGGTCGCCGGCGACGTGCTGCTAGTCGTCGAGTCCATGAAGATGGAATTCAGCGTGCTTGCCCCGCAAGACGCCACCGTGCACCGCCTCATGTGCCGCGAAGGCGCGTCCGTGGCCGCCGGCCAAGACGTGCTGGTGCTGGTCACCGAAGACTGAACACGCCCCGAACAGAACCCACGGAGCACCCCATGTCCCTGAACCTCCAAGACCTGTCTTTCGACTTCGCCAGCCTGCGCGCCGCCTACGCCGCCGGAACCCCGGTGCGCACCGTTATCGCCGAGGCCATGCGCCGCTGCGCCAGCGACGCACACCACGCCTTCATCCACCGCCTGACGGACGCACAGATCGAGCCCTATTTGGCCCTTCTCGACGGTGTGGACCCGGCCAGCCTGCCGCTGTACGGCGTGCCCTTCGCCATCAAGGACAACATCGATCTCGCGCACATCCCCACCACCGCGGGCTGCCCCGAATACGCCTACACGCCGGGCGAGAGCGCCTTTCTCGTGCAGCAGCTCATCGCGGCCGGAGCCGTGCCGCTGGGCAAGGCCAACCTCGACCAGTTCGCCACCGGCCTCAACGGCACCCGCTCGCCCTATGGCGCATGTCGCAACGCCTTCAACCCCGACTTCGTATCGGGCGGCTCCAGCTCCGGCTCGGCCGTGAGTGTGGCCAAGGGCTGGGTGAGTTTTTCATTGGGTACCGACACGGCTGGCTCGGGCCGCGTGCCCGCCAGCTTCAACAACCTGATCGGCCTCAAGCCCAGCCTCGGTCTGCTCTCGGCTACCGGCGTGGTGCCGGCCTGCCGGTCGGTGGACACGGTGTCCATCTTCGCCCTCACCGCCGCCGACGCACAGGCCGTGCTGGCCGTGTCCGCCGTGCCCGACGAGGCCGACGTCTTCAGCCGCGCGGCGAAACCCTTCGGCGTGGACTTCTCGTCCGGCCCCTTCCGCTTCGGCGTGCCGCGCGCGCAGGACCTCGCCTTCTTCGGCAACGCCGCGGCCGCCGCGCTGTTTAGCGAGTCGGTGGAGCGGATGAAGGCCCTGGGCGGCACCGCAGTTGAGGTGAACCTCTCCCCATTCCTCGAAGCCGCGCGCCTGCTCTACGAAGGCCCCTGGGTGGCCGAGCGCTACGTCGCGATCAAGAACTTCATTGAAACCCAGCCCGATGCCGTGTTCCCTCCGGTGCGAACCATCGTCCAGGGTGGAAAGGCTTGGACCGCTGCCGACGCCTTTGCGGCCAGCTACCGTCTCAAGGCCCTCAAGCGCGTGTGCGACGCCGTGTGGAATGAGATTGACTGCATGCTCACGCCCACCGCCGGCACGATCTACCGCATCGCCGACATGCAGGCCGACCCGATCCGCCTCAATTCGAATCTGGGCTACTACACCAACTTCATGAACCTGCTGGACTACGCCGCCGTCGCGGCACCAGCGGGCTTCCAGGCCGAGGGCGACGCCAAAGGCCTGCCTTGGGGCGTGACCCTGGCCGCGCCAGCGTTCAAGGACCTGCCCCTGCTGCGCCTAGCGGACCACTTCCATCGCGCGCAGGTCTTGTCATTGGGTGCCACAGCCACGAAGCTGGCGGACATCCCTTCCATAGCCGCCGACCTGCCCAATCGCTCCAACATCGCCGGCACCGTCAAGGTCGCGGTGTGTGGCGCTCACCTCTCCGGCCTGCCGCTCAACTGGCAGCTCACGCAACGCGGTGCGCGCCTGCTCGGCATGCACAAGTCCGCGCCGGAGTACAAGTTCTACGCACTGGCCGGTGGCACTGTGCAGCGACCCGGCATGGTACGGGCCGCGGAAGGCGGTGCCGCGATTCACATGGAAGTGTGGGAACTGCCTGCCGAACATTTCGGCAGCTTCGTCGACGGCATCCCCGCCCCACTGGGCATCGGCAAAGTTAGGCTCGCTGACGGCTCATGGGTTAGTGGCTTCGTCTGCGAGGCTATCGGGGTCGAGGGTGGGACAGACATAACGCAGCTAGGTAGTTGGCGGGAATGGCTGGCGCAGCAGGCCTGAACGTCAGTGTGAACGAACACCCCATGTGGTGGCCAGCTCTGTAGGGTGTGCCATGGCGGCTTGTGGCCCAGTGAAGCAGAGGCCATTCGATCCAAGAACTCGAATGTGATCTTCCGTGCCATGCACAGGCGTTGGCATTGACGCTGCGGGCTTTCGGTTACCTATACCGTACTATCGAATCTTCCAAGAAAGGGCAATGAGACTTCACAAAGTCCCCACCCACCCTTGAAGCAGCGCTCGCAGGTTGCAACCTGTTCGAGGTTTCTGCGCAAGATCAAACGATGGTTTCAGGTCGCTGCACCCGACGCCGACTCGGAGCCTGAGAATTATTTCAATGAGCCAAAAGCCCCACGCTGGTAGGCACTGCTGGCACGGTTGATGATTCGCATCAGATTGTGCGTAAATACGCAGAGCAGGGCCCGCGCTTTGACTTTGGCTAGGTGTCGCGCACCGGCTGACGAATCAGGCCCCCGGTTGCGCGCTTGGGCATTGACATATTCGGCCGTGGCCGCCCGATCCTTGTACCGTTGCTTGGCTTCATTTCAGCGTCATACCTTAATTGGAAGAGACTGCCCGCTGCACTCAAAGCTGCGCCTATTGCGCCCTTCTAGCCAGCAACGCCCGCGCCACCCGCGAGCCGCTGGCGCGCCCGAGCGCGGCGCTGATGTAGGCACCGGCGTCGATCAGCGCCTCCAAGTCGACCCCGGTGTCTATCCCCATGCCGTGCAGCAGATAGACCAGGTCTTCGGTGGCCACGTTGCCGCTGGCTCCGCGCGCGTAGGGGCAGCCGCCGAGTCCGGCGACGGAGGCATCGAACTGCGCCACCCCCAGTTGCAGCGCGGCCAGCGTGTTGGCCAGCGCCTGGCCGTAGGTGTCGTGAAAGTGGCCGCTCACCTGGTGCAGCTCGTAATGCTGCAAGGCGGCCTCGAAGGCGCGCTGCACCTTGAGCGGCGTGCCCACGCCGAGGGTGTCGGCCACGCCCACGTGCTGCACCCCGATGCCCTTCATCAACGCCGCCAAGCGGCCCACCTGCTGCGGCGCCACCTCGCCCTCGTAGGGGCAGCCCACGGTGCAGCTCATGGCGCCGCGCACGAAAATGCCCGCCGCACGCGCCGCCGCCACCACCGGCGCAAAGCGCTCGATGCTCTCAGCCACGCTGCAATTGATGTTTTTTTGGCTAAAAGCCTCGCTGGCCGAGCCGAACACCACGACCTCGTCGGGCCGGTCCGCCAGCGCGGCCTCGAAGCCTTTGAGGTTGGGGGTCAGCACGGCGTAGCACACCCCGGGCTGGCGCTGGAGGCCGCGCATCACCTCGTGGTTGTCGGCCATCTGCGGCACCCACTTGGGGCTCACGTAGCTGGTGACCTCGATGTGGCGCAAGCCAGCCGCCTGCAAGCGCTGCACCAGTTCGATCTTGACCGCCGCAGGCAGCGGTTGCGCCTCGTTTTGCAGCCCGTCGCGCGGCCCGACTTCGACTAGGTGGACGTGGGAGGGGTAGGAGTGGGTGTTCATGGGGAAAGAGCGATCAAATGCGGGAACTCGGTTTGCAAAAAACCCCGGGTGCGAGCCAACAGGTCCTGCGCCTGCACCCTGCATTCGGCCACCGCCGCCGGGCTCACTGGCTCGCCCTCGTAATCGTTCTGGTTGCGCCGTTTGCGCAACGCATCCAAAACGATGAGCACCTCGGCGGGTACGCCCAGGGTGTGGATCAGGCATTGCAGCGTGGTCTGATGGTGCCCAGTCTGGCTGGTGGGGGTTCGGTAGCCGTGCGCCCACAGGCCGATCGTCGCGCATTGCATGATGCATTTGTAAGCTGCGTCGAACCGGTTCTCGGGGCTCAAAGCAGGCAAGCCGGCATCGGCCAAGTTGCGCTCGGCTGCGGCCAGCAAGCGCTGCACCCCTTGAGGGCTGGCCTCAAAGCGCTGCAGGCGCTGGATGGCCAATAAGTTGCTCAAGCTCATCGCTGCCTCCGATCAGGAACAGGTGCGGTCCAGCCAACAGATTGAGCACGAACGGCTCGCGTTCATGCGCTTTCTGGCGCAGCTCTGCAGGACTATAGAGCACTGGGTTGATTTCACGCCCCAACTCGATTTGGGCCGGGTGCAGGGCGCGCACCACGTCGCCAAAGCTGCACGCGCTGACGACCAGCACATCGACATCGCTGGCGCTGGTTTCGCTGCCACGCGCCACCGAGCCAAAAACCAAGGCCAGCTCAGGCTGCAAAGGGCGCAGCGCCTGCGCCAACAAATCGGCACAGCCAGCGGTTTTGCGCAACACCGCAGCCAGCTCGGCGTAGATTGGGCATTGCCGGTTGGCCTGGTAGCGCACCTGATTGCCTTGGTGTTGGCGCGTCAGCAGCCCGGCCGTTGCCAGACGGGACAATTCTTTGTGCAGGGTGCCCGCCGCGGTGCCGGTCAGGCGAGCCAATTCGCGCACATGAAAGCTGGCATCGGGCTGCAACAACAGCACCCCAAGCACTTTTTTGCGGTAACTGCCAAACAACAGATCGGCCAACATGGGTAAAAATGAAGTCTTATCGGCTTCGATTGTAGCTAAAAACGCTTCGTTATGCCGGACTGAGTGAAACGCAGCAGCTCCGCCCCTTCGGCCACCTGGTCGCCGGGGGCGTAGAGCAGTTCGGCCACGGTGCCGTCGGCGGGGGCGGCGATGGTGTGCTCCATTTTCATGGCTTCCATCAGCGCCAGCGGCTGGCCTTTTTTCACCACCTCACCCGCGCTGACGCAAAACGACAGCACCTTGCCGGGCATGGGGGCGCTCAGGCGGCCGCCCTCGGGGGCGCTGTCGCCGGCGTGGGCCAGGCGGTCGATTTCGACGATCTGCGCCGCGCCGTGCGGGCTAAACACGTGCATCTGCTCGCCTTGCACATAGACGCTGGCGCGGCTGCTCAGCCCGGCAAAGCCCAGCTCCAGCGCCCAGGCGCTGCCAGCGGGTAGGGCATGAAAACGCAAAGGGCCAGAGCAGGCGACCGCGCCACTGGCTACCGCCTCGGCCCCATCCGCGCCCGTTGCAGGCACCGCACCCGGCTCCACGCTCAGGTGCAAGCCGCCGTCGCGCTGGTAGGTGAGGCTGGCCGTCACCGCTTGGCCCCGGTATTCGAAGGCGATGCGGCGCACCGTTTCTGAACTGGGGTGGCTGCGCCAGCCGTCGCGGCGGCTGAAGGGGTCGGCACCCTCTTGCGCGCGCTCGTCGAGCAGGGTTTGCACGGTCGCGGCCGCCACCGCCAGCGGCAGGCCGAGCGGGTCGAGGCCGAACAAAAGCGCCGCCTCGCGTGGAATGAGTGCCGTGTCGAGCCTAGCCTGCTCGAAGGAGGGGCTGCGCAGCAGCTGGCGCAGGAACTGCACGTTGGTCGTCAGCCCGACGATGTGGGTCTGGGCCAGCGCCGCATCCAGCCGCGCCAGCGCCTGCTCGCGGGTGTCGGCGTGCACGATCAGCTTGGCGACCATCGAGTCGTAAAAAGGGCTGATGGCGTCGCCCTCGCGCACGCCGTCGTCAAAGCGCAGCGGGCCGCGCTCGAAGGCGCAGTGGGGCGGCTTGCGGTAGCGCAGCAGCGTGCCGGTGGCGGGCAGGAACTGCTGCTCGGGGTTTTCGGCGCAGATGCGCGCTTCGATGGCGTGACCCTGGAGGCGCAGTTCGTGCTGTTGCAGCGGCAGCGCCTGGCCCGCCGCCACGCGCAACTGCCACTCCACCAGATCGACCCCGGTGATGGCTTCGGTCACCGGGTGCTCGACTTGCAAGCGGGTGTTCATCTCCATGAAAAAGTAGATCATCGCTTCGGGCTGGTCGTAAGCGACCTGCTCCACAATGAACTCCACCGTCCCCGCGCCCACATAGCCCACCGCCTGCGCCGCCGCCACCGCGGCCTGGCCCATTTGCTGGCGCATGGCGGGGGTGAGGCCCGGTGCCGGGGCTTCTTCGAGCACTTTCTGGTGCCGGCGCTGCACCGAGCAGTCGCGCTCGTGCAAATAAACGCAGTGGCCGTGGCGGTCGGCAAACACCTGGATTTCGATGTGGCGCGGGCGCTGCACGTATTTTTCGATCAGCACCGCGTCGTCGCCAAAGCTGTTGCTGGCCTCGCGCTGGCAACTGGCGAGCGCGGCGGCAAAGTCGGCGCTGCGCTCGACCACGCGCATGCCCTTGCCGCCGCCGCCCGCGCTGGCCTTGATCAGCACCGGGTATCCGATGCGGTCGGCCTCGCGTTGCAGCAGCGCCGGGTCTTGATCGGCCCCGTGGTAGCCCGGCACCAGCGGCACGCCGGCTTGCTCCATCAGGCGCTTGGACTCGGCTTTGAGCCCCATGGCCTCGATCGCTGCCGCGGGCGGCCCGATGAACACCACGCCCGCGGCGGCGCAGGCGCGGGCAAAGTCGGCGTTTTCGCTCAAAAAACCGTAGCCGGGGTGGATGGCTTGCGCGCCCGTGGCTTGGGCCGCGGCGATGATGCGCGCCCATTGCAGGTAGCTGTCTTTGGGCGCCGAGCCGCCGATGTGGATCGCCTCGTCGCAGGCGCTCACGTGCTTGGCTTGCGCGTCGGCGTCGGAATACACGGCCACCGTCTGCACGCCGAGGCGGCGCGCAGTGGCGGCCACGCGGCAGGCGATTTCGCCGCGGTTGGCGATCAGGATTTTCTTAAACATGCTGCGTGTCCTCAGTCCAGCCAATTGGGCTTGCGTTTTTGTAGGAACGACTGCACGCCCTCGCGCCCTTCGGCGCTGGCGCGGATGTCGGCGATGGCCTCGACCGTGCGCGCCACCAGCGCCTCGTCCAGCGGCGCTTGGGCAATGTCGTGCAGCAGCCGCTTGCAGGCACGCACGGCGGCCGGGCCGTTGGTGCACAGGGCGCCCACGAGCTCATCGACGCGCGCATCCAGCGCCTCGGGCGCCACCACGGCGTGCACGAAGCCGATGCGCAGCGCCTCGGCGGCATCGAAGCGTTCGGCGCTCAAAAAGTAGCGCTGCGCCGCGCGCGCGCCCATGGCGCGCTGCACGTAGGGGCCGATGGTGGCCGGAATCAGGCCCAGCTTGACTTCGCTCAGGCAAAAATGGGTGCCCTGTGCCGCCACCGCCATGTCGCAGGCCGCCACCAGCCCCATCCCGCCGGCGTACACATCGCCTTGCACCCGCGCCACGGTGGGCTTGGGGCAGTCGTGTATGGCGCGCAGCATGGCCGCCAGCAGCCCGGCATCGGCCAGGTTTTGCTCGCGCGTGTAGTCGGCCATGCGGCGCATCCAGTGCAGATCGGCCCCGGCGCAAAAGGCCGGCCCCTCGGCCGCCAGCACGATGGCGCGCACGTCGTCGCGCGCACCCAGCGCCTGAAAAGCGGCGCTGAGCTCGGCAATCAGCTCCTCGTTGAAGGCGTTGCGCAGCTCGGGCCGCGTCAGCACCACGGTGGCGCGCGCACCGCGCACCGTCACCTGCAAGTGGGCCATGCTCTGCGCCCCCTTACATGCGAAACACGCCAAAGCGCGTGTCGGCTATGGGTGCGTTGAGCGCCGCCGACAGCCCCAGCGCCAGCACCCGGCGCGTGTCGGCGGGGTCGATCACGCCGTCGTCCCACAGGCGCGCGCTGGCGTAGTAGGGGTGGCCTTGGGTTTCGTACTGCTGGCGCAGCGGGGCTTTGAAGGCCTCTTCGTCTGCGCTCGCCCATTGGCCGCCCTTGGCCTCGATGGCGTCGCGCTTGAGCGTGGCCAGCACGCTGGCCGCTTGCTCGCCGCCCATGACGCTGATGCGCGCATTGGGCCACATCCACAAAAAGCGCGGGCCAAAAGCGCGCCCGCACATGCCGTAGTTGCCGGCGCCAAAACTGCCGCCGATGATCACCGTGAACTTGGGCACCGCCGCCGTGGCCACCGCCGTCACCATCTTGGCGCCGTGGCGCGCGATGCCTTCGTTTTCCACCTTGCGCCCCACCATGAAACCGGTGATGTTTTGCAAAAACACCAGCGGCACCTTGCGCTGGCAGCACAGCTCGATGAAGTGCGCGCCCTTTTGCGCCGATTCGCTGAACAAGATGCCGTTGTTGGCCACGATGCCCACCGGCATGCCCTCGATGTGGGCAAAGCCGCAGACCAGCGTGCTGCCGTACAGGGCCTTGAATTCGTGGAATTCGGAGCCGTCCACAAGGCGGGCGATGATCTCGCGCACATCAAAGGGCTTGCGCGTGTCGGTGGGCACGATGCCGTGCAGATCGGTGGCCGGGTAGCGCGGCGGCTGCGGCGTGCGCAGCACCGCCTCGGGTTGCTTGCGCCGCCCCAGGTGCGCCACCGCTTGCCGCGCCAGCGCCAGCGCGTGCAGATCGTTTTGCGCCAGGTGGTCGGCCACGCCCGACAGGCGTGCGTGCACGTCGCCGCCGCCCAAGTCTTCGGCGCTCACCACCTCGCCGGTGGCGGCCTTCACCAGCGGCGGCCCGCCCAAAAAGATGGTGCCCTGGTTTTGCACGATGATGGATTCGTCGCTCATCGCCGGCACGTAGGCGCCGCCGGCGGTGCACGAGCCCATCACCACCGCGATCTGCGCGATGCCCTGCGCGCTCATCTGCGCCTGGTTGTAGAAAATGCGGCCAAAGTGGTCCCGGTCTGGGAACACCTCGTCTTGGTTGGGCAGGTTGGCGCCGCCCGAATCCACCAGATAGATGCAGGGCAGGCGGTTTTGCTGTGCGATTTCTTGCGCGCGCAGGTGTTTTTTGACCGTCAGCGGGTAGTAGGTGCCGCCCTTGACGGTGGCGTCGTTGCACACCACCATGCACTCGATGCCGGCCACGCGGCCGATGCCGGTGATCAGGCCGGCGCAGGGGGCGTCGTTGTCATAGACATCGAGCGCGGCCAGCGGCGCCAGCTCCAGAAACGGGGTGCCGGGGTCGAGCAGGGTTTGCACGCGCTCGCGTGGCAGCAGCTTGCCGCGGGCGGTGTGCTTGGCGCGCGCCGCCGCGCCGCCGCCCTGCGCGATCTGCTCCAGCCGCTGGCGCAAATCGGCCACCAGGGCGAGCATAGCGGCTTGATTGGCCAAAAACTCGGCGCTGCGGTTTTTGAGCCTAGTCTCCAAAACGGTCATCGGGGCGTCTCCTAACTTTTTAAGCCCCCATTGTGCACCGAGAGGCTGGGAGGCTGGGAGGCGATTGTTCCTGCCCGTCTTGCACAGCCAAACACCCCCTGCGGCGTTGCGCGGCGTTGCACATGTGCGCCGCAACTCGCGGCTTATCGCCCCAAAAACCGCTGCGCGTCCAGTGCCGCCATGCAGCCAGTGCCGGCGCTGGTGATGGCTTGGCGGTAGATGTGGTCTTGCACGTCGCCCGCGGCGAACACGCCGGGCACGCTGGTCTGGGTGGCAAAGCCGTTTTGCCCGCTTTGGGTCACGATGTAGCCGTCTTTGAGCTCGAGCTGGCCTTTGAACAGTTCGGTGTTGGGACTGTGGCCGATGGCGATGAAGCAGCCGTGCAGCGCGATGTCCTGGGTCTGCCCGGTCTGCACCTGCTTGATGCGCACCCCATTCACGCCGCGCTCGTCACCCAGCACCTCGTCAAGGACATAAAAAAGCTTGAGCTCGATGCGGCCCTCGGCCACCTTGGCCATGAGCTTGTCCACCAAGATCGGTTCGGCGCGAAAAGCGTCGCGCCGGTGCACCAGCGTTACCTTGCTGGCGATGTTGGACAGGTACAGCGCCTCTTCCACCGCCGCGCTGCCGCCACCCACCACGCACACCTCTTGGTCGCGGTAAAAAAAGCCGTCGCAGGTGGCGCAGCCGCTCACGCCGCGGCCCATGAAGGCTTGCTCCGAGGGCAGGCCGAGGTATTTGGCCGAGGCCCCGGTGGCGATGATCAGGCTGTCGCAGCTGTACTGGCCGCTGTCGCCTTGGAGGCGAAACGGGCGCTGGCTCAGGTCCACGCTCTGGATGTGGTCGAACACGATCTCGGTCTGGAAGCGCTCGGCGTGGGCCTGAAAGCGCTGCATCAGTTCCGGGCCCTGCACCCCTTGGGCGTCGGCGGGCCAGTTGTCCACGTCGGTGGTGGTCATGAGCTGGCCGCCTTGGGCCATGCCGGTGATCAAGAGCGGTTTGAGGTTGGCGCGCGCGGCATAGACGGCGGCGGTGTAGCCGGCCGGGCCGGAACCGAGGATCAGGACTTGGGCGTGGCGGGGGTTCATGGTGTGGGCTCTCCGGGTGCAGTGGGCTAAAGGTGAGTGTATCGTAGCAGCAAACTCAAATGCAGGTGGGGGTATGTATTTTTGACCAGCGGGCGGCCTCGGTTAAGCTAGCGCCTGCACATGAGTACCCCTGTCAACACCCTCAACAAAGACGCAGCGCGCAGCGCGGCCCGCGGCATTCGGCGCTTCACGCAGGAGTTTGCCCTGCTGCTGGGAGCGGCCGGGCTGCTGTTTTGGTGGCTCGCGCTGCTGAGCTACAGCCCCGGCGATGCCGCTTGGTCCACCTCGGGCGTGGCCTCGGCCAGCGCCAACTGGGGCGGGCGCGCCGGCGCCTGGCTGGCCGATTTCAGCTACCTTTTGCTGGGGGCGTCGGTGTGGTGGTTGGTGCTGGCAGCCTCGCATATCTGGCTGATGGGGTTGGCGCGCTGGTTGCGCGTGCCTGCTGCTGCCGGGCCCAGCAGATCTGTGGCGCGGCCCGATACACCGCTGGCCGCTTTGCGTGCTCGCTTGCAGCAGCCGCCGTGGCCTGGGGTAGCGTTTGGCGCCGGGCTGTTGTTGCTGCTGGCGACCAGCACGGTGCTGGAGTGGAGTCGGCTGCACCGCTGGGATGCGTGGCTGCCGGGTGAGTCCGGTGGCCTGTTGGGCAGCCTGCTGGGGCCGCCAGCGCAGCTGTGGCTGGGGCAGACTGGGTCGGCCTTGCTCGCCATCTGCCTGTTGCTGGTGGCTATGGCGGGGGTGTTTCGGTTTTCTTGGGCCGAGGCGGCCGAGGGTTTGGGACGCTGGGTTGACGACGCGGTGCAGCGCTGGCGCCTGCGCCGCGAGGCCAAAGAAGACCTGCGCATCGGCCGCCAAGCCCTGCGCCAGCGCAGCCTCGAGGAATCGGAATACGAGCAGTTGCACCCGGCGCACCCGTTGAGCGTGCAAGGGGATGAGCGAGCCGCCGTTGACCCAAGCTTTGGCAGTGGCCTCAGCCCCGGCGCGCAAGACGACGATACCGACGCCGAGCCGTTGTTGGAGCCGCCTCTACACAAGCCAGCCGCCGCTGCGGGGGCCAAACCCGCCGCCAAACCCGCGGCCAAGGCGTTGCAGATCGAACCCGTGCTCACCGAAGTGCCACCCAGCAGCCGCGTGGTCAAAGAGCGCCAGCAGCCGCTGTTCCACGATTTGAGCGACACCAAGCTGCCGCAGATCGACCTGCTCGACGCCGCCACGCGCCAGTCGGCCAGCGTGGCCCCCGAAACGCTGGAGATGACCAGCCGCCTGATCGAGAAAAAGCTGGGCGACTTTGGCGTGCAGGTGCAGGTGGTGGCGGCGCTGCCCGGGCCGGTGATCACGCGCTACGAGATCGAGCCGGCCACCGGCGTCAAGGGCTCGCAGGTGGTGAATCTGGCGCGCGATCTGGCGCGCTCGCTGTCGCTGGTGAGCATCCGCGTGATCGAAACCATCCCCGGCAAAAACCTGATGGCGCTGGAGCTGCCCAACGCCCGGCGCCAGACCATCCGCCTGAGCGAGATTCTGGGCTCGCAGGTCTATCACGACGCCAAAAGCCTGCTCACCATGGGGCTGGGCAAAGACATCGGCGGGCACCCGGTGGTGGTCGATCTGGCCAAAATGCCGCATTGCTTGGTGGCCGGCACCACCGGTTCGGGCAAGTCGGTGGGCATCAACGCCATGATCCTGAGCCTGCTCTACAAGGCCGATCCGCGCGACGTGCGCCTGCTGCTGATCGACCCCAAGATGCTCGAGCTCAGCGTCTATGAGGGCATCGCGCACCTGCTGGCGCCGGTGGTCACCGACATGAAGCAAGCCGCCAACGCGCTCAACTGGTGCGTGGCCGAGATGGACAAGCGCTACCGCCTGCTGAGCAAGCTCGGGGTGCGCAACCTAGCCGGCTACAACGCCAAGATCGCCGAGGCCGCGGCGCGTGGCGAGCACATCGGCAACCCCTTCAGCCTCACGCCCGAGCAGCCCGAGCCCTTGCAGCGCCTGCCGCACATCGTGGTGGTGATCGACGAGCTGGCCGACCTGATGATGGTGGTGGGCAAAAAAATCGAGGAGCTGATCGCCCGCTTGGCGCAAAAGGCGCGCGCCGCCGGCATCCACCTGATTTTGGCCACCCAGCGCCCCAGTGTCGATGTGATCACCGGCCTGATCAAGGCCAACATCCCGACGCGCATCAGCTTTCAAGTCAGCAGCAAGATCGACAGCCGCACCATTTTGGACCAGATGGGCGCCGAGGCCCTGCTGGGCATGGGCGACATGCTCTACATGCCCAGCGGCAGCGGCTACCCGACCCGCATCCACGGCGCCTTTGTCAGCGACGACGAGGTGCACCGCGTGGTGGCTTGGCTCAAGGCCCAGTGCGGCGAGCCCGATTACGTGGCTGGCGTGCTGGAAGCCCCGATCGACGCCGAAGGCGGCAGCGGCAGCGAGGGCGAGGGCGACGCCAGCGCGGGCGGCGAAACCGACCCGCTCTACGACCAAGCGGTGGCGATCGTGCTGCAAGACCGCAAGGCCAGCATCAGCTACGTGCAGCGCAAGCTCAAGATCGGCTACAACCGCGCCGCGCGCCTGCTCGAAGACATGGAGCGCGCCGGGCTGGTGAGCGCCCTGACCAGCAGCGGCCAGCGCGACATTCTGGTGGGCGGGCGCAGCGCCGATTGAGCGGCTACAGAGGCTGCGGCCACAACTCCTTACACCTGCGCCGCCGCTGTCTGCAACCGCTGCGCCGGCTTTGCATCAAAATGGGTACCATGCACCGACACCCCTTTACGCTCCCCGGCCTGGCTCGCGCCATGGCCACATGGGCCACGCTGGCGGCCTTGGCCACCCTGCCCGTTGCTGTTGCGGCAACCCCAGCGGCCAGCAGCCCGGCCACCACCGCCACCACCCCCGGCACCGCCTTGGGCGATTTGCAAGCCTTTTTGCGGCAGACCCAGCAAGGCCGCAGCGCCTTCACCCAGACCGTGACCGGCCCGCGCCCGGCGCCCGCTCCCGACGCCTTGGCGGCTGCCAACGCCCCGGCCGCGCGGGTGCAAATCAGCCACGGGGTGTTCGAGTTTCAGCGCCCGAACCGCTTTCGCTTTCATTACCAGCGGCCGTTCGAGCAGATCATCGTCGCCGACGGCCAAACCCTGTGGCTCTACGACCCCGATCTGGCCCAAGTCACGGCGCGGGCGCAGCGCGAGGTGCTGGGCCAGACCCCGGCCGCCCTGCTGGCTTCCGGGGCCGACCTGCGCACCCTGCAGCAGGCCTTCAGCCTGAGCAACGCCCCCGACGCCGACGGCCTGCGCTGGGTGCAGGCGCTGCCCAAGGGCGACGACGCGCCGCTGCAAGCGGTGCGCATCGGCTTTCGCGGCGGCCAGCTGGCGGTGCTCGAGATTCTGGACCGCTTCGGCCAGCGCTCGCACATCGCCTTCGAGCGGCTCGACACCCGAAGCGCGTTCCGGCCCGGCCACTTCAGCTTCAGCGTGCCGCCCGGTGCGGCGCTGATCCGGCCCGAATGAAGCCCCGGCCACGCTGAGTTCTATGCAGGCCGGCACCCGCCCACTAGCAGAGCGGCTGCGCCCGCAGACCTTGGCCGACGTGATCGGCCAAGCGCACCTGCTCGGGCCCGGCAAGCCGCTGCGCGTGGCCTTCGAGACCGGGCAGCCGCACAGCTGCATCCTGTGGGGGCCGCCGGGGGTCGGAAAAACCACGCTGGCGCGGCTCATGGCGCAGGCCTTCGAGGCCGAATTCATCGCCATCAGCGCCGTGCTGGGGGGCGTGCGCGACATCCGCGACGCCGTCGAGCGCGCCCAGCAGGCGCGTGTCGGCCAGCCGCCGCGCGCCACGCTGGTGTTCGTCGATGAGGTGCACCGCTTCAACAAAAGCCAGCAAGACGCCTTTTTGCCGCACGTCGAAAGCGGGCTCTTTACCTTCATCGGTGCCAGCACCGAAAACCCGAGCTTCGAAGTCAATTCGGCCCTGCTCTCGCGCGCTACCGTCTATGTGTTGCAGCCCTTGAGCGAGGCCGAGCTCGAGCAACTGCTCGAGCGCGCCCAAGCCCACGCCGGCCTGCCGGCCATCGATGCGGCCGCGCGCCAGCTCCTCATCGGCCACGCCGACGGCGACGCCCGGCGCTTGCTCAACACCCTCGAGACCGTGGCCGTGGCCGCCGGCGCGCAACGGCTGCCGGCCATAAACGCCGACTGGCTGCTGGGCCTGCTGGGCCAGCAGCTGCGCCGCTTCGACAAGGGCGGCGACGCCTTCTACGACAGCATCAGCGCCCTGCACAAAAGCGTGCGCGGCTCCGACCCCGACGCCGCCCTGTACTGGCTGGTGCGCATGCTCGACGGCGGCACCGACCCGCGTTACTTGGCGCGGCGGCTGATCCGCATGGCCAGCGAAGACATCGGCCTGGCCGACCCGCGCGCGCTGCGCATCGCGCTCGACGCCGCCGAAGTCTATGAGCGCTTGGGCAGCCCCGAAGGCGAGCTCACGCTGGCCCAAGCCACGCTCTACCTCGCCGTGGCCCCCAAGAGCAACGCCGCCTACAGCGCCTACAAGCGCGCCCGCGCCCTGGTACAGCGCGACGGCAGCCGGCCGGTGCCGCTGCGCCTGCGCAACGCCCCCACGGCGCTCATGCGCACGCTCGAGCACGGCCAAGGCTACCGCTACGCGCACGACGAACCCGACGCCTTCGCCGCCGGCGAAAACTACTTCCCCGACGGCCTGCACCCACCCCCCCTGTACGAACCGGTGCCACGCGGCCTCGAGATCCGTATCGGCGACAAGCTGCGCGAGCTGCGTGCGCGCAATGCGGCCGCTTCCAAGCCCTGAGCCAGCAAGCCCGCGCCGTTTTACAGCAGCAGCCGCATGCTGCGCGCCGTTTCCTGCAACACCGGCAGCACGCGCTTGAGGGCCGTCTCTTGGCTTTCGTTGTTGATGGGCATGGTCACGCTCAAAGCGCCCAGCAGCTGGTCTTTGTGGTCGTACAGCGCCACCGAAACGCCACGAAAATTCACCTCGAGCTGCTGATCCGAAATGAACCAGCCTTGCAGGCGGGCTTGCTCGAAACAGGCGCGCAGCCGATCCTTGTCGCTCAAGGTGTGAACCGTGTAGGGGCGCAGGGTTTGCCGCTCCAGCCACGGGTTCCAGTGCGCGGGCCCGAGCATGCCCAGAATCACGATCCCGGCCGCTGTCACGTGCGCCTGCACCCGCGAGCCCAGCATATAGCCCGAATGGGTGTGGCGCAGGGTGCCGCTGCGTGCCAGATAGACCACATCGTTTTCATCCAGCACCGCCACATACGAGGATTCCCCAGTGCCCGCCGTGACGCGCTGCAAATAGGGCTGCACGGCGCGCGGCAGCCGGGCCGAATCCAGGTAGGCGTGCGACAGGCGCAGCACGCGCGGCGTGAGCCAAAACAGCTTGCCGTCGGTGGCCACATAGCCCAGATGCACCAGCGTGAGCAAGTGGCGGCGGGCAGCGGTGCGGGTCAGGCCACAGCGCTGACCGGCCTGGCTGGCCGTCAGGCGCGGGTGCTCGGAGTCGAACACCTGCATGATCGACAGGCCTTTTTCCAGTCCGGCGATCCAGTCCCGGCGCTCGAGGGTTGCGGCTGCGGTGTGGGGTTGCATGGCGGGTGGTGTTTCGCTCGTGGGGTATGGTGGCACGAGTTTTGATCGATGATCGTTCGATTATGAGCGATCAGCGCAAATGGCGAGCGCTCGGGGTGGTCACTTGCCCAGCAAACTCGCTTACAGTGCCAAATATACAGAGGAGCACCGCCCATGAACGAAATCAGCAGCCTGGCCACCGGGATGCGCGAACCCTTGCTGGCCTTTAGCAGCGACGAAGCCAACCCGATCGGGCTCGATGGCATCGAGTTCATCGAATACGCCACCAGCAAACCGCAGGCCTTGGGGCAGGTGCTGGAGATGATGGGTTTCAAGCCCGTCTCGCGCCACCGCTCGCGCGAGGTGTTGCTGTACCGCCAAGGCGGGCTCAATGTGGTGGTCAATGCGCACACGACGCAGGGCCGCGACGGCCGCTTGCCCGACACCTCGGGCGTTGCCAGCCTGTCAGCCATTGCCTTGCGCGTGCGCGATGCGCGCGCCGCCTACCGCTACGTGCAAGACAAAGGCGCTTGGCCGGTGCCCACCCACGCCGAAGTGATGGAGCTCAACATCCCGGCCATTCACGGGGTGGGCGGGAGCCGGATTTATTTTGTCGATCGCTACCGCGAGTTTTCGATTTACGACGTCGATTTCATCCCGGTGCCCGGGGTCGAGCAACACCCGCCGGCCACCGCCGGGATTCATTTTTTTGGCGTCGTTCAGTACATTGGGCCCGAGCGCAGCAACGACTGGATCGAGTTTTATACCGAACTGCTCGGGGCACGCCTGATTCCCGACGAGGAGCGCTTTGGTATTTTGCCCAAAGGCAAGCTCATGCGCCTGCCCGCCATCCACCCCGGGGCGGAATTTTTGTTGCAGCTGATCGAGCCCGAGCCCAATGTGATCGATGTCGATGAGCGCCTGCAACGCATAGGCTTGGGCGTACCCGATGTGTTGCAGGCGGTGCAGCAGTTGCGCCGCAATGGGGTCGAGTTTGTGGAGACCGAGGCCGCGCACAGCGAGGCGCGCGGGGCCATCAGCAAAACCTATCTCGGCGCGGTGGTGTTCGAGCTCGTCAAAAGCACGCCGGGGGTGCAGCCATGAGCGCTGCCCAAGCTGCGCGGCAGGTGCCCACCGCCTTTGGCATGGACACCATCACGCTGCCGGGCACCCTCGAGGCCAAGCTCGAAGCCATGCAGCGCGCCGGGTTTGAGCAGGTGATGCTGAAAGCCAACGACTTGGTGGGGCACCCGGGCGGGGTCGAGGCGGCGGTGCGGGCGGTCAAGGCCAGTGGCTTGCGCGTGACCGGTTTTCAGGTGCTGCGCGATTTCGAAGGCTTGTCGGGCCATTTGCACGATTACAAGGTCGAGGTAGCCAAAAGCATGCTCGAACTGTGTGCCACGCTCGAGAGCCGCTTGCTGCTGGTGTGCTCATCCACTTCGGTGCACGCCAGCCACGACCTCGACCATTTGGCCGCCGATTTGCGCAAGCTCTCGATGCTGGCGCTGCCCTTGGGCATCAAAATCGCCTACGAGGCGCTGTCGTGGGGGCGGGTGGTGAACCAGTTCACCACCGCGTGGGACGTGGTGTGCCGCGCCGATGCGCCCAATCTGGGGCTGGGCATCGATTCGTTCCACATTTTTGCCGCCGGCACGCCGATCGAAGAAATCGACTACATCGACCCGGAAAAAATCCTGCTGGTGCAACTGTCCGATTTCATGTGGCAAGAGACCAAAACCTTTGCCGAGCGCATAGCCACGGCGCGCACCTTCAGGGTGTTCCCGGGCGAGGGGGTGCACAGCCAGCAATTGGTCGATCTGGTGCTGCGCCTGAATGCCCTGCGCTACACGGGCGATTACAGCTTCGAGGTCTTCAACGAAGACTACCTGCAAATGCCCTTGCCCAACGTGGTGCAGCAAGCCAAGCGGTCGGCGCTCTGGCTGGCCGACGATGTGCTGCGCAGCTCGGTGCCTTTTCCCAACAGCCTGCGCTTGCGCGCCTGATCGGCCTTTTTTACGGATTTTGAAGCGGGGCTGTATTCAGGCTTCGAGTTGCGCCAACGAGCGCAGGGTCTGGGCGTCGGTGCTGGGGTAGCCAAAATACTCCAGATAGACCGGAATTTGCTCAAACAGCATGTCGGTGCCGATCTGGATCGGGCAGCCCCGTTGCTGTGCAGCCGCCAGCAGCGGCGTCAGGGTTTGCGCCATCACCACATCGCCCACCAGCGTCTGCGGGGCCAGACGCTGCACATCCAGCGGCAGCGGGTCGTCTGGGTTCATGCCCAGCGGGCTGGCGTTGATGACGGTGTCCATCCCGGCCGGGTCGTTGTCGGTGACTGCAACCCGCGTGGCCGGGAAATAGGTTTGCAGGCGCTGCGCCAGCGCGTGCGCGCTCTCGGCCTGGCGGTCGTGCAGGCGCAGCATGGCCGGCTGGTGTGCCGCCAGCGCGGCCGCAATGGCGCTGCCCACGCCGCCGCAGCCCACGATCAGCACCTTGCTGCCCTTGATCGGGTGTCCTTTGCGCAACAGGGCGCGGCTGAAGCCCTCGCCGTCAAACATATCGCCCAGCAGGCGTCCATCGGCCCCCTTTTTGACCGCGTTGCAAGCCCCGGCCACCATGGCAGCCGGGCTGGCGACATCGACCAGATTGAGCGTGGTCATCTTGTGCGGCATCGTCACCAAGGCGCCGCGGATGTTGCGCAGCGCAAAAATGGCGCGCAAAAACTGCGGATAGTCCCGCGCTTCGCAGGCCAGCGGCACCACCACCGAGTTTTCACCGATCGAGCGAAAGTAGGGGTTGTAGATCTGCGGCGACTTGAAGCTGTGCGTGGGAAAGCCAATGTGGGCGATGATTTCAGTGTGGCCGTTGATCATGAAATGGGTCTCCTCGGGCTTTTCATTCTATGCACGACGCTGGCGCCCACGGGGAGCAACGGGCGGCAAACGTACGAAGATCGCGCTGAATCGGATGAAGATCGCTCGAAATGGGTGTTAACCCTTATTTTCGAGAGTGGATCAAAGTCGGAACCCCTCAAAAAATGGGCGAAAAATCTAGGGTATTCCATGATTTCGATCGATAGTCGTTCGCCAAAGTATGCTCACCGATCGGCGCTTTCTGGCGGCACCTTCCTAGGCTATGCGGCATCGCATAGAGTACCCTACAAGACTTGGGGCAAGCCATCGAGTGGGTGCCGGCAGGTCTGAGTCACCGCGTCCCTTGTCGGTTTATTCGGTTCAATTTTTCAGGAGACACACATCATGTCGCTCGACAAACGTCAATTCATGGGTGCTACGCTCGCTGCGCTGGCCAGCGCCTCGATGAGCAAGCTCGCCTTGGCCCAAGCGCCCTTTCCCACCCGCGACCTCAACGGCATCATCCAGTTTGGTGCCGGCGGTGGCACCGACATCAGCATGCGCGGCTATGCCCCGCACGTCGAACGGGTGCTCGGGCGCAGCATCGTGCTGTCGAACCGCCCGGGTGCAGCGGGCGCGATCGCAGCCAACTTCGTGCGCCAGCAGCCCGCCAACGGCTACACCCTGCTCATGGGGGCCGAGCCACAGGCGCTGTTTCGCGTCATGGGCGTGGCCGATTTCGACTACAACGAGTTTTTCCCGGTCAACATCGCCGCCATGGCCAACACCATTTTGCTGGTGACGCGCCCCGATGCGCCGTGGAACACCATGCAAGACATCCTGAGCTTCGTGCAGGCCAACCCGCGCCGGGTGCGCCAATACCTGTCCGGCATCGGCACGGTGCCCTTTACCGTCAACCTGATGATCTCCAGACTGACGCGCTTCGAAACCCTAATGGTGCCCTTCGACGGCGACGGGCCAGCCATCGCTGCCCTGCAAGGCGGCCACCTAGATATCGGTTTTCTCACCTCTGCGGCCGCCATCGAGCACGTGCGTGCCGGCCGGCTCAAAGCCTTGGGGGTGTTGAGCGACCAGCCTTTCCAAGGCATCGCACCCATGACCAATGCGCCTTCTCTGGCTGGTTTGCCGCGTTTTTTGCCTTGGGGTGCTTGGTTTGGCGTGTTTGTGCGGCGCGAGGTGCCCGATGCCGCCAAGGAACGGCTGGTGGCGGCTTTCCGCGAAGCAGGCAACAACCCCGACTACCGGCGCATGATGGAAGGGCGTGGCAACACCATGCTCAACCTCGGCGGCGACGAAGCGCAGCGCTTCATCAACCGCTGGGTCTCGACCACGGCCTGGCTCTACCAAGACGCTGGCCAAGCCCGGGTGAACCCGGAAACGCTGGGCATTCCCCGGCCACGCTGATCGCGTTGGCCAGCGGGCGCGCGGCGTGCTGCGCGCCCATTTCATTTTTTGTAGCGGGTGCTGTGATGTCAGATACCAAGCCTAGGCTCGTGGGCGAAGTCTTTTTTGTGCTGCTGCTGCTGGCGGTGAGCCTGTTTTTGCTCTGGTCGGCCTACACGATCTCGGGCTTTGAGTCTTTTGCCTCGGCAGGGGCGGTGCCCATGGCCGCTGCGGGACTGATGGCGGTCTGCGCCTTGGTGATCTTGGTGCAGACGCTGCGCCGCCCACCCGGCGAGCCAGAGGCCGGCTTGGTGCGCCGCCTGATGGTGCAAGTCACCCCCCCGGCTCTGCTGTTCATGCTGGTGCTCATCGTCTTGTACGTGGTGCTGCTCGAGCAACTGGGGTTTTTGTTGGTCTCTTTTTTGTTTTTGTACGCCTCGATGTTTGTGCTCGGCAGTTTCCGCTGGTTTCTGAACCTGGTGGTGAGCGTGGGCACGCTGGTGGTGATCTACTTTGTGTTTGAAGAGCTGTTTTCGGTCGTTTTGCCGGGTGGTCGCCTGTGGCAAGGGGTGTTTCAATAATGGAACTGGTGCACGCCTTCTTTGCCTCTTGGATCGACCCGTGGCTGTTGCTGCTGGCCGCGATCGGCACCTTTGCCGGGATTTACATCGGCGCCATACCGGGCCTGTCGGTCACCATGGCGGTGTCGATTCTGGTTTCGTTCACCTTCAAGTGGCCGATACATGACGCGCTGGTGCTGATTTCCGGCATCTTTCTGGGTGGGGTGTATGGCGGCTCGCGCAGCGCCATTTTGCTCAACATACCGGGCGCGCCGGCGGCCGTGGCCACCACGCTGGACGGCTACCCCTTGGCCAAAATGGGCGAAGCGGGCAAGGCGATCGGCCTGTCCACCGTCATGTCGGTGATCGGCGGTTTTGTCGGCATTGCGGTGCTGGCGATCGGGGCGCCATTGATTTCCGATCTGGCCCTGATGTTCAGCCCGCGCGATTACCTGCTGCTGGCCGTGATGGGTTTGTTGCTGGTGGGCGGGCTCACGGGCGACTCGATGGCCAAAGGCGTTTTTGCCGCCGCCCTCGGGGTGCTGATCTCGACCGTGGGGCTGGACCCGCTCACCGCCGAGGCGCGCCTGACTTTCGATTCGTTGCAGCTGTCGGCGGGCATCAACTTCATTGCCGCCATGATCGGGCTGTTTGGCGTGGCCGAGGTGCTGGCGCAGATGCATTACCTGCACGTCAAGGCGGTCAAGCAAAACGTCAGCAAGATCATCCCCTCGTGGGCGCTGGTCAAGCAGCACCTGCCGCTGTCCATGCGCTCCTCTGCGATTGGGGTGGGTATTGGGGCGCTGCCGGGTGCGGGCGGCGACATTGCGGCCCTGATGGCCTACGACCACGCCCGGCGCTCGACCAAAAACCCCTCGCGCCCCTTTGGTCAGGGCGCCTACGAAGGGGTGGTGGCACCCGAGAGCGCCAACAACGCCTCGGTCGGCGGGGCCTACATTCCCATGATGACGCTGGGCATTCCGGGCGATGCCGTGACGGCGGTGATCATCGGCGCCATGTTCATCCACGGTCTGCGCCCTGGGCCGCTGCTGATGACCGAGACGCCCGATTTGTTCTGGTTCATCGTCGGCTCGCTCGTGCTGGCCAACATTTTCTTGCTCATCTTTGGCCTGACCGGCATCCGCATTTTTGCCAAGGTGGTCGAAACACCCAAGGCCTTTTTGTTGCCGGTGATCTTGATTCTGTCCGCCGTCGGCGCCTACGCGATCAACAACAACCCGGTCGATGTGTACTGGATGCTGGGCTTTGGCGTGCTGGGTTACCTGATGAAGATTTACGGCTTCCCGGTGGCGCCGGTGATCTTGGGGATCGTGCTGGGGCCCTTGTTGGAGCGCAGTTACCGCCAGTCGATCCTGATGACGGGCGAAGACCCGGTGCTGTTCTTCACCGAGTTTTTCACCTCGCCGATCTCCGTCATCCTGCTGCTGGCCTTGGGCTTTAGCTTGCTGGTGAGCACGCCGTGGTGGAAGCGCTGGCGCAGCCGGGGTAAGTAGGCGGTGTGTGTGGGCGGGGGCAGCCCATCAATCGCCTTCCGTCGGCACACCGGGTAGGGCCTGCAACTCGCGCTCAATCTGTTCAATGCTGGGCAGGCCGGTTTGCAGTTCAGCCGGCAACGATTCCAGCAGCTTGAACTCGGCCACGCCCATGGGTTGGGTCTTGTCGCCCAAGGCATACTCGGCTACCACTTTGTTCTTGCTCTTGCACAGCAGCAGGCCGATGGTGGGTTGGTCGTGCTCACCCTTGATCTGGCGGTCCACCGCAGTGAGGTAAAAACCCAGTTGCCCCAGATGCTCGGGCTTGAACTGGCCGCCTTTGAGCTCGATCACCACGTAGCAGCGCAGCTTCAGGTGGTAAAACAGCAGGTCGATGAAGAACTCGTCGCCCCCTACCTCCAGCAGCACCTGCCGCCCCACAAAGGCAAAGCCTGCGCCCAGCTCGAGCAAAAACTGCGTCACATGCTGCACCAGCGCTTGCTCGATGGCGCGCTCCTGTGCATCATCGTGCAAACCCAAAAAATCAAAGCGATAAGGGTCCTTCAGCGACTCGCGCGCCAAGTCGGAGAGCGGCGCTGGCAGGCGCTCGGCAAAGTTGGTGATGGCTTGGCCTGCGCGGGTGTGGGCGCGGGTTTCGATCTGCATCACCAAGACGTTGCGCGACCAGTTGTGCTCAATCGCCTTGGTGGCATACCAGCGCCGTGCCGCGCTCTCGGTCAACTTGTCCAGTAGGGCAAGCTGGTGGTACCAAGGCAATTGTGCAAGCACCGCTTGCACAAATTCAGCCTCGGGCCCAAGCTTGGGCAAAACTGCGCATGTACTTGAGGTTGCGCGGCGAAAACCCCTTCATGTCCGGGAAGGCGGTGCGCAAATCGTGCGCCAGCCGCTCGATCACCTTGGCGCCCCAGCCCTCGCGGCTTTGGCGCTGCAAGATGTCGCGGCCTATCTGCCAGTACAGCAGCACCAGCTCGCGGTTCACCGCCAGCGCGGCGCGCTGCTGAGCGCTGTGGATGCGGATTTTGAGCTCGGCCAGCCAGTCGGCATAGCCCGCTGGCGGCGCGGTGATGGCAATCGGGCGCTCGCTCATGCCAGCACTCCAGCGCTCAGGGCCCAGCAGCGCAGCGCCGACCACTGGGCTGCGCCGGGTTGTGCTGCATCTTCAAGTTCCCAGTCCATCTGTGTCCCTCCGCTGCGTAAACCGGATGCCGCTCATCCGTTTCCATCCGTCCCCGTCCATTCTAGGCCACCCACCCCCGCTAAAATCAAAGGTTTGCACCCACACCCCCACAGCGCACCATGGCCGACGACACGCACCTGCCCGCCGACGAAAACCACCTGATCTCCGAGCGGCGCGCCAAGCTGCAGGCGCTGCGCCAAGCGCAGGCGGCTGGGGGGCCGGTGGCGTTCCCCAATGACATCAAGCCGCAGCAGCGCGCCGAGGCCTTGCACGCCGAGTACGGGGCCTTGAGCAAAGAGATGCTCGAGCCGCTGCAGGTGCGCGCCAGCGTGGCCGGGCGCATGATGCTCAAGCGCGTGATGGGCAAAGCCAGCTTTGCCACGCTGCAAGACGGCTCCTTTGGGCCCACCGAGGGGCGCATCCAGATCTACCTCAACGACGCCAGCGTCGGGGCCGAGCAGCACGCCGCCTTCAAGCACTGGGATCTGGGCGACATCGTGGCCGCCGAGGGCACCCTGTTCAAAACCCGCACCGGCGAGCTCACGCTGCAAGTCGAGCGGCTGCGCTTGGTCACCAAGAGCCTGCGGCCGCTGCCCGACAAATTTCACGGCGTACACGACCAAGAGCTCAAGTACCGCCAGCGCTACGTCGATCTGATCACCGACCCGCAAGCGCGTCGCCGCTTTCTGGCGCGCAGCCTGGCCGTGAGCAGCCTGCGCGAGTTCATGCTGGCGCACGACTTTCTCGAGGTCGAAACGCCCATGCTGCAGCCCATACCGGGCGGCGCCAATGCGCGGCCTTTCGTCACGCACCACAACGCGCTCGAGCAGGACATGTACCTGCGCATCGCCCCCGAGCTCTACCTCAAGCGGCTGCTGGTGGGCGGTTTCGAGCGCGTGTTCGAGATCAACCGCAACTTCCGCAACGAAGGCATCAGCGTGCGCCACAACCCCGAGTTCACCATGATGGAGTTCTACGCGGGCTACTGGAATCACCTCGACCTGATGGTGTTTACCGAGCAGATGATCCGCCACGTGGCGCAGCGCGTCTGTGGCGGCACGCGGTTGCAGTACCAAGGGCGCGATGTGGATTTGGGCGCGCCGTTCGAGCGCCTCACCATCCGCGAGGCCATCGCCAAGTACAGCCACGCCGGCGCCCACGCCGACGACCGCGCCTGGCTGCAAACCCAGTTGCAGCAGCTCGGCCTCGACCCAGTCAAGCAGCGGCTGGCCGAGCGCAGCCTGGCCGGTTTGCAAGTCATGTACTTTGAAGAAACCGTCGAGCCGCAGCTGTGGCAGCCCACCTTCATCTGCAACCACCCGACCGAAATCTCGCCGCTGGCGCGCGCTTCCGATACTGACCCGAGCATTACCGAGCGCTTCGAGCTCTACATCAGCGGGCGCGAAGTGGCCAACGGCTTTAGCGAGCTCAACGACGCCGAAGACCAAGCCGCGCGCTTTGCCGCCCAAGCGGGCCACAAAGACGGCGGCGACGACGAGGCCATGTACTACGACGCCGACTTCGTGCGCGCGCTCGAGTACGGCATGCCGCCGGCCGGCGGTTGCGGCATCGGCATCGACCGCTTGCTGATGCTGCTCACCGACAGCCCCAGCATCCGCGACGTGATTCTGTTCCCGGCGCTGCGCCGGGAGGGCTGAATCAGGAGGGGCAGAGGGGCAGGGCGGCCTAGCCTTGCCAGCCTCTCAGCGCGCCTCAACGGCTTAAGCCGCCTCCAGCGCCAAGCGCATTTTTTTCAGCGCCGCAGCCTCGATCTGCCGAATGCGCTCGGCGCTCACGCCGTATTCGGCCGCCAGTTGGTGCAGCGTCATGCCGCCGCTGCCGTCGTCGGCCACCTTGAGCCAGCGCTCGCTCACAATGCGGCGCGCGCGCTCATCGAGCTGCCCCAGCGCCTGCTGCACGCCCTCGCTGGCCAAGTGGTCGCGCTCGCGCGCCTCCAGCACCGCACTCGGTTCGTGGCCGTTGTCGGCCAAGTAGGCGATCGGGCCGTAGGCCTCCTCGCCGTCGTCGCCCGGGCTGGGGTCGAGCACCACGTCGCCGCCAGCGAGCCGGGTCTGCATCTCGAGCACGTCGGCGCGGCGCACCTTGAGCTCGCGCGCCATCGCGTCCACCTCGAACTCGCTCAGTTGCTCGCGGTGCGTGTCGGCATCGCTCGCCTGCGCCTTGAAAGCCTGCTTCATGCTGCGCAGGTTGAAAAACAGCTTGCGCTGCGCCTTGGTCGTGGCCACGCGCACCATGCGCCAGTTTTTGATGATGTATTCGTGGATTTCGGCCTTGATCCAGTGCAGCGCGTAGCTCACCAGCCGCACCCCCTGCTGCGGGTCGAAGCGCTTGACGGCCTTCATCAGCCCCACGTTGCCCTCTTGGATCAGGTCGGCGTGCGGCAGGCCGTAGCCCAGGTACTGGCGCGACACCGACACCACCAGCCGCAGGTGCGACATCACCAGCCGCCCGGCGGCCTCGAGGTCGTTGTGCTGCTGCAGGCGCTGCGCGTAGTCGTGCTCTTCCTCGGCAGTGAGCAGCGGCAGGCGGTTGACGGCGCTGATGTAGGCGTCTAGGTTGCCCAGCGGGGGCAAGACCAGCGCCGAGGTGCCCGTCCAGCCCACGGGGGCGGAGGGCGCGAGTTGGTAAGGCGTAAACGGGGCAAGGGCGGTGCTGCTCATGGGGGCATCTCCTTTGATAGTCAAGCCGTGCGGCTCTGGCCGATAGGGCAACAATTGAATATTAGCACTCTATGGTGCTGAGTGCCAAGAGCGGCGGTGGCAAGAACCCAAAAAGACACTGCCGAAGCAGGAACAGTGCAGCCCCGAAGCAGGGCGCGCCAGCAAGCCAGTCGGTAGGCTCCGTTGGCGGCCAGACTCAGGCTGGCGCAGTGGCGCTGCGCGTTTGGGCGCGCCGCTGTGCCATCTCGCGACCCATGCCCGCTTGGTCGTAGGCTTGCAGGCGCTTTTGCGCTTCCGGGTAGGCCAGCGATTCTTCGAGCAGCAGGTGATCGAGGTACAGCGCCTCGAACACCTCCAGCGCGTGTTGCAGCTCGGCGTGGTCAAACCATTGGCTGCCCGTGCTCAATGCAGAGATGGCGGGTGCGATGTGCAGCCAGTTTTCTTCCAGCCAGCCGTGGTCTTGTACCAAGCGGCGCGCGGCGGCAGCCAGTTCTTCGTCGCGGCTGGCCAGCAGCACCGGAAAGATGTGGGCCTCTTCGTCCAGATGGTGTTGGCGCGCTTCGCCGTTGAAAAAATCCAGCACTGTGCGCGCCTGCCGGCGCCCGGCGGCGTCGAGCGTCTGTGTCTGGCAGGCCTCGACCGTGGCGCGCAACAAAACCAGATGGCGCTGCAACTCGCGGTGGGATTGATCCAAAAAGTCAAACAGGGCGATTTGGGAGCGGGGGCTTATCATAGGGCGCTTCCTCCGATTGAATTCTTTTATTATCCTGCGCGTTGCGCGCAACTTGGTTTGATCAAGCGCAAACAAGCGCGGTTTAGGCGAGTGGAGAAAAATGTTTGCATCTGACTTTGAACCTTCTCCTGGGCATGCGCGGGCCGTTTGGCCTTTGGGGGCAGCACACCACGCGTGGGGGCGCTTGGCCCTTACAGGGCTGATTCTGGTGCTGGCACTGTGGCTCAGCGCTGCCCAGGCGCAAGCCAGCCCGGTGCGCACCCAGGTGCTGGCGCAGGGGCTGGAGCACCCGTGGGCGCTGGCCTTCATCGGCCCCGAACAGGTGCTGGTGAGCGAGCGCGCCGGGCGCTTGCGCGTGGTCGGCTTCGACGGCCGCATCAGCGCGCCGCTGCAGGGCCTGCCCGACATCGACGAAGGCGGGCAGGGCGGCCTGCTCGACGTCATCTCCGACAGCGCCTTTGCCAGCAACCGCACCATTTACTTTTGCTATTCCGAACCAGCCCCGGCCGGCGGCGGCAACTCCACGGCTATGGCCAGCGCGCGCCTGTCGGCCGACTTGCGCCGCCTCGAGCAAGTGCGCGTGCTGTTTCGCCAAAGCCCCAAGGTCGGCAGTCGGCACCACTTTGGCTGCCGCATCGTCGAGGCGCCCGACGGCCATCTGTTCCTCACGCTGGGCGACCGCTTCAGCCGCATGGACGATGCGCAAACGCTGGACAACCACCACGGCAAGGTGGTGCGCGTGGCCAAAGACGGTTCGGTGCCGCGCGACAACCCGCTGCTGGGCCGCGCCGGCGCCCTGCCAGAAATCTGGAGCTGGGGGCACCGCAACCCGCAGGGGGCGGCTTGGGGGCCGGATGGCCAACTGTGGATTCACGACCACGGCCCGCGCGGCGGCGACGAGCTCAACCGCGTGTTGCCGGGGCGCAACTACGGCTGGCCGGTGATCACGCACGGCGTCAACTACATCGGCACGCGCATAGGGGCCGGCATCACCGAGCACCCCGGCATGGAGCAGCCGCTGGTGCACTGGACGCCCTCGATCGCGCCCTCGGGCATGGCGTTTTTGCGCAGCACCCGCTACGGGCCACAGTGGCAGGGCAATTTGTTCATGGGTGCCCTGCGCGGCCAGCACCTGCTGCGCCTGCAGCTCGAGGGCACGCGTGTGGTGGTCCAGCAGCGCTTGCTCGAAGACCTGGGGCAGCGCATCCGCGACGTGCGCGAAGGCCCAGACGGCCTGCTCTATGTGCTCACCGACGAGCGCGACGGCCAGCTGATCCGCCTGCTGCCGCCTTGATGCCCGGCGGCCCGGCTGCGCTTGCCTACACAATCGGGGTTTGCGCCCTTGCACCAGCACGCCCCACCCGCCATGAACACCGATCCGTCTCCCGTTGAGCATTTGCAGGCCCTGTTCGAGCAGCAGCGCGCCGCCTTTGCGCGCGCGCCCATGCCCACCTTGCACCAGCGCCTAGCGGGCCTGCACGCGCTGCGCAGCGCCCTCGTGCGCCACCAAGAGGCGCTGATCGCGGCCGTGCACAGCGATTTTTCGGCCCGCTCGCGCCACGAAACCCTGCTGGCCGAAATCCTCACCACGCTGCAGGGCATCGCGCACACGGCGCGACACTTGCGCGGCTGGATGAAACCGCAGCGGCGCAGCGTCAGCGTGCTGTTTGCGCCGGCCAGCAACCGGGTCTATTTCCAGCCGCTCGGGGTGGTGGGGGTGATGGTGCCGTGGAACTACCCCATCCAGCTGGCCCTGCTGCCGCTGGTGGGGGCGCTGGCGGCGGGCAACCGCGTCATGCTCAAGCTCTCGGAGTTCACACCGGCCACCAACCAAGCCCTGCGCACCCTGCTGGCCGAGGCTTTCGAAGAAGACACGGTGGCCGTGGTCGAGGGCGCGCTCGAGGTCTCGAGCGCCTTTGCACAGCAGCCTTGGGACCATCTGCTGTTCACCGGCTCCACGGCGGTGGGCAAGATCGTGATGGCGGCGGCGGCGCGCAACCTGACTCCGGTGACGCTCGAGCTCGGCGGCAAGTCGCCAGCCCTCATCGCGCCCGACGCCGATCTGGCGGTGGCGGCGCGGCGCATCGCTTTTGGCAAGCTGCTCAACGCCGGCCAGACCTGCATCGCCCCCGACTACGTGCTGCTGCCCGCTGGCCAAGAACAGGCTTTTGCGCAGGCCATGCAAGCGGCGGTGGCGCAGCTCTACCCCACTTTGCGCGCCAACCCCGACTACAGCGCCATCGTCAACCAGCGCCAGCACCAGCGCCTGCAGGCTTGGCTGGAGCAGGCGCGCGCCGGCGGGGCGCGGGTGATCGAATGCAACCCGGCCGCCGAAACCTTCGAGGGCACGCGCAAAATGCCGCTGCAGCTGCTGCTCGGGGTGCCTGAAAGCGCCACCGTGCTGCAAGAGGAGATTTTTGGCCCGCTGCTGCCGGTCATCGGCTACGCCAGCTTGGACCAAGCGCTGGCGCACATCCGCAGCGGCGCGCGCCCGCTGGCGCTGTACCTGTTCAGCCACGACCGGCAGGTGCAGCAGCAGGTGCTCGAGCGCACGCACAGCGGCGGCGTCACCATCAACGACACCCTCATGCACGTGGCCCAAGACGAGCTGCCCTTTGGTGGCGTGGGCGCATCCGGCATGGGGCAGTACCATGGCCACGAGGGCTTTCTCACCTTCTCCAAGGCCAAGGGCGTGCACGCCAAGGGGCGCTTCAACAGCGGCGAGCTGGTCTATCCGCCCTACGCGCCCGCTGGTGGCGGCTGGCTGCTGCGCCAGTTGTTGCGCTGGTTTATACGCTGAGCTGTGCGCTGAGTTATGCGCTGAGCTTTTCCGGCACGGCTTGGGTTTGCGCTTCTGGCGCCGTGCGCTGCCCGCTGCGCTGGGGCCAGTGCACGATCTCGAGTCGGCCGTCGTGGTGCTCGACCAAGGCGGTGAGGCTCTCGACCCAGTCGCCGTCGTTGCAGTACAGCGTGCCGTCGATGTCGCGGATTTCGGCGTGGTGGATGTGGCCGCAGACCACGCCATCGAAGCCGCGCTTGCGCGCCTCGGCCGCCACCGCGCGCTCGAACTGCTGGATGTACTTGACCGCGCCCTTGACGCTGTATTTCAGGTACTGCGACAGCGACCAGTACGGCAGCCCGATCCGGGCGCGCAGCGAGTTGAAGCGCGTGTTCAGGCGCAGCGCCAGATCGTAGAGGTTGTCGGCCAAGTAGGCCAGCCACTTGGCGTACTGGATCACGCCGTCGAAGTGGTCGCCGTGGATCACCCACAGCTTTTTGCCGTCAGCGGTCTGGTGGATCGCGTCTTCCACCACCTCGACGCCGCCAAACTGGTGGCCGATGAAGTGGCGCGCCAACTCGTCGTGGTTGCCCGGCACGTAGATGACCTTGCAGCCCTTGCGCGCACGGCGCAAAATCTTTTGTACCACGTCGTTGTGGCTCTGCGGCCAGTACCACTTGCGGCGCAGCTGCCAGCCATCGATGATGTCACCCACCAGATACAGCTTTTCGCTCGGGTGCGCCTTCAGGAAGGCCAGCAGCGCCTTGGCTTGGCAGCCGGCGGTGCCGAGGTGAAGGTCGGAGATGAACACCGTGCGCAGGCGCCGCCCCGAGGCGTGCAGTGCGTCGTCGCCGTCGCCGTCGTCGTCGGCCGGGTGCGGATGGGCCAACGCAGACGCCGCCGCCGAATCGGCAGCCGCCCCGGCAGACCACAGTCCTTGCAGGTGGGTGTCGGGGGCAAAGCCGCTGCGCATCAGGCCCCCAGCAGGTGTTTGCGGTAGCGCGGCGGCAGGTCGGCCAAGCGCATCATCATCGGCAGGTCGGCGGTGTTGAAGTCCGGGTCCCAGGCCGGCGGGCCCAGCACCTTGGTGCCCAAGCGCAGATAGCCTTTGATGAGCGCCGGCGGTTCGACGACCAAGGTGGAATCGAGGCGCTCGATCGGCAGCGGCAGGCGCGGGCGCACATGAAACTCGACCGAAGCCAAGTGCTTGAGGCTCAGCTGCCGCCAGATGCTGGCCGCCGCGTGGCCGCCGCCCGATTCGGGGGTCATGGGGATGCTGGCGCAGCCGATCATGGTGTGCAGCCGGTTGCGCGTCATGAACTCGCCCAGCGCGCTCCAAAGCGCCAGAATCACGCCGCCGTGGCGGTGCTCGGGGTGCACGCAGCTGCGCCCCAGTTCCACCATCTGCTCGCGCAGCAGCCGCAGCCGCGTCAGGTCGAATTCGGTTTCGCTGTAAAACCCGCCCACGCGCTTGGCTTGGGTGGGCGTGAGCACGCGGTAGGTGCCGATCACCTGCTCGCTGGCGGCGTCGCGCACCAGCAGGTGTTCGCAGAAGTCGTCGAACAGATCGATGTCGTGCCCGGGCAGGGTCTGCGGCAGGCGCGCGCCCATCTCGAGCGCAAACACCTGGTAGCGCAGGCGCTGTGCGGCGCGCACTTCGTCCAGATGGCGGGCCCAGCTGACGTGGAGGGGGGCGCTCTGACAAGCCGCTGGGCGCGGCGCCACCGGCGGCAGGCCCAACCCTTGGGGTTGACGCAGTTTTTCCAGCACAGACAGATCGGTCATGGATGAAAGCTCCTTTGCCTGGCGATTCTTTGGCCGCCGTGTGTCCTGCAAATGGCACTGGCATGAATTAATCGTGACAACTGCCAAAAATCGGGCATTCATCAATATTTCATGGGCTTGCAGCAACAGTGACACGCTCGGGCGGCAGCGACGGTTCGGCCGACTTGCAACAGGTGCTGGCGGTGGCGCAGCAGATCGGGCGCCACCTCGACGGCTTTCTGGTGGTGGTCAACAAATCCACCGTCCCCGTGGGCACGGCGGCGGCGGTGTCGGAGGCGATCGCCAGCGCGTTGCGCCGCCGCGGACGCAGCGGCAGCCCTTTTGCGGTGGTCTCAAACCCCGAGTTTCTCAAGGAGGGGGCGGCGATGGAGGACTTCACGCGGTCAGACCGGATCGTCATCGGGCTGCCCGCCGGGGCCGAGGGCGAGCGCGCGGCAAGCAACGGCAGCAGCAGGGCGTGGCCGCGTTGTTGTGAGGGGTTTGCTCAACAGCGTCCCGCGTTCAAGCCGGGCGTGTGCCTGCGCTTTTTGTGAGCATTTGCAACCACAAATTTTCGGTCTGCTGCACGATCTGGCCCCAGTCCAGCGCCTCGGTGCGCGCGCGGGCCGCCCGCCGCAGCGCCTGCACAAGCTCGGGTTGTGCCGCCAGCAGCTGCGCGTGCTCGATGAAGCGGGCGCTGTCGCCAAAGGGTGCCAGCAGGCCGCTTTGTTGGTGCCGGATCAGCTCGGCCGGGGCGGCGTAGTCGTAGGCCAGCACCGCCAGGCCGCTGGCCATGGCCTCGGGGATCACGTTGCCGTAGGTCTCGGTCTGGCTGGGGAACAAAAACACGTCGGCGCTGGCGTAGTGCTGGGCCAGGTCGGTGCCGGTGCGCATGCCGCACACCAGCGCTTGCGGGCACTGCGCCTCCAAGCGGGCGCGTTCGGGGCCGTCGCCCACCAACACCAGCTTGCAGCGCGGCTGCACCTGCTGCATGGCGGCAAAGGCTTGCAGCAGCAGGTTAAGGTTTTTCTCGGGCGCCAAGCGGCTCACAAACAGCGCCACACAATCGTCAGGCGCCACACCCCAGGCGGCGCGCAGGGCTGGGTTGCGCTGCACCGGGTTGAAGCGCTGCGTATCGACCCCGCGCCCCACCACCCGCAGCCGCTCAAAGCCCAGCGCCTGTAGCTCGCCCCGCAGGCTCTCGGTGGGCACCAGCGTGCAGTCGGCGCCGTTGTGAAACTTGCGCAGATAGGCCATGATTGGTTTTTGCAGCCAACCGACGCCGTAGTGGCGGCTGTAGGCATGAAAATTGGTGTGAAAGTCGGTGCTCACCGGCAGCTTGAGCTTGCGCGCCGCTTGCAGCGCCGACCAGCCCAGTGGCCCCTCGGTGGCGATGTGCACCAGATCGGGCCGGCGCAGCGACCACAGCCGCAGCAGCGCGCTCTTGGCCGGCAGACCAAAGCGCACCTGCGGGTATTTCGGGATCGGCAGGCTGCGCATCAGCACCTGCTCCAGGCCGGCTTGTGCGCTGGGCTGATCGGTGCCGGCTTGGCGCGAGCGCACCACCTGCAGGTCGTGACCGCGCGCGCGCAGACCGTGCACCATGCGCTCGAGCGTGAGCGCGACGCCGTTGACCTCGGGGGCGTAGGTCTCGCTCACCAGCGCCACACGCAGCGAGCGCGGCGTGTGCGGAAAATCTTCGATCAGGAGCGGGCAGGGGTCGGGGGCGTTCATGCGCCACATGCTGGGCGCAATGCGTAACAGGCGCGTGACGCATTGATGAAGTAATCGTGACAAATCAGGGTTTGTCTGCGCTTGCGGTGCGCGCGCTTTTGCGGCACCATGCGTCATCTAATCTTCATCAAAACGACATAAACAGCGAGCACAATGCGCAGCCTCAGGCCAGTCGTTGGGATTGGCTGCATGTTTTTTACGCTTAACCAGGAGCCTACTCTCATGGCCTTGAAGAAAACCTTGCTGGCATACACGCTGGCTTTTGCGGCCGCCACCAGCGCCGTGGTCGCACACGCACAAGCGCCGGCTGCCGCCCAGCCGCGCACCGAAATCCAGATGTGGATGGGCCTGACCGGCGTCAACGGCGAGTTGCTCAGCCGCTTTGGCGAAGACTTCAACCGCAGCCAGAACGAGTACCGCGTCGTGGTCTCGTTCCGTGGCCAGTACCCCGAGCAGCGCGCCGCCGCCATGGCCGCTTTTCGCGCCGGCAACCCGCCCCACATCATGCAGATGTTCGACGCCGGTTCGGGCGACATGATCCAGTCGCGCGGCGCCATCATCCCGGTGTCGCAGGTGTTCCAGCGTGCTGGCATCGCCTTCAACCCAGCCGACTTCATCGCCCCGGCGCGCGGCTACTACGGCCTGCCCAACGGCGAGCTGCTGTCGATGCCGTTCAACGTCTCGACCGCCGTGCTGTTTTACAACCGCGACGCCTTCACCCGCGCCGGCCTCGACCCCAACCGCCCGCCGCGCACTTGGCCCGAGATGATCGCCGCCGCCAAGCAAATTCGTGAGCGCAACGCCGCCGAGTGTGGTTTCACCACCACTTGGCTGGCTTGGATCATGCTCGAGCAGTTCAACGCCCGCCACAACCAGCAGATCGGCACGCTGGACAACGGCCGTGGCGGCGCTGCCTCCGAGCTCACGGTGAACAACGCGCTCAACCAGCGCATGGTGCAAACCCTGATCGACCTGCAGCCCACGCGCGCCTTCTCCTACGGCGGGCGCTCCAACGACGCTGCGGCCAAGTTCATCAGCGGCCAGTGTGCCATGCTGCTGCAGTCTTCGGGCGGTTTGGCCGCCATCCAGCGCGACGGCCGCTTTGCCCTGGGCACCGCCCAACTGCCGCATTGGCCTGACGTGCAAGGCGCGCCCTTTGCCACCACCATCGGCGGCGCCTCGCTGTGGGTGTTCAACGCCCCCAACCGCACGCAGCAAGAGATGCGCGGCATCGCCATGTTCCTCGACTTTTTGCGCTCTGACCGCGTGATGACCGAGTGGGCGCGCACCACCGGCTTCCTGCCGGCCACCTACAGCTCGTTCCGCGCCATGCAGCAAGCCGGCTTCTTCACCCAAAACCCCGGCCGCGACGTGCCCATCCTGTCGCTGATCGAAGCGCGCCAAGGTCAGTTCACCCAAGGTTACCGCTTTGGCCGCTGGACCGAAATCCGCAACATCTACTACGAAGAAGTCGAGCGCGCCCTGCAGGGCCGCCAGACTGCCGCCCAGGCTTTGCGCAACTTCGAGCGCCGCGGCAACGCGCAACTGCGCGCCTTCGAGCGCTCGGTCAACTAAGCTTTAGTCCCGCCACCTAGGCGGGTTGTGGCAACCTAGCCGCGCCCGCCCTTACAGCCTGCCCCTTACCCGGGGCGGGTTTGCTTATGCAAAGAAAAGTCATATTCCCCAACCGCTGGCTGCCCTACGCCCTACTGGCGCCGCAGCTGGTGGTGACCCTGATCTTCTTTATCTGGCCCAGCCTGCAAGCGCTGTTGATGGCCTTTCAGGAGCAAGACCCCTTCGGTCTGTACGTGCGCTTCGTCTGGTTCGACAACTTCGTCATGGTCTTGACCGACCCCGAGTACTACAACACCCTGGTGCGCACGCTGGTGTTTTCTACTGCGGTCACGTTGTTGGCCATGGTACCGGCGCTGCTGCTGGCGCTGGCCGCCGACGCCTTGCTGCGCGCACGCAGCGCCTACACCACTGCGCTCATGATCCCCTACGCCATCGCGCCGGCGATTGCCGGGGTGTTGTGGCTGTTCATGTTCAACCCCGCCATCGGTGTGGTGGCGTACACCTTGCAGGTGCTGGGGCTGGACTGGAACCCGACGCTCGACGGCAACGACGCCATGCTGCTGGTCATCATGGCCTCGGCCTGGAAGCAGGTGGCCTACAACTTTTTGTTCTTTCTGGCGGGCTTGCAGTCGATTCCGCGCTCGCTGCTCGAGGCCGCCGCCATCGACGGCGCCGGCCCATGGCGGCGCTTTCGCACCATCGTTTTTCCGCTGCTCTCGCCCACCACCTTCTTTTTGCTCGTGGTCGGCTTGGTCTATGCCTTTTTCGACACCTTTGGCGTCATCCACGCCGTCACCGCCGGCGGCCCGGCCACCGACACCACCACGCTGGTCTATAAGGTCTATACCGACGGCATGATCGCGCTCGACCTCGGCGGCTCGGCGGCGCAGTCGGTGCTGCTCATGCTCATGGTCATCGGCCTGACCATGCTGCAGTTTCGCTTCCTCGAGCGTCGGGTGCACTACTCATGAACAACAGTCCATCGCACTCGCTGCCGGGCCAGGCGCTGGCGCACGCCGTGATCTGGATCGGCATCGCCATCACGGCGCTGCCGCTGTACATCGCTTTTGTTGCCTCCACCCTCAGCAATCCCGACATCGCCCAAGCCCCCATGCCCCTGTGGCCGGGCGACCAAGGGTGGGAGAACTACCGCCAAGTGATCATCGAAGGGATGCAGGGCGGGCATTTGTCGCCGCCGGTCTGGCTCATGCTGTTTAACAGCTTGATCATGGCGCTGGTGATCGCCGTGGGCAAGATTTCGGTCTCCATCATCTCGGCCTACGCGGTGGTGTTTTTCCGCTTCCCCGGGCGCATGTTCTGCTTTTGGCTGATCTTCATCACCCTCATGCTTCCGGTCGAGGTGCGCATCTTGCCCACTTACGAAGTGGTCACCGATCTCGGGCTGCTCAACACCTTTGCCGGCCTCACACTGCCGCTCATCGCTTCGGCCACCGCCACGCTGCTGCTGCGCCAGTTCTTTCTCACCCTGCCCGACGAGCTGGTCGAGGCCGCCAAGATGGACGGCGCCGGCCCGCTGCGCTTTTTCTGGGACGTGGTGCTGCCGCTCACCCGCACCCAGCTGGCGGCGCTGTTCGTGATCATGTTCGTCTATGGCTGGAACCAGTACCTGTGGCCGCTGCTCATCGTCACCGACCAGAACCTCGACACCATCGTCGTCGGCATCGCCAAGCTCATCGGCACGGGCGACGCCACCACCGACTGGAACCTGGTCATGGCGACCACGCTGCTGGCCCTGCTGCCTCCGGCACTGGTGGTGTTGTTGATGCAAAAGTGGTTCGTCAAAGGGCTGGTGGACAGCGAGAAATAACCTCCGAAAATACGAAAAATTATGGCTACGCTGGCACTCAATCAAGTCAAAAAAAGCTACGGCATCGGTCCGGGCGCGCTCCAAGTCATCCACGGCGTCGATGCGCAGATCGCCGACGGCGAGTTCGTGGTCATCGTCGGCCCCTCGGGCTGCGGCAAAAGCACCCTGCTGCGCATGGTCGCCGGGCTCGAGTCGATCAGTGCCGGCACGATCCAGATCGGCGAACGTGTCGTGAATAATGTTCAACCGGCCGAGCGCGACATCGCCATGGTGTTCCAGAACTACGCGCTCTACCCGCACATGAGCGTGTTCGACAACATGGCGTATGGGCTGCGCATTCGCGGCCTGTCGGCGCCCCAAATCCGCGCGCGCGTCGATGCCGCCGCCCGCATCCTCGAGCTCGCGCCGCTGCTGGAACGCAAACCGAGCCAGCTCTCGGGCGGGCAGCGCCAGCGCGTGGCCATGGGGCGCGCCATCGTGCGCCAGCCGCAGGCTTTTTTGTTCGATGAACCGCTCTCCAACCTCGACGCCAAGCTGCGCGCCCAGACCCGGCTCGAAATCCAGAAGCTGCACCGCGAACTGGGCATCACCTCGCTTTTTGTCACGCACGACCAGGTCGAGGCCATGACGCTGGCGCAGCGCATGTTGGTCATGAACGCCGGCCGGGTGGAGCAATTTGGCACCCCCGAAGAGGTCTATGAGCGCCCGGCCAGCCTGTTCGTGGCCGGCTTCATGGGCGCGCCGCCCATGAACCTGCTGCGCCACGCCAGCGGTGTGCGCCCGGGCACGGTGCTGGGCATCCGGCCCGAGCACCTGGTCATTGGCGACAGCGGCTGGGACACGGTGGTCGATTCGGTCGAGCTGCTCGGGGCCGAGCGCCTGATCCACGCCCGCCTTGGGGATGAGTTGCTCACCATCCGGGTCTCGGCCCAGCGCGCCATCCCCGACCTCGGTCAAGCCCTGCGCGTGCAGCCGCAGCCCGAGTTCATCCACACCTTCGACGCCGCCACGGGGCTGTGCCGTTCTTGATGCGCCCATGAACCCAACCAACCCCACCGGCCTGCCCGACTGGCCCTATCCCTACTGGATCGCGCACCGCGGCGCGGGCAAAGAGTGTCCCGAAAACACCTTGTGCGCCTTCGAGCACGGCAGCGCCTGCGGATTTTCTATGTTCGAGTGCGATGTCAAGCTCAGCGCCGACGGCGTGCCCTTTTTGCTGCACGACGACACGCTGGAGCGCACCACCAACGGCCGCGGCCCAGCCGACGCGCTGCCTTGGGCCGAACTGGCGCAGCTCGACGCCGGCGGCTGGCACTCCAGCGCCTGCGCTGGCGAGCCCTTGCCCACGCTGGCTACCATCGCCGCCCACTGTTTGCACCAGGGCGCCGCGCTGAACATCGAAATCAAGCCCATGCCGGGGCAGGAGGCCGCCACTGGCCGCGCCGTGGCGCTGGCCGCGCGCGCGCTCTGGCAAGGCCAGCGCGTGCCACCGCTGCTCAGCTCGTTCCAGCCCGCCGCCTTGCAGGCGGCGCAGCAGGCCGCGCCCGAACTGCCACGGGCGCTGCTGCTCGATACCCTCTGGAGCGGCTGGCCCGAGGTGGCTGCGCAGCTAAGGTGTGTGGCCATCGTTTGCCAGCACCGGCTGCCCGACGCGGCCCTGATGCAGCAGGCGCGTGCCATGGGCTGGCGCGTGCTGTGCTACACCGCCAACCGCACCGCCGACGTGCAGCGCCTGCGCGCGCTCGGGGTCGATGGCCTGATCACCGACGAAATGCACTGGGCGTGCAGCCAGAATCTGGATTAGCCGGGGCTCGGCCGGGGTTCAGCGCAAGCATTGGCGTATCATCGGCGCGCATGAGCTTGCTGGCACTCGACGTGGGCAACACCCGCCTGAAATGGGCGCTGTATGAGCAGCCCGTCATGGGTGCGCGCATGCTGGCGCACGGGGTGCAGTTCCTTGAAAACATCGACAAACTGACCGAGGGCGACTGGATCAACCTGCGCCCGCCGCGCATGGTGCTGGGCAGCGTGGTGGCCTCCGATGCCATCAAGCGCCGGGTCGAAGCACAGCTCGAAATCTGGGACGCCGCGCCCGAATGGGTGGTGCCCAGCGCCGCCGAGGCCGGCGTGATCAACGGCTACGACCATCCGGCCCGCTTAGGGGCCGACCGCTGGGTGGCCATGATCGGCGCGCGCCAGCGCCTGCTGGCGCGCCAGCAGCTGCGGCCCTGTGTGGTGGTGATGGTCGGCACCGCAGTCACGATCGAGGCGCTCGACGCCGAAGGGCGTTTTCTGGGCGGTTGCATCCTGCCCGGGCACGGCATCATGCTGCGCGCGCTCGAATCGGGCACCGCCGGCCTGCACGTGCCCACCGGCGTGGTCAAGCCCTTTCCCACCAACACCAGCGACGCTCTCACCAGCGGCGGCACCTTCGCCATCGCCGGCGCGGTGCAGCGCATGGTTGACCAGCTGGCCCAGCACTGCGGCCAAACCCCGGTGTGTTACATGACCGGCGGCGCCGCTTGGAAAATGGCCCCCAGCATGAGCGTATCGTTTGAGCTGGTCGACACCTTGATCTTCGACGGCCTGCTGGCGATCGCGCATCAGCGCGCGTCCGACCGCGCCAACCAGCGCCTGGCCAGCTCCACCCAGTAGCTGCCGCCGAGCGCGATCAGCTCGTCGTTGAAGTCGTAGCGCGGGTTGTGCAGGGTGCAGGGCCCGGCGTCGTGGCCGGCGCCGTAGCCATCGCGGTGCGCGCCGTCGCCGTTGCCTATAAAGGCGTAGGCACCCGGTTTGGCTTGCAGCATGTAGGCAAAATCTTCTGCCCCCAGCGTGGGCTCTTGGGCCAGCACCTGCTGCGGCCCCACCAGGTCGAGCATCACGCTGCGCGCAAACTCGGCCTCGGCGGCGCTGTTGATGGTGGGCGGGTAGTTGCGGTGAAACTCAAACGTGGCCGTGGCCCCAAAAGCCGCCGCCGTGTGCTCGCACACCGTGCGCATGCGCTGCTCGATTAAATCCAGCAGCTCGAGGCTGAAGGTGCGCACCGTGCCCTGCAGCACGCAGTGGTCTGGCACCACGTTGGTGGCTTCGCCGGCGGCGATCATGGTCACGCTCAGCACCCCGGCCTCGATCGGTTTTTTGTTGCGACTGATGATGGTCTGGAACGCCTGCACCATCTGGCACGCCACCAGCAGCGGGTCGATGCCGTTGTGCGGCAGCGCCGCGTGGCAGCCCTTGCCGTGCACGGTGATTTTGAACTCGTTGCTCGAGGCCATCACCGGCCCCGGGCTCACGGCAAAACTGCCCACCGGCATGCCAGGCCAGTTGTGCAAGCCAAACACCGCCTGCACCGGGAAGCGCTCAAACAGGCCGTCAGCGATCATGTGCCGCGCCCCGCCGCCGCCTTCTTCGGCCGGCTGGAAGATGAACACCACCGTGCCCTCGAAGTCACGCGTCTGGCTCAGGCACTGGGCGGCGGCCAGCAGCATGGCGGTGTGGCCGTCGTGGCCGCAGGCGTGCATCCGGCCCGGGTGCCGGCTGGCATGGGCAAAGGTGTTGAGCTCGGTCATGGGCAGCGCGTCGAGGTCGGCGCGCAAGCCCACGGCGCGGCCACAGGCGCCGCCGTCGCGCCCGTGCAGCAGCCCAACCACGCCTGTGCTGCCCAAACCGCGCACCACCTCCAGGCCCCAGGCGCCTAGGCGCTCGGCCACTACTTGGGCGGTGCGGTGCTCCTCAAAGCACAGCTCGGGGTGCGCGTGCAAATCGCGCCGCAGCGCGGTGAGCTGCTCGGCCTGAGCCACGATGGCGGGGTTGAGTTTCATGCTTGCCTCCTTGCAATAGGCTCGAAGGCGATGTTAGCCCAAAGCCCGTGGTCGCGCCCAAGCGTGCCCGCTTAAACCCCGACGCCTGGCTGCAAGCCTAGGCCCCAGCCAACCAGTGCGCGTGATGCTTACTCTAGGCCGTCCACCAGATCGATGTAGCGTTGCATCGCTGCGTCGGTGCTGGTGCCCTTGAGCGCCGCCCAAGCATCCCATTTGGCGCGCCCGACCAGATCGCCAAAACCCGGCTTGGCGCCGCTCACGTCGCCTTCGGTGGCTTGTTTGTACAGGGCGTAGAGCTTGAGCAAAGTGGCGTTGTCGGGCCGTTGCGTGAGCTCTTTGCTGGCCGCCACGGCGGCTTCGAATGCGGATTTGAGATCGGTGTTCATGATGGTAATAGTACGATCGTTCGTGCTTTTTGTCAACCGCAAGTGCGCCAGCGAGCCCCCCTCACGACCGCATCTGCTGCTGCCAAGACAGCAATTGACAAGCAATTGACACCAGTCAGCGCCGGTTATGATCATTCATCTGTTTTTATAGCTCCGCGCAGCCCACCCACATGGCCATCCTTGTCACCGGCGGTGCCGGATTCATCGGCAGCAACTTCGTGCTCGACTGGCTGGCCCAGAGCGACGAGCCGGTCGTCAACCTCGACCTGCTCACCTACGCCGGCAACCTCGAAAACCTCGCCAGCCTGCAAGCCGATGCGCGGCACCAGTTCGTGCACGGCAGCATCGGCGACCGACCCTTGGTGCAGCGCCTGCTGGTCGAGCGCCGGCCGCGCGCCGTGCTCAACTTCGCCGCCGAAAGCCACGTCGATCGCTCGCTGCACGGCCCGGGCGCCTTCATCCAAACCAATGTGCAGGGCACCTACGAGCTGCTCGAGGCCGTGCGCGGCCACTGGGCGGCGCTGCCCGCGACCGAGCAAGCCGCCTTTCGCTTCCTGCACGTAAGCACCGACGAGGTCTATGGCAGCCTCGAGCCCGGTCAGCCAGCCTTCACCGAGCAGCACCCCTACCAGCCCAACAGCCCCTACAGCGCCAGCAAGGCCGCCAGCGATCACCTGGTGCGCGCCTGGCACCACAGCTACGGCCTGCCGGTGCTCACCACCAACTGCTCCAACAACTACGGTCCCTACCACTTCCCCGAAAAACTGATTCCGCTGCTCATCGTCAAGGCGCTGGCCGGCGCGCCGCTGCCCATCTACGGCGACGGCCTGCAGGTGCGCGACTGGCTCTACGTGCAAGACCACTGCAGCGCCATCCGCCGCGTGCTCGCCGCCGGGCGCGTGGGCGAGGTTTATAACGTGGGCGGTGGCAACGAAAAAACCAACCTCGAGATCGTGCACAGCGTCTGCGCCTTGCTCGACGAACTGCGCCCGCGCCCCGACGGCCAGCCCTACGCCAGCCAGATCAGCCACGTGGCCGACCGCCCCGGCCACGACCGGCGCTACGCCATCGACGCCAGCAAAATCGGGCGCGAACTCGGCTGGCAACCGGCGCACACCTTCGAGACCGGGATCCGCCAAACCGTGCGCTGGTATCTGGACCACCCCGACTGGGTGGCGCACGTGCAAAGCGGCAGCTACCGCGACTGGCTGCGCCAGCACTACGGCCAAGCGCAGGAGGCCCCATGAGCCACCCACCGCGCATCCTGCTGCTGGGCAAAAACGGCCAAGTGGGCTGGGAGCTGCAGCGCAGCCTGGCGCCGCTGGGCGAACTCATCGCCCTCGACCGCCACCCGTGCCCGAATCCGCTCGACCCGCACGCGCCGCGGCTGTGCGGCGATCTGGCCGACCTCGAAGCGCTGGCGCGCACGGTGCAGCAGCTGCGTCCGCAGGTGATCGTCAACGCCGCCGCCTACACCGCAGTCGACAAAGCCGAGAGCGAGCCGGCGCTGGCGCAGCGCATCAACGCCGACGCACCGGGCCTGCTGGCGCAGCTGGCGCACCAGAGCGGGGCTTGGCTGGTGCACTACAGCACCGACTACGTGTTCAACGGCAGCGGCCACCTGCCTTGGGCCGAGGGCAGCCCGACCGGCCCGCTCAACGTCTATGGCCACAGCAAGCTGGCGGGGGAGGGGGCGATCCTCGCCGCCGGGCGTCGGCACCTGATCTTTCGCACCAGCTGGGTCTATGCCGCCCGCGGCGCCAACTTCGCCAAAACCATGCTGCGCCTGGCGCAGCAGCGCGAGCGCCTGAGCGTGGTCGATGACCAATGCGGCGCCCCCACCGGCGCCGAGCTGATCGCCGACGTCAGCGCCCACGCCGTGGCCCTGGTGCTCAGAGGCGCTGCCGAACCCGGCACCTACCACCTCGCAGCCGCTGGCGAAACCACTTGGCACGGCTACGCCAGCGCCGTGATCGAGCAGGCCCGGCGCTTGCGCCCCGAGCTCGACTGGCGCGTGCAGGCCATCGACGCCGTGCCCAGCAGCGCTTTCCCCACCCCGGCGCAGCGCCCGCACAACTCGCGCCTCGACTGCGCCTTGCTGCAAAGCCGCTTTGGCCTGCACCTGCCGCCGTGGCAGCAGGGCGTGCAGCGCATGTTGGCCGAGGTGTTGGCTTGAAAAATTCAAACCCCGATACACACACCATGACCCCCCGCAAAGGCCTCATCCTCGCCGGTGGCTCCGGCACCCGGCTGCACCCGGCCACGCTGGCCATCAGCAAACAACTGCTGCCGGTCTATGACAAGCCGATGATCTACTACCCCTTGAGCACCCTCATGCTCGCGGGCTTGCGCGAGGTGCTCGTCATCAGCACGCCGCAAGACACCCCGCGCTTTGCCCAACTGCTCGGCGACGGCGCGCAGTGGGGCATGAGCCTGCAATACGCCGTGCAGCCCAGCCCCGACGGGCTGGCGCAGGCCTTCCTCATCGGTGAGCGCTTCATCGACGGCGCCCACAGCGCGCTGGTGCTGGGCGACAACATCTACCACGGGCACGACTTCCAGCCGCTGGTGCGCGCCGCCAGCGCCCAAACCCAAGGCGCCACCGTGTTCGCCTACCACGTGCACGACCCCGAGCGCTACGGCGTGGTCGAGTTCGACGCCCAAGGCCGCGCCATCAGCATCGAAGAAAAACCGCCCCAACCCAAGAGCAACTACGCCGTCACCGGCCTGTATTTTTACGACGCGCAGGTGGTGGACATCGCCAAAGCCGTGCGCCCGAGCGCGCGCGGCGAGCTTGAAATCACCGCCGTCAACCAAGCCTACCTCGAGCAAGGCCAGCTCAACGTGCAGACCATGGGCCGCGGCTACGCCTGGCTCGACACCGGCACCCACGACAGCCTGCTCGAAGCCAGCCAATTCATCGCCACGCTCGAGCGCCGCCAAGGCCTCAAAGTCGCCTGCCCCGAAGAAATCGCTTGGCGCAACGGCTGGATCGACGCCGCCCAGCTCGAGCGCCTCGCCGCCCCCATGCGCAAAAATGGCTACGGCCAGTACCTGCTGGCGCTGCTGGGTGCAGGCCGTTGACCCTAATCCAAGCCCACATGCCCTACACCGTCACCCCCACCGCCTTGCCCGGCGTGCTCGTGCTCACGCCCAAGGTCTATGGCGACGCGCGCGGTTTTTTTTACGAGAGCTTCAACCAGCGCGACTTCGACGCCGCCACCGGCCTGTCCGGTGTGCAGTTTGTGCAAGACAACCACAGCCGCTCGGCGCGCGGCGTGCTGCGCGGCCTGCACTACCAGCTGCCACCGCAGGCGCAGGGCAAGCTGGTGCGCGTCACGCACGGCGCGGTCTATGACGTGGTGGTGGATATGCGCCGCAGTTCCCCCACTTTTGGCCGCTGGGATGGGGTCGAGCTCTCGGCCGACAACCACCGCCAGCTCTGGGTGCCGCCGGGTTTCGCGCACGGCTTTCTCACCCTCAGCGAATCGGCCGAATTCCTGTATAAAACCACCGCCTATTACAGCCCGGCGCACGAGCGCAGCCTGCTCTGGTGCGACGCGGCTCTGGGCATCCACTGGCCGCTGGCGCAGGCCGGAGTGGAGCAACCGCTGCTGGCGGCCAAAGACGCAGCGGCGGGCACCTGGGGTCAGGCGGACTGCTTTGCTTAAGCGGCGGGCTGCGTTTGCTGGCGCAGCCCGCCGTCCAGCCCGCCCTTGTGTGCTGCCCCCTAAAGGGCAGCGGTGATTACTTCAACCCAGCCAGCTCGCGCAGCACCTGCACCTTGTCGGTGCGCTCCCAGGTGAACTCGGGTTCGTCGCGGCCGAAGTGGCCGTAGGCGGCGGTTTTGCTGTAGATCGGGCGCAGCAAGTCCAGCATCTGGATGATGCCGCGCGGGCGCAGGTCGAACACCTCGCCCACGATGTGGGCGATTTTGTCGTCGGCGATCACGCCCGTGCCTTCGGTATAGACGGTCACGTTCATGGGCCTGGCCACGCCGATGGCGTAGGCGACCTGAATCTGACACTGCTTCGCCAGCCCGGCGGCGACGATGTTTTTCGCCACGTAGCGCGCGGCGTAGGCGGCCGAGCGGTCGACCTTGGTCGGGTCTTTGCCGCTGAAAGCGCCGCCGCCGTGCGGGCAGGCGCCGCCGTAGGTGTCGACGATGATCTTGCGCCCGGTCAGGCCGCAGTCGCCTTGCGGGCCGCCGATGACGAAGCGCCCGGTGGGGTTGATCAGGTAGCGGGTGTTGTGCAGCCACTCGCGCGGCAGCACCGGCTTGATGATTTCTTCGACGCAGGCCTCGATGAAGGCCGGCAGCATGTGCTTGCCGTCGCTCATCTCGGGGCTGTGCTGGCTCGAGAGCACCACGGTGTCGATGCTGTGCGGGCGGCCATCGACGTAGCGCATGGTGACCTGGCTCTTGGCGTCGGGGCGCAAAAAGGGCAGGCGCCCGTCTTTGCGCAACTGCGCCTGGCGCTCGACGATGCGGTGCGCGTAGTAGATGGGCGCGGGCATGAGCACCGGCGTTTCGTCGCAGGCGTAGCCGAACATCAGGCCCTGGTCGCCGGCGCCGGTGTTGAGGTAGTCGTCGCTGGCGTGGTCCACGCCCTGGGCGATGTCGTTGCTCTGCTTGTCGTAGGCCACCAGCACCGCGCAGCCTTTGTAGTCGATGCCGTATTCGGTGTTGTCGTAGCCGATGCGCCGGATGGTGTCGCGCGCGGTCTGGATGTAATCGACGTGCGCGTTGGTGGTGATTTCGCCGGCCAGCACCACCAGCCCGGTGTTGGTCAGCGTTTCGGCGGCCACGCGCGAGCGCGGGTCTTGCTCGAAGATCGCGTCCAGGATCGCGTCCGAGATCTGGTCCGCGACCTTGTCCGGGTGGCCTTCGGAAACCGATTCGGAGGTGAAAAGAAAGTCGTTCGCCATTTGTTGCATACACTCCAAGGATTGCGCTTGGGCGATTCGCCCGGCGCTGGAGGTGCTGCGGCGAACGCTTTAGCAGGATTTATGAATCGCCCGCAAGTTGTTCTCTAACTCGGCGATGCGCGCATTGTAACGACACCGCTTCTATCGACACCCGATGCTGTTTTTTTTCAGGCTCATGGGGCGGCTGCCGCTGCCGCTGTTGCACGCGCTGGGCTGGCTGCTGGGCTGGCTGATCTGGCTGCTCAGCCCCACCTACCGCCAGCGCTGGCGCGACCACACGGCCCAAGCCGGGCTGGCCGGGCGGGTGCGCTGGGCCTCGGTGGGCGCGGCCGGGCAGCAGATGGCGGAGCTGCCGCGCATCTGGTTTGGGGCCCCAGTGCCGCTGCGCTGGGACGGGGCGCAGCACATCGAAGCCGCGCTGCACGAGGGCCGGGGGCTGCTGTTCCTGACGCCACACTTGGGCTGCTTTGAGCTCACGGCGCAGGCCTATGCGCAGCGCTTTGGGGTGCAGCCTGAGGGGCAAAGCGGGGGGGCGGTGGAAGCGGACGCGCACGCCCCGCGCCCAATCACCGTGCTCTATCGGCCGCCGCGCGTGGCGGCGCTGCACCCGGTGCTGCAGGCGGCGCGCGAGCGCCCCGGCATGCACAGCGTGCCCACCGACCTGAGCGGGGTGCGTCAGTTGCTCAAGGCGCTCAAGCAGGGGCAGACCGTGGGCCTGCTGCCCGACCAAGTGCCGCCCGCCGGCATGGGGGTGTGGGCGCCGTTTTTTGGCCGCCGCGCCTACACCATGACGCTGGCGGCGCGGCTGGCGCAGGTGCCGGGCACGCAGGTGTTGCTGGTCTGGGGCGAGCGGCGGCGCTGGGGCCGTGGTTACGTGCTGCACGTGCGCCCGTGGCTGGAACTGGTGGGCGCGCCGCTGGCGCACGAACCGCAGGCCGCGGCGGTGCAGATCAACCAAGCCATGCAGGCGGTGATCGGGCACTGCCCGGCGCAGTACCTGTGGGGCTATGCGCGCTATAAGGGCTAGGCAGGGGGTGGGGCCGCAGTGGGGGCTTGCGGGTGCGCCCAATCCCAGATCTGGATCGCGGTTTCTTCCAGCCCGAGCTTGCTGCTGGCCGAAAACAGCTGCGCGCTGCCGCCGGCGGTTTGCAGGCGCGCCACCGACAAGGCCTTGGCCGCCTCCTGCCGGTTGAGCTTGTCGGCTTTGGTGAGCAGCACCCTGAAGGCCAGCCCCTGCTCCACCCGCGGGCGGATGACCTGCAGCAGCGCTTCGTCGAGTTCGGTCAGGCCTAGGCGGGCGTCGCACAGCAGCACCACGGCGCGCAGGTTGGGCCGGCTCACCAGGTAGTTGGCCATCACCTCCTGCCAGCGCCGCTTGGCCGCTTGCGGCACCGCCGCGTAGCCGTAGCCGGGCAGGTCGGCCAGCACGGCGTCGGTCAGCCCCTGTTTGCCGAGGGCAAAGAGGTTGATGCTCTGCGTGCGCCCGGGGGTTTTGGAGGCAAAAGCGAGGCGCTTTTGCTGCGTCAGGGTGTTGATGCAGGTGGACTTGCCGGCGTTGGAGCGGCCGACGAAGGCGATCTCGGGCAAAGTGGAGTCGGGCAGGTGCTGCAGTTGTGGCGCTTCGGTCAAAAAGCGCGCCGTGTGCAGCCACGCCATGGCGGCTTTGCCGGCTTCAGAGAGAGGGGTCACTGGAGTAAAGGGTGTGGTTGTTTGAAGCGGGCAGCATACGGCATTGTAGAATCACGCACAAAATCTCCTGTGCTCGTGGCTGCGTGGGCACTTTCCCCCTTTTTTGCCGTTGACCTCCGAATCCGACATGAAATCTTTCGTCACGCTCATCGGGGCCGCCGCGTTGGCTGCTTTTTCGTTCACTGCTTCGTTTGCGCATGCCCAGGCGGCGCGCTCCGACTCGGTGCCCAACTTCGCCCGCGGTGAACAAATTTACATGCAGATGTGCATGGCCTGCCACGGCGTGGCCGGCAACTCGACCATGGCCGAAAACCCCTCCCTGGCCGGGCAGTTGCCCGAGTACCTGATCAAGCAGCTGCGCGACTACAAATCGGGCAAGCGACAAAACGCCATCATGTCGGGCTTTGCAGCCGCGCTCACCGACGACGACAAGCGCGACGTTTCGCACTGGCTGGCGCGCCAAACCCCGGCCCCCAACTACGCCCGCAACCCCGAGCTGGTGCGCGAAGGCGAGCGCATTTGGCGCGCCGGCTTGGCCGACCGCAACATCGCCTCGTGCATGGCCTGCCACGGCCCGGCTGGGCGCGGCATGCCGGCGCTGTCCCCGCGGCTGGCGGGCCAGCACGCCCGCTACACCGCCGACCAGATGAAGCAGTTTCGCACCGGTGCCCGCGCCAACAGCCCTGAGATGGCGCGCATCGCCCGCCACATGACCGACCGCGAAATCTTGGCCGTGTCCGATTTCATCGCCGGCCTGCGTTAAGGCTTGGGCCTATAGCGCACCGCACTTTCTGGGCCCCTCCTAAATCGAGGGGTTTTTTGCTTGGCCTCGCACCTTGATCGCTCCAGAGCCGACAATCGCTGCGATAGATGGGAACCTGCAGCGCCCAACGCGCCACTAAGCTACGCCCAGCTCAACCGAGCCCCACCCCCACACTGGTTTGCAACTGATGAGTGTTTCTACTGCTGGCATCGTAATTCAGCGTGGCTCGCCGCTGCTGCGCGATTTGATCGAGCTGTTGTCGTCGATGCGCTTTGCCATTGCGCTGCTGACGGTGATCAGCATCGCCTCGGTGAGTGGCACCGTGGTGCTGCAAAACGAGCCCATCAACAACTACATCAACCAGTTCGGCCCGTTCTGGTACCGGGTGTTCGAGATCATGGGCATCTACACCATCTTCAGCGCCTGGTGGTATGCCCTGATGCTCTTGTTCTTGGTCACCAGCACCTTGTTGTGCGTGGTGCGCACCTCGCCCAAGATGCTCAACGACATTCGCCAGTTCAAAGAGGACATGCGCGAACAAAGCCTCAAGGCCTTTCCCTTCAAGGCGCGCGCTGAACTTGCCGAAGCGGGGGAAGCGGCGGCGCAGCGCATCGGCCAAACCTTGCTGGCTTCGGGCTGGAAAGTGAAGCTGCAGCGGCGCGAGAGCGCCAACGGTGTGGGCTGGATGGTGGCGGCCAAGGCCGGGGCTTGGAACAAGCTGGGTTACATCCTCACGCACTCAGCGATCGTGATCATCTGCGCCGGGGCCTTGCTCGATGGGCGCCTGATGGTGCAGTTGCACACCCTGTTTTTGGGCAAAACCGTGTTTCAGGGCGGGGGGTTGATCTCGGATGTGCCTGAGCAGCATCGCCTAAGCGACTGGAACCCCACCTTCCGGGGCAGCATTTTGGTCACCGAAGGCGCCAACACCGGCACCGCCATCATCCCGCAGCCGGGCGGGGTGCTGCTGCAAGAGCTGCCGTTTTCCATCGAGCTTGTAGATTTCATCGTCGAGTACTACGACACCGGTATGCCGCGCCTGTTTGCCAGCGAAATTCTGATTCACGACAAGTTCACCGGTGAGATCATCCCCAAGCGCGTCGAGGTCAACCACCCCGCGCGCCACCGCGGCATCACCATCTTCCAAGCCAGCTACGACGACGGTGGCTCGCTGGTGCAGCTGCGCGGCCTGCCCATGGGCGACGGTGCCGAGCCGTTCACGGTCGAGGGCCGCATCGGGCAATCGACCACCTTGCACCGCGGTGGCGAGACCTTCACGCTCGAGTTCACCGACTTCAGCCTCTACAACGTCGAAAACTTGGCCAACACCCAAGCCGCCGCAGACGCTGCTGTGGGCGGTGGCTTTAGCTTGCGCAATGCCGTGACGCAGCGCTTGGGATCGGCGCACCGCACCGTGGTTGCGGCCGATTTCCAAAACGTCGGCCCCAGCATCACCTACCGCTTGCGCGACGCAGCCGGCCAAGCACGCGAGTTCCACAACTTCATGCTGCCCATCGACCTCGACGGCCGGCGCGTGTTCGTGTTGGGCGTGCGCGAGACCGAGGCCGATGACTTCCGCTACCTGCGCATCCCGGTAGACGACCGCGACAGCATCGACGGTTTCATACGCTTGCGCGCGGCGCTGGCCGACCCGCAGCTGCGGCGCGAAGCGGTGCGCCGCTACGTGGCGGCGGCGGCAGCCGGTCAGCGTGCCGAGCTGCAGCAGGCCCTGATGCAGTCGGCGCAGCGCGCGCTGGATTTGTTTGCCGGCCAAGACCCCGAAATCGAGCACCTGCCACGGCGCGACATGCCGGTGTTGGCTGGGCTGCAAGCGGTGTCGGCTTTCCTCGAGGTCAACGTGCCTGAACCCGAGCGCGAACGCGCCGGCGAGCTGATGTTGCGCATCCTCAACGGCAGCCTGCTCGAGCTATACCAGATCACGCGCGAACGCGCCGGCCTGACTCCAGCCCCGTTCAACGAGCAGACCGCGAGCTTTCTCACCCAATCGATGTTGGGCTTGAGCGATTCGTTCTTTTACCCCGCGCCCCTGACCTTCATGATGACCAGCTTCGAGCAGGTCGAAGCCAGCGTGTTTCAGGTATCGCGCGCACCAGGGCGCAACATCGTCTACTTTGGTTGCTTGTTGCTGACGCTCGGCATGATCGCCATGCTCTACGTGCGCGAGCGCCGGGTCTGGGTCTGGCTGGCGCCTAAACCCGACTCCGACACACTGGATGCCACCATGGCGATGTCGTCCAACCGTAAAATCTCCGACAACGACCGCGAGTTTGAGCAATTGCGCCGTCACCTGTTTAATCAAGCACCCGAGGCCACCTCATGACTGCTGCCACACAGACCATTGAACTCAAGAAGAGCGGGCCATCGCAGCCCATGCAGCCGGGTTATTTTTCCCGGCTCAAGGTTTGGGATTGGATTTTTGCTGCCATGGTGGTCGGCGGCCTCACCTACTGCTACTTCCTGTTTCAGCCGTACCTCGACCGCTACGAGATTTTCGTGCTGCTGCTCACCGCCCCGAGCTGGATCGCGCTGGCTTGGTTCTGGCGCCCGATCAGCTACCTGAGCGTGGTGGTGGCGGTGCTGTCGCTCACCGCCATAGAACTCTATCAGGTCGATGGCGTAGGCGTTTATGCCCGCGCCGAAGAGGTGTTTTTGCTCAAGTTTTTCTTGGCCAGCCAGACCGCTGTGTTGCACATGAGCCTGCTGCTGCTGGCCAGCACCGTGTTTTACTGGGTGGGCTTGCTGGCGAAAAAAAATGGCGCCGGCTTCGAGGAAGTCGGTGCCAAGATCGCTTGGGTGGCGGTCACCATGGGCTTGGTGGCGTTTTGCGTGCGCTGGTACGAGACCTACCTGCACAACACCGGCTTGGGCTACATCCCGATCAGCAATTTGTACGAAGTGTTCATCATGTTCGGCTGGATGACCACGCTCTACATCCTCTACTACGAAGACCGGTACCAAACGCGCAAGATCGGCGCTTTTTCTATGCTGGTGGTCAGCGCCTCGGTGGCTTTTTTGCTCTGGTACATGGTGACGCGAGAAGCGCACGAGATCCAGCCGCTCATCCCGGCCCTGCAAAGCTGGTGGATGAAGCTGCACGTGCCGGCCAATTTCGTGAGCTACGGTACTTGGACCATCGCTGCCATGCTGGCCTTTGCCTATCTGCTCAAGCAAAGCACCTTCAAGTTGAGCTGGCTCAAGCTGACGCCGGTGTGGTTGCTGGCGGGCGTGTTCTTGCTCGAGCCGTTTTTGTTTGGCGTCTACACCTTGGCGCCGGGACAGACCAACTACGCTGCCGCCGTGGGCATGAGCAATTTCTGGGCGGTCTATGTGGGCGTGGCGATCCTGATCGTCGGGCTCATCATCATGGCGCGCGACCGCTTTGCGAGCAAGCTGCCGGCGCTCGAGGTGCTCGATGACATCATGTACAAATGCATCGCCATCGGGCTGCTGTTTTTCACCATCGCCACCATTTTGGGTGCGCTGTGGGCGGCAGAGGCTTGGGGCGCGTACTGGAGCTGGGACCCGAAAGAAACCTGGTCGCTGATCAGCTGGTTCACTTACGCCGCCTGGTTGCACATGCGCTTGGTCAATGGCTTGCGTGGCACGGTGGCGGCCTATTGGGCGATCGCCGGCTTCTTTATCACCAACTTCACCTTCTGGGGCGTGAACATCTTCCTGAGCGGCCTGCACAGCTACGGCGCGCTCTGAATCGTGCATTGATCGCGCCCTGAGGCGCAAAAGCCAGCGAGGCCGCATTTTTGTTGCGGCGGCGCTGGCTTTCGCTTTTGCCTCCAGCCGCCATGGCCGGCGCTTGGTGTGGGGTTTGGTACTAGAGCCCGAGCTCGGGCCCAAGCTGATCGGCCAGCGTTTCGCGCCGGCGTATGAGGCGTGCGTTGCTGCCACTGACCAGCACCTCGGCGGCGCGGCCTCGGCTGTTGTAGTTGCTGGCCATGCTGGTGCAATAGGCACCGGCCGAGCACACCGCCAGCCAGTCGCCGGGCTGCACGGCCAACAGGCGGTCATGGCCGATCCAGTCACCGCTCTCGCACACCGGTCCGACCACTTCGTAGCACTGCACCGCTTGGGCCGGACGCAACTGCAGCGGCACGATGGCGTGATAGGCCTGATACAGCGCCGGCCGCGGCAGGTCGTTCATGCCGGCATCGACGATAAGGAAGTTTTTGGCCAGTCCGGGCTTGAGGTAGAGCGCCTCGGTCAGGCACACGCCCGCATTGCCCACCAGCGAGCGCCCCGGCTCGAGCAGCAGCTTCAAGTTGCCAAAGCCGCGCGCCTCCATGCGCAGCAGCACGGCGGCGAACAAGGCGTCGGCCGCCGGTGGGCACTCGTCGAGGTAGGTGATGCCTAAGCCGCCACCCAAATCGAGGTGTTCGAGCGCGATGCCTGCGGCCTGCAGGGCTGCCACCAGGTCGAGCACACGCTCGAGCGCGTCGAGGTAGGGCGCGCTGTCGGTGATCTGCGAGCCGATGTGGCAGTCGATGCCCACGATGCGCAAGCCCGGCAACGACGCCGCGCGCTGGTAGGCGCTTAGGGCTTCGGTGTGCGCGATGCCAAACTTGTTGCTTTTGAGCCCGGTCGAAATGTAGGGGTGGGTGCGGGCGTCCACGTCGGGGTTCACGCGCAGGCTCAGCGGGGCGCGCAAGCCCAATGTGCAGGCTTCGAAGTTGAGGGCCTCGATTTCGGGCAGGCTCTCGACGTTGAAGCAACCGATACCGGCCTGCAGCGCCTGGCGCATCTCGGCGCGGGTCTTGCCCACGCCCGAGAACACGATGCGCTCGGGCGCCACGCCGCTGTGCAGCGCCCGCTGCAGCTCGCCGCCCGAGACGATATCTAGCCCGCATCCGGCTTGCACCAGGGTCTGCAGCAGGGCCAGGTTGGGGTTGGCCTTGACGGCGTAGCAGATGAGCGCAGCGCGCCCTTGCAAGGCGCGCTGGTAGCCCATGAGCGCGGCCAGCAGCGCGGCCTGGGAATAGACGAAAAGCGGCGTGCCGTGCTCGCGTGCCAGCTCAGCCAGTGCCAAGCCTTCTACCCTCAGATGGCCGTCGGCATAATAGAAAAAGGGTGCGCCCGGCACCGTTGGTGCCGCAGGATTGGAGACTGACATGTTGGAGGTTGGGCTAAAGGGGTAGGGCTGTCGAAGGCGGGGTGGTGCGCTTAAGTTCGGGTTCCTGCTTCGGTTGCACTAGGCAAATACAGCGGCCCCTTTTGTCCGCACCCCGGCAAGGAGAGCAAAAGCAGCCCCAGGCAGGCAGCTGCGCACAGCAGCCGCAGATGAGAGGGTACAGCTGCTGTGTGCTTACCAGGCTTCAAGCCTACAATGCTGTTTGAATCAAGCATGGCGCCATTGTAATGAACGACTCCGAGTATTTGAACCACGCCGAGGCCCTGTTGCTGTCGGTCGAGCGCTGCTGCGACCGCATCAACGACGAATCCGAGGTGGACATTGACAACCAGCGCGTGGGCGGCATGGTCACGCTGGTGTTTCGCAACGGCAGCCAGATCGTCATCAATTTGCAAAAGCCCCTGCACGAGGTGTGGATGGCGGCCCGCAGTGGCGGCACGCATTACCGCTTCGATGGCCAACAATGGCTCGACTCCAAAGGAGCGGGAGAGTTTTACGAACGCCTCTCGCAAGAGGCCAGCGCCCAGGCCGGGGCGGCCTTGCGCTTCAGTTCGGGCGGGTGAACAAGTCCAGGATGTTGCGCCGGTCTTCGGCGGCCATAGGCGGGGCGATTTCGGCCGCACCTTCAGGCGCGGCTTCTTCGGCGGCCATGCCCAGCGAGGCTACACCCAGTCCTGGGCCAAATTCTTCGTAGTACCACTCCCCCCCGGCCACCATCAGCCCGGCGGGTGCGCTGGGCTGTTGCACCGGCACCCCGGCCAGCGCCTCGCGCATGAAGTCGATCCAGATCGGCAGCGCCAGCGAGCCACCTGTGGCGTTGCGCCCAAGGTTGCGCGGGCGGTCGTGGCCCATCCAAGCCACCGCCGACAGCGTTGGGTGAAAGCCGGCGAACCAGACATCGACCGCGTCGTTGGTGGTGCCGGTCTTGCCGTACAGGTCGGGGCGGCGCAGGGTGGATTGCGCCCGTGCCGCCGTGCCGGTGCGCGTGATTTCACCCAAGAGCTGAGTCATGACGAAGGCATTGCGCTCCGGGATCACGCGCTGCGCGTGATCGAGCCCGCGTGCCGGCGCTTGCATCAGCACCTTGCCGTCGTGGTCGGTGATGCGGGTGATGAGCACCGGTGGCGTGTAAAAACCCCCGTTGGCGAACACCCCGTAGGCGCTGGCCAGTTGCAGCGGCGTGACAGCGCCTGCACCCAGTGCCATGGCCAAGAAAGGGGGGTGGCGCTCGGCCTCGAAGCCAAAGCGCGTGAGCCACTGCTGGGCGTTGCTGGGCCCCACCGCTTGCAGCACACTCACGGCAGGGATGTTGCGAGAACGCGCCAAGGCCGTGCGCACGGTCATGGGGCCTTCAAACTGGCCGTCGTAGTTGCGCGGTGCCCAAGCCCGGCCGCCGGTGGCGGCGGCGCTGAAAAACAGCGGCGCGTCGTTGACCAAGGTCGAGGCCATGACGCCGTGCTCGAGCGCCGCCGAATAGATGAAGGGCTTGAGCGCCGAGCCCGGCTGGCGCTGCGCTTGAACCGCGCGGTTGAACTGGTTGCGTTCGAAGTCGAAGCCGCCAACTAGGGCGCGGATCTCGCCGTTGCGCGGATCCATGGCCACAAAAGCGGCCTCCACCACCGGTTTTTGGGTGATGACCCAGCGTTGCTGGGCGTCGCGCACCAGCCGCACCACCGCGCCGGGGCGCAGTTGCAGGTGCGGTGGCGCGTTGGCTGCCAGCCCAGAGCGCACCGAATCGAGGCCGGTGCCAGTGACCTCGATCGGCTCTGCCTCGCCGCGGCTGAGCAGCACCCGGCGCGCGCTGGCTTCGAGCACCACGGCGGTGACAAAGCCGTTGAAGTCGGGGATCGCTGTCAACGCCGCGTCGATGGCGGCTTCGCGCGCAGCGGCCTCCGCAGGCAGCTCGATGAAGCGCTCGGGGCCGCGGTAGTGCTGGCGGCGCTCAAAGTTGATCACACCTTGGCGCACCGAGCGCACCGCAGCCCGCTGCTGCTCGGCGTCGATGGTGGTGTAAACCCGCAAGCCGCGCGCATACGCGGCTTCGCCGTACTGGGCAAACACTTGTTGACGCACCATTTCTGCCACGTGGTTGGCGTGGATGAACTGTTCGGGGTTTAGACGGCGCAGCTGCAGCGGCTCATCCCGGGCGGCTTGCGCCTGCTCGACCGTGATAAAGCCGTTGGCCAGCATCTGGTTGATGATGTGAAGTTGTCGGACGCGGGCGCGGCGCGGGTTGCTGATCGGGTTGAAGGCCGACGGGGCTTTGGGCAGGCCCGCCAGCATGGCCGCTTCGGCCACGGTGAGCTCGGCCAGCGACTTGCCAAAGTAGGTCTGAGCCGCCGCCGCAAAACCATAAGAGCGGTGCCCAAGGAAGATCTGGTTCATGTAGATTTCCAGAATTTCTTCCTTGGTTAGCAGGCGTTCTAGCTTGAACGTGAGCAGCACCTCGTAGAACTTGCGCAAAAAGGTGCGGTCCTTGGTCAGGAACATGTTGCGCGCCACCTGCATGGTGATGGTCGAGGCGCCTTGGCTCAAGGGGTCGAACACATTGGCCAGCGCCGCGCGCGCCACGCCGCGAAAATCAACTCCGCCGTGCTCGAAAAAGCGCTCGTCCTCGATCGCCAGCACGGCCTGAATCATCACCGGCGGGATTTCGGCAAAGGGGGTCATGTTGCGCCGTTCCTCGCCAAACTCACCGATCAGCTCGCCGCCTCGGGCATAGACGCGCAGGGGCAGTTTGGGGCGGTAGTCGCTCAGGCTGGTGACATCGGGTAGCTTGGGGTAGGCCAGCGCCACCGCAATGCCCAGCAGCACCGCGCCCGCGAACGCGGCCACCACCGTGGCGACGAAGACACCCAGCACCACCGCCCGCAAGCGGCGTGCCCACCCGACGGGTTTGGAGTGAGTAGAGGTGGCCTGATGCGAGTCGGGCGCAGGCGAGCGAGGCGGGGTGGCGGACATGAATTCCTTTGCGGCAGCAGGCCCGATTATAAAAAAAGACCCCCGATCGTGCGCCAGCCTGCTTTGCAGACTGTGAAAGTTTGTAAACTCATGGGCGCGAGGCCATACTGGGGGCCACCGACCTAGCGGTTTTTTTACAACGGCAGCCCAAACAGTGCTGCCTTAGCGGGTCTCTTGATGCTAGGATTGATACATGCGTTTTTTTGTGTCGAACCTTAACTGCTCTTGGGGATGAATTTGGTCTCAATCGGAACGCTGCTGCGTCGGGAGCCGGCGCCCTTGCTGGGTATCGACGTCAGCACAAATGCGCTGCGGCTGGTCGAGCTGCAGCGCGATCGCTCCGGCCAGTGGGCGGTGCTGCACTGCGCCGTCGAGCCCCTAGAGCGCGGCTGGATCAAAGACGGCAACCTCGAGCAGTTCGACCAAGTGGCCGCTGCGCTCAAGCGCTTGGTACAAAAATCGGGCAGCAAAACGCGCAACGCCGCCTTGGCCCTGCCGGGTTCGGCCGTGATCACCAAAAAAATCAACCTCCCGGCGGGCCTCAGCGACGACGAACTGGAGCTGCAGGTTGAATCCGAGGCGGCGCAATACATTCCGTTCCCGCTGGCCGAGGTGAGCCTTGATTTTGGCGTCATCGGGCCGGCGCCCAAGCTGCCCGATTTCATCGAGGTGCTGCTGGTGGCCTCGCGCAAAGAGAAGGTCTCGGACCGCCAGGGCTTGGCCGAGGCGGCGGGTCTGGTGCCGGTGCTGCTCGATATCGAGTCCTTTGCCAGCCGCTTGGCGGCGACAAGGGTGATCGAAGCGCTGCCCAACCGTGGCCAAAACATGCTCATCGCCCTGTTTGAGCTGGGCTCGCTAAACTCTGGCTTACAAGTCATTCGCAACGAAGACATGGTCTACGAGCGCGAGCAAAATTTTGGCGGCAGCCAGCTCACCGCTTGGATTGCTCGGCACTACTCCATCCCGCCCGAAGAAGCCGAAAGCAAGAAAAAATCCGCTGCTTTGCCGCCCGATTACCAAGAGGCTGTGGTCGCGCCCTACCTCAACCAGCTCGGCCAAGACATCGGCCGCGCCCTGCAGTTCTTTTTTACCAGCACCCCGCACAACAAGGTGGACTACGTGTTGCTCTCGGGTGGGGCGGCTGCGGTGCCAGGGCTCGAGGTCGCGGTGATGAACCAAACCTCCTTCCCCTGCAAAGTGATCAACCCCTTTGAGGGCATGGCGCTGCCGGCTGCCGTGGCCTCGGGCAAGGGCCTAGACAGCGGCACGGCGTTCTTGGTGGCCACCGGTTTGGCCATGCGCAGGTACTCCACATGATCGCCATCAATCTATTGCCCCACCGCGAGCTTGCGCGCAAGAAAAAACGCGAGCAGTTCTTCGTCAACCTTGGCTTGGCGGTGGGCGTGGGCTTGGTGGCGGCGGCGCTGGTGTACGGTTTTTTCCAGTTCCAGATCGGCGCGCAGCAAGAGCGCAACCGGTTCATCCAAGCCGAAATCGCAAAGCTCGACGCGCAAATCCGCGAAGTGGCCACCTTGCAGCAAGAGCTCGACGGCCTCAAATCGCGTCAAGCTGCGGTCGAGAGCCTGCAAGCCGGGCGCAACCTGCCCGTGCACATGTTCGACGAGATCGTGCGGCTGCTGCCCGAGGGCGTGCACCTGACTGCGCTGCGCCAAGAGGCCGCAGCCATCACCCTAACCGGGGTGGCGCAGTCGCAAGAGCGGGTGTCGGAACTGCTGCGCAACTTCGGTGGCCGCAGCCCGTGGCTCACGCAGCCGCACTTGGTTGAAATCACCGCCACGACGCTGGCGCTGGGGCCGCGCGAGCAGCGCCGCGTGTTCAACTTTTCGGTGCGCCTGACCCTAAGCCCCAATACCCAAAACAGCCCGCAAGGCGCGGCCCCGGCGCAGCCCAGTCGGCAGCAGCCGGCCGGCCAGGCACCGGCTGCCGCAGGCCGGGTTTGAGTGCCGCTGCACGATGAGGGCTTGAGCCAATCATGAGCAAAAAAACCAAACCCACCGCGTTCGACTTTGCCCGCTGGCAGGCCGAGGTGCGCACCCAATTCGCTGGGCTCGACCCCAACGACCCCTCGCGCTGGCCCACCATGCCGCGCCGCCTGCTGCTGGTGGTGGTGGCGCTGGCGGTGCTGGTGGGCCTGTGGTTTGTGGTGCTCAGTGGCATGCGCACGCAGCTCGATTCTGAGCGCCAGCGCGAGACGCAGCTGCGCACCGAATTCACGAACAAGGTGGCGCAGGCGGCCAACCTCGAGGCGCTGCGAGCCCAGCTCGAGCAGGTGCGCATCTACGTGAGCCAGCTCGAGCGCCAGCTGCCCAGCCGGGCCGAGATGGACGCCTTGCTATCGGACATCAACCAAGCCGGCATCGGGCGCGGCTTGCAGTTTGAGCTGTTCAGGCCTGGGCAGGTTGACTTGCGCGATCACTATGCCGAACTGCCGATTGCGGTGCGCGTCAGCGGCAGCTACCACGACATCGGCATGTTCGTCTCCGATGTCGCGCATTTGTCGCGCATTGTCACCCTCAACAACATCAGCCTGGCACCGGCACCCAACCGGCCCGAGGTGCTGATCATGGACGCCACCGCCAAAACCTTCCGCTACCTCGACCCCGAAGAGCTTGCGCAGCGCCAGCGCGAGCAGCAACAACAGCGCGCCGCCGGGGGACAACGATGAAAACGGCTCGGTTTTACCCCGCTGGCCTGCTGCTGGCTGCGGCCTTGGCGCTCACGGCCTGCAGCCCCAGCGGCGACGACCTCTCGGCTTGGATGGAGCAGCAGCGCGCCGCCGTGCAGCCGCGTGTGGCGCCTGTTGCGTCACCCCAGCCCCACGTTCCGCAAGCCTACCAGGGGCTGAACGCTGTATCGCCCTTTAGCGCCGACAAGCTCACCGTGCTGCTGCGCGCCGAGGCCGCCTCGCCCGCCGTATCGGGTATGCTGGCGGCCGAAATGCGCCGCCGCAAAGACCCGCTCGAGGCGCTGCCGCTCGACACCATCACCATGGTGGGTTTGTTGCGCCGCGGCAACGAAACCGTGGCGCTGGTGCGCGCAGAGGGCCTGATCCACCAAGTGCGCCGCGGCAACCACATGGGGCAAAACTTCGGACGCATCACCGCCATCAGCGAAACCCAGATCACCCTGCGCGAAATCGCTCAAGACCCGGTCGGCGAATGGGTAGAGCGCACCACCACATTGCAGTTGCAAGAAGGCACCGGCCAATGAACCCGACCCCTCATCCCCCATCCCCCTCCAGCCTTGCGCGGCCCGCCCGCTATGCCCTGCTTGCTTGCACCCTGCTCATGGCGGGGTGGGCGCAGGCGCAGTTGGCCATTCAGTCGCTCACGGCGGCGGCACAAGGTGGCGGCGGCGAACTGGTGCGCATCCAGACCAATGAACCGCTGCGCCAGCTGCCGGCCGGCTTCAGCATGCAAGCGCCGGCGCGCATCGCGCTCGACATTCCCGGGGCCAGCAACGCCACTGGCCAAAATCTGTTTGAGCTCAACCAAGGCAACCTGCGTTCGGCCAACGTGGTGCAGGCGGGCGACCGCACGCGCATCGTGTTGAATCTCAGCCAGCCTGTGGGCTACGAGCTGCGCATCGAGGGCAACACCTTGCTGGTGCAGCTGCAGCCCGGGGCGCAGGCGGCCGCACCGGCGGCGGGGGGCGCGTTGGGCGCAGCGTTTGCAGCAGCAGGCCCAGCTGCGCGCACGCAACCGCTGGTTGACATCGACTTTAGGCGCGGCGCACAAAACGCCGGGCGGGTGCTGGTCGAGCTGGCCAGCAGCCAGACCGGCGTGGACGTGCGCCAGCAAGGGCGCAACCTGGTGGTGGAGTTCCAGCAGAGCTCGCTGCCCGAAGGCCTGCGCCGGCGCCTCGACGTGAGCGATTTTGGCACCCCGGTGCAAACCGTCACCGCCACCCAAGTGGGCGACCGGGTGCGTTTGCTGGTCGAACCCACGGGCAACTGGGAGCACAGCGCCATCCAGACCGACAACCGGTTTGTACTCGAGGTGCGCGAGGTGCGGCAAGAAGCCAACCGCCAGGGCCAGCAGCCCAACTTCACTGGCGACAAAATCTCGCTCAACTTCCAAAATATCGAAGTGCGCTCCTTGCTGCAAGTGATCGCCGATTTCAGTAACTTCAACATCATCACTTCCGACACCGTCACCGGCAGCCTGACCATGCGCCTGCGCGATGTGCCGTGGGATCAGGCCCTTGACACTGTGCTCCAGGCCAAAAACCTGGGCATGCGCCGCACCGGTAACGTGATCTGGATCGCTCCACGTACCGAAATCCTGGCCAAAGAGCGCGAAGTGCTCGAAGCTGCTCAAGCCATCCGTGCCCTAGAGCCGGTCCGCACCCAGAGCTTTAGACTCAACTTTTCACGCGCCCAAGAGGTGGCCGAACAACTGACCACAGCGGTGGGGTCAGGCGAAAACGAGGTGCGCATACTCAGCAGCCAAGGTTCGGTGTTTGCCGAACCGCGCACCAACCAGTTGTTTGTCACCGACATCGCGTCTAAGCTCGAAGAAATCCAGACCTTGATCCAGACCTTGGACGTGCCAATGCGTCAGGTGTTGATCGAAGCCCGAATCGTGGAAGCCGAAGACAGTTTTGGGCGCAATCTGGGGGTGCGCTTTGGCGGGCGGATCGCAGATCCGGTGACGTTTGCGCGTCACAATGGCAACCGGGTGCAGACCACGCTTGGTTTTGGTTCCATTGGTGCCACCGGCGCAGGCAATTCCAACGTCACCAATATTCCCACCCCCACCATTGGCTCCGGCACCTTCGCCTTTTCGCTCTTCAACCCGAGCGTGACGCGACTGCTAAACCTCGAAATCGAAGCCAGCGAATCGGATCGGCGCCTCAAGACCATCGCCAGCCCGCGCGTGGTCACGGCCGACCAGCGCGAGGCCACGATCGAAGACGGCCGCAAAATCCCCTTCCTGCGCCGCGACGCCGACGGCAACACGACGATTGCATTCATCGATGCCTCGCTCAAGCTGGTGGTCACGCCGCAGATCACCCCGGATGGCGATGTGATCATGCAGCTGCGCGTCAACAACGACACCCCGATCGTCTTCAATGGCCAAACAGCTGTTCAGACCAAGAGCGTGCAAACCCAAGTGCTGGTGGAAAACGGCGGCACGGTGGTGATCGGTGGCATTTACACCCAAGAAGAGACCAACAACCAGGCCAGGGTGCCGGTCTTGGGTGAGCTGCCGGTGCTGGGTAACCTGTTTCGCAGCAACCAGACCTCGACCCGACGCACCGAACTGCTGGTGTTCATCACGCCCCGTGTGCTCACCGAAATGTCTGCCTTGGGGCCCAGAAGGTAAGGCTTTTGATTATCCTCATCGGCTTGCCTGGATCGGGTAAATCCACGGTTGGGCGCTTGCTGGCGCGGCGCTTGCAACTGCCCTTCGTGGATTCGGACCACGCCATCGAGCAGCGCTTGGGTTGCAGCATCCGCGAGTTTTTTGAGCGCGAGGGCGAGGCGCGCTTTCGCGACGTGGAGCAGGCGGTGCTGGATGAACTCACCCAGGGGCCGCCGTGCGTGCTCTCGACCGGCGGCGGCGCTGTGCTGCGCCCAGCCAACCGCCAATACTTGCGCGAGCGTGGGCAGGTGTTTTATTTGCGCTCGGCGCCCGAAGAGGTGTTCAGGCGCGTGCAGCACGACCGCAGCCGGCCGCTGTTGCAGGTGGCCGACCCGCTGCAAAAGCTGCGCGAACTGCACGCCCAGCGCGACCCGCTGTACCGCGAGACCGCGCATTGCGTGGTCGAGACTGGCCGGCCCTCGGTGGCCTCGCTGGTCAATTGGATCGCGGCCAAGCTGGAGTTGCAACCCGCACCCCTCAACCCTGCACATGCATCAGACGCTTCGCATTGACCATGTCCCTACAAATTGAACTCGGTGAGCGCAGCTACCCGATCCTCATCGGCAGCGGCCTGCTCGACGCTGCCGCCTCGTGGGGCGGCCTGCCCGCGGCCGCACAGGCGCTCATCGTCACCAACACCACCGTGGGGCCGCTCTATGCCGCCAGACTGCAGCAGAGCTTGGTGGGGCGCTTTGGCCGCGTGCATCTGGTGCAGCTGCCCGACGGCGAGCAATACAAAAACTGGGACTCTCTCAACCACGTATTCGATACCTTGCTGCAACAGGCCTGCGACCGCAAGACGCTGCTCTTTGCCCTGGGCGGCGGGGTGGTGGGCGACCTGACCGGTTTTGCGGCCGCTTGCTACATGCGCGGCGTGCCCTTTGTGCAGGTGCCCACCACGCTGCTGGCGCAGGTGGATTCGTCGGTGGGCGGCAAAACGGCCATCAACCACCCGCTGGGCAAAAACATGATCGGCGCTTTTTACCAGCCGCTGCGCGTGGTCTGCGATCTGCACACCTTGCGCACCCTGCCGGCGCGCGAGATCAGCGCCGGGCTGGCCGAGGTGATCAAGTACGGCCCGATCTACGACCTCGATTTTCTGACCTGGATCGACCACCACCTCGACGCCCTGCGCCAGCTCGATCCCGCCGCCCTGGCTTATGCGGTGCAGCGCAGCTGCGAGATCAAGGCCGCTGTGGTGGGGCAAGACGAGCGCGAAACCGGCTTGCGCGCCATCCTCAACTTTGGCCACACCTTTGGCCACGCCATCGAGGCCGGGCTGGGCTACGGCCAGTGGCTGCACGGCGAGGCCGTGGGCTGTGGCATGGTGCTGGCGGCGCGGCTCTCACAGCGCTTGGGGCTGCTGTCGGCTGATCGGGTGCAGCATCTGGCCGATTTGATCGCGCGCGCCGGCCTGCCGGTGCGGGCACCCCGGCTGGAGCTCGACCCCGCCGCCAACGCCGCGCGCTACCTCGAGCTGATGCGGGTGGACAAAAAGGCCGACGCCGGCCAGATCCGCTTCGTGCTGGTCGACGACGCTGGCGCGGCCCATCTGCGGCCGGTGGCCGACACCATGGTGGCCGAGGTGCTCGAGGCCGGCTGTGCCTGAGCTCCAGCCCTACGCCTGCCACCCCGAGCGCAGCCGTGGCCGGCGCTACCCGCAGGCGCCGGCGCCCACGCGCAACGACTTCCAACGTGACCGCGACCGTGTCATCCACAGCAGCGCCTTCAGGCGCTTGGTCTATAAAACCCAGGTGTTTCTGAACCACGAGGGCGATCTGTTTCGCACCCGGCTGACGCACTCGCTCGAGGTGGCGCAGTTGGGGCGCAGCATCGCCCGCGCGCTGGGGCTGCACGAAGACTTGGTGGAGGCGCTGGCGCTGGCCCACGACCTGGGCCACACCCCCTTTGGCCACGCCGGCCAAGACGCGCTCAACGCCTGCCTGCACCAGCTGCCGCCCGAGCCCGACGCGCCCGAAGACCAGCCCACGCCCCACGAACCCGTGGGCGGCTTTGAGCACAACCTGCAAAGCCTGCGCGTGGTCGATAGCCTCGAGCAGCGCTACCCGGATTTCGACGGCCTGAACCTGTGCTTCGAGACCCGCGAAGGCATACTCAAGCACTGCTCGCGCGCCAACGCCGAGCGCTTGCAGCAGCTCGAGCCCGGTGGCGTGGGGGCGCGCTTTTTGCTCGGGCACGCGCCCTCGCTCGAGGCGCAACTGGCCAATCTGGCCGACGAGATCGCCTACAACGCGCACGACATCGACGACGGCGTGCGCTCGGGCTTGCTCACGCTCGAGCAGTTGGGTGAGGTTGAGCTGTTTGAGCGCCATCTGCGTGCCGTGCGGCAACAGTACCCGGCGCTCAACGCCAAGCGCTTGCTTTATGAAACGATCCGGCGCATGCTGACCGAGCAGGTCTACGACGTGATCGACGCCAGCCGCGCCGCCATTGCCGAAGCCGGCGTGCAGTCGGTGGACGAGGTGCGGCTGTGCCCGCCCTTGCTGCGCTTCTCGGCCCCCATGCGCGCCCAGACCGGCGCGCTCAAGCGCTTTTTGATGGCGCAGCTCTACCGCCACCCGCAGGTGCTGGCGCAGACCGAGCGCGCGCGCCTAGTGGTGACCGAGCTCTACCTGATCTACCACCAAGACCCGCGGCAGCTGCCGGCCCAGGCGCCCGGCGCCCTGCCCATCAGCCTGCGCCGGCGCGTGGCCGACCACATCGCCGGCATGACCGACCGCTACGCCATGCGCGAGCACCTGCGCCTGACCGGGCAGAGTCTGTTCGATTAACTAGGCAAGGGCCGCACCCCAATGGCACGCCAACCCCGCCTGAGCCTGAGCGGCTGGCCGCACCTGTTGATCTGGCGCGCGCACCCGGGGCTGGAGCTGTTCCACGACGCTGCCGATCGGCAGGTGTTTTTGCAGCTGCTGACCGAGGCCGTGCGCGCGCAACCGCTGCAGTGGCATGGCTATGTGTTGCTGGCGCAGCAGGTGCGGCTGCTGCTCACGCCGCTGGCCGACGGCGCCGTGTCGCGCACCATGCAGGCGCTGGGGCGCAGCTATGTGCGCCATTACAACCTGCGCCACGACCACACCGGCACGCTGTGGGAGGGGCGCTTTCGCGGCACGGTGCTGCAACCCGAAGCCGAGCTGCTGCCCGCGCTCTTGAGCCTAGACACGCAAGCGCAGCGGCAGGGGCAGGCGCGCACGGCGGCCGAAACCCCTTGGAGCAGCCACGCCCACTACGCCGGGCTGCGCCACGACCCAGCCTTGAGCGCGCCACCGGCCTATTGGCAACTGGGCAACACCCCCTTTGAACGCGAGGCCGCCTACGTGGCCCTGGTGCAGCAGGGGCTGAGCGAGGCGGCGCAGCAGCGGCTCGAGCAAGCCGCGCTCAAAGGCTGGGTGCTGGGCAGTCCAGATTTCGTGGCGCAGCTGCAGCAGCTCACGCCACGGCGGCTGCAGCCGGCGCAGCGCGGGCGGCCGCGGCGGGTGGGCAAGTAACAGCGCCATCGACGAGTCAAGGCGGCCTTGATTTTTTTGAGGGTCATGGGCACACCTTGCCAACGTGCGTGCAATGCCTTAGCATTGGCGCATAAACACCTATGCGTACAAGCATTCAAAAGGAAGGCACCATGAACACCGTGCGCTGGAACCTTGCCGTGTCGTCGGACACAGATCAGTCCGTCCGCATGTTTCTTGCGTCGCAAGGCGGCGGACGCAAGGGCGACCTGTCGCGTTTTATCGAGCAAGCGGTACGCACCTATATCTTCGAGCGCGCCGTTGAGGATGCCAAGGCGGCGAACGCCGACGTGAGCGAGGCCGACTTGACCGCCATCGTCAACGAAGCCGTGCAATGGGCGCGTGAGCGCTGATGCGGGTCGTCCTAGACACCAACGTGCTGCTCAGCGCGCTGCTGTCGCCGCACGGCTGGCCGGACGTGATCTATCGCGCATGGCAGAAGGATCGTTTCGACTTGGTGACGTCGGCCGCGCAAATCGACGAACTGCGCCGCGCGAGCCGCTACGCGAAATTCAGGGATGTGCTGCAGCCGCATCGCGTCGGCACGATGGTCAACAACATGCGGTTCTCGATCATGTTGGATGCACTACTGCCTTTGCCCACGGGCGTAGAGGTCAACGACCCGAACGATGCCTTTTTGCTGGCGATGGCCTTGAGCGGCGAGGCCGACTACTTGGTGACCGGTGACCACCGCGCCGGACTGCTGCAACGCGGCAGCTACGGGCGCACGCGCATCGTCACGCCGGTCACTTTCTGCGCACAGGCGCTTTGACGCCATGCCGGTCAGCTTCCTGTCCGCCACGCAGCGGGTTGGCCTCGATTATTGTCGAGGGTCATGGGCGCACCTTGCAAACGTGCTTGCAAAGCCTTAGACTTGCACTGTAAACAGCACAACTCAAAGGGGCCATCGTCATGCGCGTGGTGAACTTCTCGGAGGCACGAAACAGCCTCAAAGACGTGATCGATCAGGTCATCGACGACGCCGACTACACGGTCATCGCGCGCAGGGATGCGCCCGATGCGGTGCTGATGTCGCTGGACACCTTCAACGGCCTGATGGAGACCGTCCATCTGCTCAAGTCGCCAGCGAACGCCGCCCACTTGGCACGCTCCATCGAGCAGTACCGCATGGGGCAGGTCAAGCAGCAGGGTCTGGTCGATGCCGATTGAAGACACACTGCTGAAGCTGACCTGAACCCTAGTCGCTTGGGACGATTACGAATACTGGCAAGGCCAAGACCGCAAGACCCTCAAGCGCATCAATGCCCTGCTCAAGGATTGCCTGCGCCACCCCTTCGAGGGCATAGGCAAACCCGAGCCCTTGAAAGAAAACCTCTGCGGCTTCTGGTCGCGCCGCATCGACGACACCCACCGGCTGGTCTACTGCGCCGACGACCAAGCCCTGGTGGTGATCGCCTGTCGTTACCACTATCAGCAACACCCTCGCAAGTAGTTGGACGAAAACGTGGTGCGGCGCGGGCAGCCTGATCTTGATTGGCCTCGATCGAGCGAATGACGCGATCGATCTGCGCGTCAGGCATCTCGACGATGTCCTTGATCGCCGCCCGGGCCCGGGTGTGGCTGCGCAGGTAGCGCGACTGATTGCGCATGTCCAC